>Ga0172370_10006397_pt1 | contig 14791 bp, 12 predicted proteins | sample LakKiv5m_FD_114538 | JGI IMG/M metagenome (GOLD analysis project Ga0172370, IMG submission 114538) | Freshwater microbial communities from Kabuno Bay, South-Kivu, Congo - kab_022012_11.5m | ecosystem: Environmental > Aquatic > Freshwater > Lake | place: Democratic Republic of the Congo...
CTCCTTGCCGAACCCTTTGCCACGCCGTCTGCGATTGAAAGGATAAATGTCGGCCTGCAAAACTCTTCTGCTATCCTGGATGCTACAATGCCTACAACTCCCTGATGCCAGCCCTCTCCGCATAATACAATTGCCGGCATATCGGCAGCCGTTTGTAACGCTTCTCGTGCCTTTTGATAAACCTCTTCTTCTATCTTCTGCCTCTCAGCATTGAGTTTGTTGAGCCATGCTCCGAGGTCTTCCGCCTCTGATTTATCCTTTGAGAGAAAAAGACGAACTATATCGCTTGCGTCGGAAATCCTGCCTGCTGCATTTATCCGGGGTATCAGAGTGAAGGACAAAAGCCCTGCCCTTAGTTCTTTCTTGTCAAGGCCTGCTGCGCTTTTAAGCGCCCTTATTCCCTGCCTTTGTCCTTCGCGAATAAGTTTCAGGCCTTCTTTTACAATAATCCTGTTTTCGCCTGTGAGCGGAACAACATCCGCTATCGTGCCTATGGCAGCAAGGTCCAATAACAGTGCTGAGTGCTGAGTGCTGAGTGCTGAGTCTAATGCCTGTGCGATTTTAAAAGCCAGCCCTGCGCCGGATAAGTCCGCAAAGCGTCCGCCCAAGGCGGAGTCAGGCGAGAGTTTGGGATTAATAATTACAAGGGCCTCGGGAAGCTTAAACTGAATGGGTGAATCGGTGAATGGGTGAATCGGTGAATGGGTTGCTGGTTCATGATGGTCTGTTATTATGACGTCAATGCCTTCTTTTTTTGCGAGGGAAGCTGCCTCAAATGATGTTATGCCGCAGTCAACTGTAATGATAAGACTTGCTCCGAGCTTTTTTGCGATTTTTACGGCAGCGGGGTTAAAGCCGTATCCGTGGACAATTCTTTCCGGTATGAAATAGCGGACATCTACTCCGCATGTTCTGAGCGCATGAACCATGATTGTGGTTGCTGTAAGCCCGTCAGCGTCATAATCTCCGTGAACCAGGACTATTTCATTGGCGTCAGCCGCGTGTTTTATTCTTTCTACTGCTGTTTTTATTCCCTCAATCTCGTAAGGGTCTGAAAGGCCCGATATGTGCGGGTTAAGAAAGCTGTTTACAGCCTGCTCGGTTTTTATTCCCCTGCTTACCAGCACCTGAGCAAAGGCAGGAGAAACCGCTGCGGTTTTTGAAAGATATTTTATATAGTTAGGATTGGTCCTGTTAACAAGCCATTTTCTATGCATAAACAAAGGGTGAATCGGTCTCTGGTGAAGCGGTTAATCGCAAAAACCCATTCACCCATTTACCCATTCACCTATTCACCGTTCAGTTTTATCTTTTCGCAACTGCTTTTTTCTTTCTCAAAATCAGCACTGTGGGGCTTGCAATGAATATTGAAGAATATGTGCCGACTACAACTCCCATTATCATCGCAAGGCTGAAGTCATGTATGACCTCGCCCCCGAAAAAGAAAAGCGCAACTGACGTCAAAAGAACTGTGAGAGATGTAATTATTGTCCTGGAGAGAACCTCATTGATGCTTGCATTCATTATGCTTTCAAGCGGCTCTTTGTGCATTCTTTTCATGTTTTCCCGTATTCTGTCAAAGACAACAACCGTATCCGTAAGAGAATAACCCGCGATCGTAAGAAGCGCGGTGACAAGTATCAGGTTTATCTCATGCCCCATAACATAGAACACGCCGAGAACAGCAAGCACGTCATGGAACGTAGCTATTGTGGCGCCTACTCCGAAATTGAATTGAAACCTGAATGCAACATAGACAAGTATCCCTACAACCGCAACTGCGATGGCCTTTGCCGCATCTGCCCTGAGCCTGCCGCCTACCTTGGGTCCCACCTCTGTCGTTGAATCAACTACATATTTATTGCCCGGAAATTTCTGGCTCAGGATTTCTGTCACAGCATCGGATGTCTGTCCGAGGTTTTGTTCTGTCTTTTTCACCCTTATAAGAATCTTGTTGACAGTAGGCAGGTCCTGAAGGTCCAAATCCTTAAGCCCGCTGTCCTCAAGCGCCTTTCTCACATCATGAAGAATCACAGGCTTTTCAAATTTAATCTGTATGGATGTGCCGCCGGCAAAGTCAATCCCGAGATTTGCCCTTCCTGTTGCTATTTGGATTATAGCGATTATTCCTATTATTAAAAGAATCCCTGAAAATATAAATGCGCTTTTTCTTTTTCCCATGAAATCTATTTTTGTATTCTTAATCAGCTCCAGCATCTGTCCTCCTATATGCTCAACTTTCTGACGTCCCGCCTGCTCAGGATAAGGTCAAAGATTGTCTTTGTTCCTACAAGCGCGGTGAAAAGATTTATCGCAACGCCCAGGCTGAGCGTTACGGCAAAACCCTTTATCGGCCCGGTGCCGAACTGAAAAAGCACCGCCGCGGTTATGAGGGTTGTGACGTGAGAGTCAAAGATGGTCCAGAAGGCCTTGTTATATCCTGAATCAACCGCAACTCTCGGAGTCTTGCCGGCCCGCAGTTCATCCCTTATCCTCTCAAACATAAGCACATTTGAATCCACTGCCATGCCTATTGCCAGTATTATTCCCGCGATACCCGGCATTGTCAGCGTAGCGTTTAAAGACGCCATCGCGCCGAGAAGAAGTATGATATTCAGAACAAGAGCACAATCCGCGATAACGCCTGAAAGTTTGTAATAAACAATCATAAAGACAACAACAAGCAGTGTTCCGATAATGCCTGCCCTTTTCCCGGCTTCTATGGAATCCGTGCCAAGAGAGGGGCCTACTGTTACATTCTGGAGCATTTTAAGCGGCGCTGGAAGTGCTCCAGCTTTGAGGACGATTGAAAGGTCTTTTGCCTCTTGCATAGAAAAATTTCCTTCAATCATCGCATTGCCTCCGGAAATTGGATTTTTTATCACTGGCGCGGAATATACAACTCCATCAAGCACTATCGCGAGCCTTTTCTTTACGTTCGCTGTTGTTACCTCCTCAAAACGCTTTGCGCCTACATTATTGAATGCCATTGAAACATAAGGCACACCTTTGTCCAAATTGACCCTTGCTTCTTTAAGCATGTCTCCTGTTAACTCGGTTTGTTTTTTTACAAGAATCGGTCTCTTTCTTACAATGCCTGTTTCCCTGTTTACACTCTTTTCAAAAAGTATCTCATCGTCTGCGGGAATTTTCCCTGCAAATTGTTTAAGAATTACTTCTTCCTCGCCCGGCGCTATTTGAGCCGGTATTTCCGCAGCAACCGGCGCTGCGTCATCAACCATCTTGAATTCAAGCTGCGCGGTCTTTCCGATTATTTCTATCGCCCTTTTCGGGTCTTTTATGCCCGGAAGCTGGACAACTATTTCGTTGGTCCCTTGCCTGTGGATAGTAGGTTCAGCAACTCCGAACTGGTCAATCCTGTTTCTTATCGTCTCAAGCGCCTGATCCGCGGCGCTGTCTTTAATCCTATTTGCCTCTTTGTCCGATATCTTATACGTGATAGTTGTTCCTGTCTCAACAGGTGTCAGTACCGGATAACTGTCCTCAATGGCCTTTCTTACTTCCATTGAGGAAGAAGACGATGTTATGAGAAGACCTTTGCTTGCGATTTCCGCATTTAATTTCTTTTTTGAAATAATATCTCTCAAGGACTGGGCTATTCTTTCTGTTGTTATTTCAACAGCCTTATCGCCTTCAACCTCAAACACAAGATGAATGCCGCCTTGAAGGTCCAGCCCCAGCGTTATGCCTTTATCCGGCATATCCTTCTTCCACCATTCGGGCATATCTTTGAACAACGGCGTGTTCGGCAGGAAAAATATTGCAGCAAGTAAGACTGTCCCAGTGATAAGAATAAATCTCCAGAGAATCCCTTTCTTCATTTAAACCAAACCCTCCATCTATCAGTTATCGGTGTTTAGTGTCAGTGCCGGTTAAATACTTTCTGCGTTACTATTCACTGACACTGAATACTGCTTTACGCCATTCTCGTATTATTTATATAAAGCTGGAATTCGCAGCCTAAAACCATTGCCGCCTTCCGGCAGGCAATCATACGCGATAAAAAAATCTCAAAGTATTCTATCACCTGAGAAATCCTGGTGTCTATCACAAGCAAAAGCCTGATGAGTTTTTTATCCGGCTCTATTGAAAGTTCGGACTCTGTTGCAGCATAATTAACCCTGTCGTGAATATCCTCTGTAACCATGGACGGGTTTCGCACCCTGCTCCTGTGCACATCCGCCTTATCGGCAAGAATCAGCGCTGCTGCAATTGCGTCCGGAATTACGCCTTCGTCTTCCTCATGCATGACTATCGCCCTCATAACCCTGGTAATGTCTCTGAGTTCATAGCCGAGTTCTTCCAGGACTTCTTTTGCAAGCAATGCGCCCATTTTATGATGGTTGCTTCTTCCGAGCATATTGCCGATGTCGTGCAAAAACCCTGCTGCCGCGGCAAGCTCAGCTTCTCTGTCATTGAATGGAAGCTTCTTTAAAATATTGTAGGCTGTTTTAGAGACAATATCCGTGTGTCTGACGCCGTGCTCGGTATAACCGATAATCTCAAGATACTTATCCGCCATTTCAATGTAAAGCCGCGCCCTTGTGTTATTGTACAAAGCGCTGAGGTCGGGAGCCAAATTAATCTTCCTCTGAAGCAGGCCTTACCGCAGCAATATATGCCTTGCCGAATTTTACTTTTACGTTTTCCGCAATCTTCAAGGTTACTGTTGTTGCGCCTACAGACTCAACAACCGCATAGATTCCGCCGGATGTAATAACCTTTTCTCCTTTTTTTATGGCCTCCAGCATCTTCTGGTGCTCTTTCGCCTTTTTCTGCTGCGGCCTTATCAGGAGAAAATAAAAGACAACAAATATCAGTATTAACGGCAGGAAAGACATTATTGCCGACCCTCCGCCCTGCGCTCCGGCATCCTGCGCCGGCGCCATTGCCCATGCTATGTCATTAAACATTGTTACCTCCATTCTGCCCTCGGCAGGCCTGCCGAGGAGAGAAAAAAATTTGATTATTATACTAACCATTCGCCATGGATTTAATCAAGACAAACAATACGCTATTTTAAAATCAGATACTCCGCAACCGCAATTAGAAACACAATGCAGGCCGCTGGAATTATTTTCTTATAAACCCCCCACAGGTCTGCCTTGAAATATTCCCTTGTAAGAACAAGGCATATGTGGACCGGAGAAAGCAGAACTCCGAAAAAGCCGGCTGCAAAAGAAAAGGAGATTACCGCGGCAGATGACTCTCCGGCAATGCTCAATATCAGCGGGAATGTGCTTCCTACAAAACCGACCGTCACTCCTGTAAGCAGCCCGCTCCCAAACGGCAAAAGAAAAAAAAGCGGCGCAATAGGGATGCCCTTTAGCCTAAGATATTCGCTGAGGTTTTTTACCGCGCCTGACGCCTCCATTACTTCCTTGAATATCATGACTCCGGCTATAAGCAGGATGACATCAAGCGAGAGCCCGTGCTTAATTGCCCTCATTATATCTTTAAATCCGAACCTGTAAAAGATAAAAAGCCCGGTTATCATAATCAACAGGGCATAATGAAGTTCTATATGAAAAAAGACAACGAGCGCAAGTACTATCCCTATCGGCGCAAAACTGAAGAGTCCCTTCCTTGATATATTCCCAGCCTCTGAAAATCTCCCTGATGCGCTTTTCATGCTGAAAATAAATCCTGTTATCGCAATAAAAAGGGCATACGGCATATTTGCGATAATCAGGGTCCTGAGCTCTATATTTGATATTGCCGAGGCAAGCAATATCCCGGGATAAAGCGGAAGGACATATTCCCACGGATGCCTGAACCAGTAATTTACAAATGCCTTTTCTTCCTGCGACATATCCATGCCTTTTGCAGATTCCTCAACCATAGGCGCTGAAAAATATGCGCCTCCGACAGAAGGCAGCAGACCTATCAGCACAGGCATGGATACGATAACCGCTTTCTTTTTCTTTAGAAGAAGCCGTGACGCTTTCATCATCTCCGAGAGCACATTTTTTTCCCTGAGAATTAATTCAAACGCCCTGATGAATGTAAGGGCCAGCGCAAGTTTAATCGTGACCTTATCAATAAAGGCCTCTTTTATTGCATAGGCTACGGAGCGCGGCTGCATCAGATATAAAAACGCCAGGACGCCGGAGGCTAGGAGAAGGACATAACCTATGTTTAGTTTCTTTCTTAAGAGGATAAGTACCAGGGCAAAGACTGCAGAGATTTTAAGGATGTCCGGCATGTTAAAGATGTTTTCCGGCAAGCCCGCCGTCTTTTTTAAATGTTTTCTTCTCTATAATCTCGGCCATATTCCCTCTTTACAAATATAGTTAAAGCTTTTTTGTCTCCCTGAATTTGCATCGGCATAGAGGAGGGTTATGATTGTTCTTGACTCAGCGTTAATCATAAGAATAAAATCATGGTGGGCAGTCGCAGAATCGAACTGCGGACACGAGGCTTTTCAGGCCTCTGCTCTACCGACTGAGCTAACTGCCCGTATGATTAAGTTTAGAGCGAAAAGTTATAGGTTACAGGTAAATCTTAACGCGCCTTGCCTATTCACTTTTAGCTTTTAACTTTACACTTTTAAGTTTTTCATTGTCAAGGTATGAAGAGTTTTATAACAAAACAGCTCTATAACTACGGCCCCTCCGTATTTTCCGGGGCGCTTCTTGTATTTTGTTTTCCGTCTTTTAATCTCTTCTTCCTTGCCTGGATTGCGCTTACGCCTTTTTTAATCTCTCTTCAGGATAAAACGTCTTCCGAGGCCTTTCGCGCGGGATTTTATCTCGGTATCCCCTATTTTCTCGGCACATTATACTGGATTTATCATTCAATAAATTATTACGGCGGCATGCCGCTTGTCCTGAGCCTTGCCCTTGTTTTTCTACTGAGTTTATACCTGAGCCTTTATACCGGATTCTTTGCCGTGCTCTTTTCGTGGAAGATAGCAACAACCAGGCTGCCTGCTCTTCTTATAGCCCCTGTCTTCTGGGTATCGCTTGAGTATCTGCGCTCCTATGCCCTGACCGGATTTCCGTGGTCAAGCCTCGGCTATTCTCAGTATCTGTTTTTGCCCGCAATACAGTTTGCAGATATCACCGGCATTTACGGCGTATCTTTCTTGATCGTGGCTGTAAACGGCGCCCTGGCCGATTTTTTCATTATGAAAAAGCGTCTTCGTGCAATGCCGTTGTTCCCGATCTCCCACACAGTGATAGGCGTCGCCCTTCTCTCTGTCTTTGTCCTCGCCGTATTTCTCTACGGTTTTCTGCGGTTAAACGACGCCCCCTCAGGCAAGCCTGTTAGAATAAGCGTTATTCAGGGGAATATAGAACAGGACCGAAAGTGGGATGCAGCATACCAGAGGGATGTTTTTGACACTTATAAGAATCTGACCCGGGCCGCGCTTGTCCTTTCGCCCTCGCTGGTTGTCTGGCCTGAGACTGCAGCGCCTTTTTATTTTAATTCGGACCGGGCCTTGACTCAGGAGCTGGTAAGCTTTCAGCAGACCTTGAATACCTATCTTTTATTCGGAAGCGTGCTCATAAAAGAACCTGCTGAAGGAAACAAAAACACAAAGAAAAACCTTCTTACCAACAGCGCTGTCCTTCTTGCGCCTGATGGAAAACCCTCTCTGCTTTATGATAAAATACATTTAGTTCCATTCGGCGAATATGTCCCTCTCAGAAAAGTTCTATTTTTTGTGGATAAGCTTGTTTCAGGGATAGGGGATTATGCGCCGGGAGAACATCAGATCAGGGCCGAGACGCCGTACGGGAGTTTCGGGGTGTTTATCTGTTATGAAATAATTTTCCCGGGGCTGGTGAGGAAATCCTATTCGCGCGGCGGGGATTTTATGGTGACAATAACTAATGACGCCTGGTTTGGAAAAACCGCCGGGCCTTATCAGCATTTCAGCATGGCTGTATTCCGGGCTGTTGAAAACAGAAAGCCTGTTATCAGGGCGGCAAACACCGGAATCTCGGGTTTTATTGACAGTAAAGGAAGGATTTTGGGAACCACAGCCTTATTTCAGCGGACAGCTATGACCCTGGACGTAATGCCTGATGCAAAAAGAAGTTTTTATTCCAGGTACGGCGACCTGTTTTCGTATTTTTGTATTGTGATAACGGCTTTATTGCTGATTAATGTTTCCAACCCTGTAACTAATTGGAGGTAGTATGCTGACGCAGTCGGAGTTTAAAGAAGAACTTTCATTCTTAAGAGCAAAAATAGAGGCCCTTAGAGGTTATCTTTGATGTACAAGGGCTTAAACAGGAAATAGAAGGCCTAGATAAAGAACTTTCTCTTTCTTCCTCTTGGGCTTCTCCCCGGAAAATGCACGAGCTGCAAAAAAGAAAGGCGCATGCAGAAGACATTCTCTTCCCGTTTGTAGCGCTATCCGACAAGCTGGATTATCTTGAGGACTCAATAAAAATACTGGATGAGGAAGAAGGCGCTGTTTTTCTGCAGGAGCTTCAGGCCGAGGTTGCCGGATTACGCGCAGAGCTAGAAGAGCTGGGGCTACGGCACTTATTGTCCGGAGAGCTTGATAAAAATAACGCCATTGTTTCTATTCATCCCGGAGCAGGGGGAACCGAGAGTCAGGACTGGGCGCAGATGCTTATGAGAATGTATCTGCGCTGGGCTGAAAAACATAGATTTAAAACACAGATTGTGGATCTCCAGCCCGGAGAAGAAGCCGGCATAAAAAGCGCAACCTTTATGGTAAGCGGTCCTTATTCTTACGGCTTTCTCAGGTCTGAAGGCGGTGTGCACAGGCTTGTTAGGATATCTCCTTATGATGCGAACAAAAGAAGGCATACCTCTTTTGTTGCAGTGCTTGTTTATCCTGAAATAGAAGAGGACATAAACATAGAAATAAAACCTGATGACATAAAGATTGACACTTTTAGGGCTTCGGGCGCCGGAGGACAGCATGTAAATAAGACTTCGTCTGCGGTAAGAATAACGCATATTCCAACAGGCATTGTCATCTCATGCCAGAATGAGCGCTCGCAGCATAAAAATAAAGAGCTGGCATTAAAGATATTAAAATCCCGTCTTTATGATCTTTCTCTTAGCGAGCAGGAAAGTAAGATGAAAGAGATAGTTGGAGATAAAAAAGGAATAGCGTGGGGGAACCAGATACGCTCTTATGTGCTTCAGCCTTACAGACTTGTCAAGGACCATCGGACGTCTATTGAAAACGGTAATGTAGATTCTGTTCTTGACGGTGATATAGATAAATTTATTCAGGCTTGTCTTGAAAAAAAGAAAAAGTAGTAAACTACTACTTATTATTTATAAATCTTTTTTGTAGTAGTGGTAGGCGCTGTTAGTAATTGGAATTACGGACAAAGAGGTCTTTTTAAAAGAGTTTTTTCTGTTGATAAGTTTTATGGGAAAAGAGAAATATATATAACAAAAAAATAGATTAAAAATAAGGGATGAAATATTAACAAAAAGCCAACAGTTTTCTTGCTTGTAGCCTGGTAGATAAGATATAATATTGCACCTCCTGTTGGGGATTGCTAACACCTGTTGATAAGCTGTTAATAACTTAAGAGCTGGAGTAATGATTTTACAAGAGATTTGGGAAAAAAGCCTCTCTCGGATTGAAGAAAAAACAGGGGCCAATATATTTGAGTTGTGGATAAAGCCTATAAAGCCTGTCCAACTCAAAGACCAGCAGCTAACCTTAGAAGTGCCGAACAGATTTTTTAAAGAATGGATAGAGGATTACTATCCGACTTTGATAAACGAAGTAATGGAAGGATTGTTAGGTTATGCCGTAACCTTGAAATACAGGATTGCAGAAAAACAGGCTGTAGAGATAAAGCGCATAGAGGCAAAGTTAGAGAACAGAAAAACAAGGCTTGCGAGCAGAGGCATATATCTTAATCCCAAATATACCTTTGAAAACTTCATAAGCGGGCAGAGCAACCAGTTGCGCGGGCCGCGGCAAAGGCAGTGGCGGAAACACCGGGCAAAGTTTATAACCCGTTGTTCATTTACGGCGGTGTGGGCCTGGGGAAGACGCATCTTATCAGCGCAATAGGAAACAGCGTAATTGATAACAAGCAAGAATATAATGTGCTTTATGTACCTTCGGAGCAATTCACAAATGAGGTGGTGTCTGCAGTGCGGCACGGGAAAACAGAGGAACTGAAAAAGAAATACAGGAATGTGGACCTGCTGCTTATAGACGATATCCAGTTTATAGAAAATAAAATGGCAACACAGGAAGAGTTATTCTATACAGTCAATACGCTTTATGAGAAGCAAAAACAGATAGTCATCTCCAGCGACAGGCCGCCAAAAGAGATAAAGACTATAACGGACAGGCTTAGGTCGCGGTTCAGTATGGGTCTCATTGCCGATATACAGCTGCCTGAGTACGAGACCAGGGTTGCAATAATACATAAAAAAGCCGCGCTGGAAAGGCTCAACCTGACGGAAGATGTTATTAATTTCCTGGCAGCAAAGATAAGGATGAATATAAGAGAGATGGAGGGCTGTCTTATCCGGCTCGGCGCGCAGGCCGCGCTTACAGGAAGCCAGATAGATGTGAATATGGCAAAGACCGTTCTAAAGGATTTCATTCAGGACGAAGAAAAGCCGATAACAACAGAGCAGATACTGAAAACGGTCTGCGAATATTTCGGCTTGAAAATGCAGGACCTTAAGGCCAGGAAAAGGACAAAGGAAGTGGCGCAGCCGAGACAGATAGCGATGTATCTGAGCAAGCAGCTTACGGACGGCTCGCTGAATGATATAGGCAAAAGTATGGGAGGCAAAGACCATGCAACAGTTATATACGCCTGTAAACAGGTGGAAGATAAAAGGGCTAAAGACGAGAACTTTAACAGGATGGTAGAAACTCTGTTGCGAAAAATAAAACCTTAAGGAGGGGTTATGAAGCTGAGTGTTTCAAAAGAGGAACTGCAGGAAAAGCTTTCAAACATCCAGAACATCGTAGAGAAAAGGAATACAATGCCTGTGTTGAGCCATTTTCTTTTAGATGCCGGAAAGAAAAAGGCGTATATCGTTGCCACGGACCTTGAAACGGCAATAAAAGAGCCGCTTCAAGTTAAAATTGAAAAAGAAGGAAGGCTCTGCATCCCGGCGCGGAAGATGTTTGAGATAGTAAAAGAAGTAGACGGAGATATTACAATAGAGTCCGAAGACGGGCAGTGGCTTAAGGTGAGCGCGGGCCGCAGCAGATTTAAGCTTGCCTGTCTCTCAGCGGAGGAATTCCCCGCCTGGCCCGGGATGGAAAACATAGAAGAAATGCAGCTTGACACAAAAACCCTCATTGAGATGATAGAAAAAAGCCTTTACGCAGCAGGAGAGAGCGATACAAGATATACGCTGAACGGACTGCTTTTCCACGTAAAAAAGGGCAGCAGCGAGATGACCGTTGTAGGCACGGACGGGCACAGGCTGTCAAGCATAACGAGCAAGATAAACACGCCCTTAAAAGAAGAGAAAAAAGTGATCGTCCCGCGCAAGGCAGCGACAGAGGTAAGAAGATTCCTTGACAGGGAGACGGAAAACCTTACGGTTGTTATAGGGAAAAGCCATGTGATGTTCAAGATAGATGAGGTGCAGTTTTTAACAAGGCTGATAGAAGGGACCTATCCTAACTATGAACAGGTGATACCTGCAAATAATGAAAAGAAAGTCATAATAAGCAAAGATGAATTTATAAAGGCATTGAGAAGGGTCTCTGTTATGAGCAGGGAAAAGAGCAATGCGATTAAGGTTGATATTGCGGATGGGGCGATGTCTCTTTCCGCTTCAAATCCGGACCTCGGAGAGGCAAAGGACGAAGTAAAGGTTGCATATAAAGGAGAGGCGCTTTCTCTCGGGTTTAATGCAAGGTATCTCATAGATGCATTGAATGCCATGAACGAGGAAAAGATTGTTTTTGAGCTTCAGGATCCACTGAGCCCGACGTTGCTGAAAGAGGAAAAGAACGATAATTATAAATGCGTTATTATGCCGATGAGGGTATAGAAAGTGCAAGTGTCAGTGTAAGTGAGAGTAAAAAAATCTTAAAAACTTACACTCGCACTCACACTTACACTAATTGAAGAGAGGAATTAATGGACGAAAAAGAACAGGTAAGTCAGGAAGAAGAAACATACGGCGCAGAAGACATAAAGATACTTAAAGGCCTGAGCGCTGTCAGGAAAAGGCCGGCGATGTATATCGGCTCAACAGGCCCGGAAGGGCTTCATCATCTTGTATACGAGGTTGTTGACAACAGCGTTGACGAATCCCTTGCGGGTTTTTGCAAGAACATAGAGGTAATACTTCACCATGACGGAAGCTGCACTGTGATAGACGACGGAAGAGGCATACCCACAGACCCCCATCCCGGAGACCCTGAAGGCAGGACCGCGGCAGAGATTGCGCTTACAGAGCTTCATGCAGGAGGAAAATTCGAGTCAAAGGCTTACAAGATTTCGGGCGGGCTTCACGGCGTCGGCGTGTCTGTCGTTAACGCCCTCTCCGAATGGCTTGATGTTGAGATAAAGCAAAACGGAAAGGTATTTCAGCAGCACTTTGATAGAGGTGTTCCTGCGGGAGGCCTAACCGTTCTCGGAAAGACAAAGGGCAGGGGGACCAGGGTCACATTCAAACCCGATGGAGAGATTTTTGAAACAACGGAATTCAGTTTTGATATCCTTTCCCAGAGATTAAGGGAGATGGCATTTCTTAACAGCGGGCTTAAAATCTCAATACAAGATGAAAGCACGGATAAAAAACAGGAGTTCCATTATAAGGGCGGGATTGTCTCTTTTGTGGAGCATCTGAATAAAAATAAGACGCCGCTTCATCCTAAGCCTGTTTACATATCGGGAGAAAAAGACGGCATCGCTGCGGAGATAGCGCTTCAATATAATGACGGTTATGCTGAGAACATCTTTACCTTCGCAAATAACATAAATACGAGAGAAGGCGGAACGCACCTTGTAGGATTTAAATCAGCCCTTACGCGGACAGCCAACAATTACGCAACTTCCTCGGGGCTTTTGAAAAACGGCAAAGAGGCATTGTCTGGAGACGATATAAGAGAAGGGCTCACGGCTGTAATAAGCGTTAAGCTTCCTAATCCGCAGTTTGAAGGCCAGACCAAGATGAAGCTCGGCAACAGCGAGGTTAAAGGGATTGTAGAATCCATAGTCAACGATACGCTCGGCGCTTATTTTGAAGAAAATCCTTCTGTTGCCAGAAAGATTATAGAAAAGGCAGTTCAGGCGACAAGGGCGCGGGAAGCGGCAAGAAAGGCAAGAGAGCTCGCAAGGAGAAAAGGGGTTCTCGATGACACGGGGCTGCCCGGAAAACTTGCCGACTGCTCTGAAAAAGACCCGGCCTTATCAGAACTCTTCATTGTTGAGGGAGACTCGGCAGGCGGCTCTGCAAAGCAGGGGCGTGACAGGCGCGCTCAGGCCATACTTCCCCTCAGAGGAAAGATACTGAATGTTGAAAAGGCGCGCTTTGACAAGATGCTTGCCTCAGAAGAAATAAAGATTCTCATAACAGCGCTCGGGACGAGCATAGATACGGAGTTTGACATTTCAAAGATTCGCTATCACAAGGTAATCCTGATGACAGATGCGGATGTTGACGGGGCGCACATCAGGACGCTTCTGCTTACATTTTTCTACAGGCAGATGCCGCAGGTCATAGAAAACGGCTATCTTTACATTGCGCAGCCGCCGCTCTTTAAAGTAAAAAAGGGAAGGACAGAGAAGTATGTCCAGAACGAAACAGAGATGCAGAACATGCTCTTTGAGCTTGCTGCGGATGACCTTGCAATTCCGATAAAAGGGCAGGTCGTGAAAGGCAAAGCGCTTATTCCTCATTTAAAAAGGCTCTCCAAGTTTGAACGCCTTATGGAATGGTTCAGCAGAAGGAGAAAGGACACGGATATTTTAAAAGTAATTCTGAATGCAGGGATAAGCAAAGAAACGCTTAGAAATGAAAAGGCGCTTGAAAAACTTACCAAGACGATAGAAAAAGCGCTGTCCGATATTTCATTAGGCGAGATTAATCCTGACGAAGAACATCAGGCGTACAGCGTTGAGATAAAAAGGCAGAACAAAAAAGTTCTTATAGACATGAACTTCCTCATGTCCCCTGAATTCAAGGAGCTTGAAAACAGCTACAGCATCATAAAAGACCTCGGAGAGCCGCTTTATAAGGCAGAGACAAAAGAGGGGATGAAGGAGCTTTCCTCAAGCGCGGAGCTTATGGACTATGTTTTCAGCGTTGCCAAAAAGGGGCTGACGATTCAGAGGTACAAAGGGCTTGGAGAGATGAACCCCACACAGCTGTGGGAAACGACAATGGATGCCGAAAAACGTACGCTGCTTCAGGTGAGGGTAGAAGACACCGTGCAGTCTGATGAGATATTCACCATCCTTATGGGAGATCAAGTTGAGCCGAGAAAGGATTTTATAACCAGGCACGCTTTAGAGGCGAGGAATATAGATATATAAGCGTGTAGTAGGCGCATCGAAGCACTCAAAGATGAAGATGGAGAGAAACAATTATGAGCACTAAAAAGACTACAACAGATTTAAGCACAAAACATTTTTCCCGCTACGGTGAGTTCTTAGTTTCTTTTGAACTCTCCAAACATGGCTGGAATATTTACAATCCTGTTTATGATGAATATATAGATTTACTTATTCACAAACATGTCTGTAAGAGCTGTGGGAGCAGGTGGAATTTAACTCCTGCATTAACTTGTAAGAAATGTGGGAAAGATTTTTCAAAAACGCAAAAG
>Ga0172370_10006398_pt1 | contig 14789 bp, 14 predicted proteins | sample LakKiv5m_FD_114538 | JGI IMG/M metagenome (GOLD analysis project Ga0172370, IMG submission 114538) | Freshwater microbial communities from Kabuno Bay, South-Kivu, Congo - kab_022012_11.5m | ecosystem: Environmental > Aquatic > Freshwater > Lake | place: Democratic Republic of the Congo...
CGAAAACCCTCCTTCTTGTCATTTCGACCGGAGGGAGAAATCTGTAAGGTTCGCATTATCAACATTGCCAGATTTCTCACTGCGTTCGAAATGACATTTTCAATTAGTTTTCGGTCAAGCACTAATTAGGACGCTGGCAGCAATGATACGAGCAGGAGCACGAGCACGAGTAGGAGCAGAAGTAGGGCAAGATAGGTTTACTGGGTAGCTGTGGAAAAAGAACGTGGATTACTTGTAGCCATATCTTCGCCGTCCGGTGGCGGCAAGACGACCATCATAAGAAGGCTTCTTAGCGAAAACACCAACAAATATGCTTATTCTGTTTCCATGACCACGCGGCCTAAAAGGCCCAATGAAGTGGACGGTCAGGATTATTGGTTTGTAGATGAGGCGCAATTCAAAGCCAAAATAGCGGCGGGTGCGCTGATAGAATTCGAACAAGTGCATGGCCATTATTATGGAACGCCCAAAGCGCCCCTTGAGAAAATGCTCGATGCAGGACAAATCGTCTTGATGGACATCGACGTTTATGGAGCTTTTTCCATACGCAAGTTTTTCCCGCACCAGTCCCTGCTCATTTTTCTAAAGCCACCTGACTTGGAAGTTTTGAAGAAACGATTGTTAGGGCGGAACACCGAAAAGCCGGAGTTGGTGGAGATAAGGCTCAGAAGAGTTGCCGCTGAAATGGCATTAGCTGAAAAATTCGATCATGTCGTGGTAAATGATGAGATCGAGTCGACCGTAGCTCAAATTCGCGGCCTTATGCAAGCTCGCGTGCAGGCTTGATGTGATTACTCGCCCTGAGCGAGATAGGTGACAATGAAAATAATTTTCATCAATGACTAAGTATAAACGGAGACCCTTGGATGATCAAGACATTGCCTTTAGCAGAATTGGACAAATTCGCAGACAATATCTATGAAGCAGTTGTAATCGTGGCAAAACGTGCACGGCAAATAAACGAGCTACAAAAACGAATGTTGGATTCGGAGACCGAGTCGATCACCAGCGGGGACAATTATGATGACGAAGGCGTCAGCAAGGACTTGGTGGATCGACAATACTTGAAACTTCCCAAGCCGACCAGCATCGCCTTGCAGGAAATGCTGGAAGGAAAACTGAGCCGGGAATACCCGGAGAAATAAATTCGGCGAATGTTCTTTCGATAGAACCCTCTCATGTTCATTGGCAAAAAAATAGTCGTGGGCGTGACCGGTGGAATTGCGGCCTACAAGTCCGCAGAGCTGGTGCGGGAATTCATCAAGCTCTCCGCAGAAGTTCGCGTCATAATGACCGACTCTGCCACGAAATTCGTAGCGCCGCTGACTTTTGAGACCCTTTCGGGAAATGCTGTGCTTACCGACCTCTTCCCCAAAGAAGGCGGCTTTAGCACCGTGCACATCGACTGGGCGCGTTGGCCGGATGTCATCGTTATCTGTCCTGCCACTGCCAACACGATTGGCAAGGTCGCCGCCGGCATTGCCGACAATGCGCTCACCACCGTAATCGCTGCGACCACTGTCCCAGTGATTTTTTGCCCGGCCATGAACAAGGAAATGTACGCCAACAGAATTTATCAGGCGAACCAATCCAAGCTCATAGAGCACGGCTACCATTTCGTCAGGCCGGGCAAAGGCGAGTTGGCTTGCGGGGAAGAAGGCTGGGGCAGATTGGCAGATCTGGCAGACATCTTGGACGAGGTCAAGAAAGCACTGCTGGCCACACCGGAATTCTCTGGCAAGCGCTTTCTCATAACCGCAGGCCCCACAGAAGAGCCGTTAGACCCGGTGCGCTTTTTGACCAATCCCTCCACGGGCAAGATGGGATTCGCCTTGGCTGAGAGAGCTGCCCTGCGTGGCGCGGAAGTGACGCTGATCAGCGGACCGACCAAGCTGCGAAGCTTCTCGGACGTACACTTGGAGCGGGTACGGACTGCAGCGGAAATGAGCCGGTCAGTGCAAAAGCATCTTTCCAGCAGCGACGTGTTGATCATGGCTGCGGCGGTGAGCGATTTTCGTCCCAAAGCAGTCCTGCAGCAAAAGCTGAAAAAGAAGAACAGCTCGGCATGCATCGAGCTGGAGGAAAATCAGGATATTTTGGCAGAAGCTGCGCTGACCAAGGGCGAGCGTATCCACGTCGGCTTTTCCGTAGAAACTGAAAACGAAGTCGAGAATTCAATCGGCAAGCTGCGCGCCAAGGGTTTGGATTTCATCGTGCTCAATAATCCGTTGGAAGCAGGCGCCGGTTTTGCCATGGATACCAATCGCGTAAAGATTCTTGATGCTCATGGGGGAATCGAGGTCTTGCCGGTAATGACCAAGCTTGCCGTGGCCGATAAGATAATGGATCATATCCTTGAGGTGATCCAAGGCGACTGACGGCCTGGCGAAAGAAAATCGGGTGATGTTTTGAGAGATCGTATGGAAAACACGGATATGCGTAAGCCTTTTGTTCCGAAGATTAGCAAAGTTGTGACTATTGCATAATGGGCCTTGTCGACCAAATAGAAGCATACTTGAAGCAGCAGGTGGAGCTGTACGGCGATGAGCCTGCTTTAGCCATCACCTCCCGAAAAGCGTCTGGGGCAGTCGATGCCAGCAACGATACATCGGAAGTGTGGCAAAACAGTCAGTCAATTGACGCTCTGTATGAGGCAACAAAGGACTGCCAAAAATGTCCATTGGGGCGAACGAGAACCAATTTTGTTTTTAGTGACGGCAATCCGTGTGCCGACATCGTATTGATTGGCGAAGCACCAGGCGCCGATGAAGACAGACTGGGCAAGCCGTTTGTGGGCCAAGCCGGCCAGCTTCTGGACAAGATTTTGCAGGCAATCAATCTTGATCGCGAGCGAGTTTATATCTGCAACATTGTAAAGTGCCGTCCACCGGGAAACCGTGTACCGGTTGAAACCGAAATCAGCCAATGCCTGCCTTATCTGCGCAAGCAATTGCAGTTGATCGATCCGGCCTTTATTGTCTGCTTAGGTCGGACTGCAGCCCAAGCATTGCTGGGAACGTCCTCATCCTTGTCACTTTTGCGCGGTAAGGTGTACGATTATGCGGCGGCTAAGGTGCTGGTTACCTATCATCCGGCCGCGCTATTGCGCACTCCAGAGTACAAAAAGGACACCTGGGAGGACGTCAAGCTGCTGCGACGAATGTACGATGAATGGAAAAACAGTGAGAATCCCCATTAAATTTGCAAAGGCTGAGTAGAACTTTTTTTCATGCCCACCGCAGATGAAATAATGCAAAAAATGCCGCCCCAGGCTCTGGAGGCGGAAATGGCTGTTCTGGGTTCGTTGATGATGGACGGACAGGCGGCAAGCACTGCGTTTGTAATATTGGACGAGTCCTGCTTTTACAAGGAGGCAAATAGAAAAGTCTTTTTGGCTGCCCGGGCTCTTTACGACCGTAACGAGCCAATTGACATTCTGACCATTTCGAATCAATTGGAGAAACGCCAGGAACTGGACGCCATTGGCGGCCAATACTATTTGACCGAATTGGTCGAGCGAATCCCTTCGGCGGCCAATGCGGAGTATTACTGTAACATCGTTCTTGACAAGGCACTGCTGCGGAAGCTGATCGCTGTGTCGGCGGACGTGCAGCAAGAGTGCTTTAGTACTACCGAAGATGCTTTTGACCTCATTGACCGGGCCGAGCAAAAGATATTTTCCCTTTCTGCGAAACGGCAGCGACGCGATTTTTCTCATATCGGTCCGGTGCTTCACGATGCCATTGAGACCATTGAAAGCTTCCATCACAAGGCGGGCGGCGTCACAGGCGTGCCGACCGGTTTCAAGGATCTTGATCAGCTCCTTTCCGGCCTGCAACGGTCGGAGCTCATTATCATCGCCGGACGGCCGTCAATGGGCAAAACCGCGTTCGCGCTCAATATTGCGCGCAATGCTGCGGTGAAGGAAGTGCCGGTGGGCATTTTCAGTCTGGAAATGGCATCCCACCAACTGGCGATGCGTATGCTTTGTTCGGAAGCGCACGTCGATTCGCACCAGCTTCGCACAGGTAGGTTGGGGGAAAATGATCTGATGCGGTTGAGCATGTCCGTTGGCAGGCTTGCAGAAGCGCCCATTTACATCGACGATAGCCCTGGAATGAGCATTCTGGAAGTGAGGTCCAAAGCTCGCCGGCTCAAGGCTGAGCACAACATCGGCCTCCTTGTGCTCGACTATTTGCAGTTGGTTCGCGGTGCCGGGCGGATCGAAAGCCGGCAAATCGAAATTGCTCTCATTTCACAGTCATTGAAAGCGCTGGCAAAGGAGCTTGACATTCCTGTTGTCGCCTTGTCGCAGTTATCGCGTGCGGTTGAATCCCGCGGCGGCGACCGCAAGCCCGTTCTGTCGGATTTGCGCGAATCAGGCGCCATCGAGCAGGATGCGGACGTGGTCATGTTCATTTATCGACCGGGCTTTTACAATCAGGACCCCATAGAACAAAATTTGGCTGAAGTCAATGTCGCAAAACAGCGAAATGGCCCAACCGGGACCTTTGAACTGATATTCAAGCGAGAATATGTTACTTTCGAGAACAAAGAACCCTTTAGGGAAGAGTTGCCGGTTATTTCCCCCACTCCCTTTTAGTCAGGAAGTGTTATCCGGTTGCAGCGGCAATTGCTCGTCATCACCGAGAAACAAGAGTCATAAAGCATGAATGCGTTAGCGGAAAAGATCCCCATTGAAGGAACCTATCACAAAGTATTCGAGGGATTGATCCGCCGAGTCAAGCGCTACAATTCAAGTGTCGATGCCGAATTGTTGCGCAAGGCTTTCGCTTTTAGCTATCAGGCTCATCGTAATCAACTTCGTAAGTCCGGGCAGCCTTACTTTGAGCATCCGCTCGAAGTTGCCAAGATTCTCATCGGCCTTAAAATGGATTACGAAACCATCATCGGCGGTATTCTCCACGACGTCGCTGAAGACACGGATGTTACTTTGGAGACTGTGGATCGCGAGTTTGGCAGCAACATCGCACAGCTTGTCGATGGTGTGACCAAGATTTCCGAAATCAAGTTTCAGGGTTTTGAGGCGCAACAAGCGGAAAACTTTCGCAAGATGCTGCTTTCCATGGTGCGGGACATTCGGGTGATACTGATCAAATTCGCCGATCGATTGCACAACATGCGCACTCTGGAATTTTTGCCGGAAAAGAAACGCTGGCGCATCGCTCTGGAAACGCGCGAAGTTTACGCGCCATTGGCGCACCGCTTGGGTTTGGCGCGCATAAAGTGGGAATTGGAAGATCTCTGCTTAAAATTCTTAGAACCTGATGCCTATTTGGATCTGCTGAAGAAGGTCTCGGACACGCGGGCGGAGCGGGAAAGCGCCTTGCGAGAAGTGATTCAGCCTATCCGCTCGGCATGCGTGGAAGCCAAAATCCATGCACGTTTTGAAGCAAGGCCGAAGCACTTTTACAGCATCTATAACAAGATTACCAAGCGCGGCGTGCCTTTCGAAGAAATCTATGATCTCTTGGCCATTCGCATCATCGTCGACAAAATCGAGGAATGCTATCACGCCTTAGGCATCGTGCACGCGCTTTACACTTCCATCCACGAGCGGTTCAAGGACTACATCGGCATGCCCAAGATTAATGGGTACCAGTCGCTGCACACCACCGTGATTGGAAAGGAAGGAAAAAAGGTAGAGATCCAAATTCGCACCGAACAGATGCATCGAACGGCTGAGGACGGCATTGCGGCGCACTGGCGCTACAAAGAGGGCAAAGCCAAGCCGGATGATCTCGATAAGCATTTAGGCTGGCTGCGTTCTCTTTTGGAGATGGAAGACAGCGAAACCGACTCGGCGACTTTTATGGAGCATTTGAAAATCAACTTGTTCCAAGATGAGGTCTTTGTCTTCACTCCCAAGGGCGATCTCCACAGGTTGCCGATCCATTCCACGCCCATCGATTTTGCCTTTGCGGTGCACACGGATATCGGCTTGCACTGTCTGGCAGCGAAGGTCAATGGGCGGATCGTGCCATTGAGCTACGAGCTTCGCAGCGGCGACTCTATTGAAATTTTAACCGTTGGCAATCAACGCCCGAACGAGGATTGGCTCAAAATTGCAATAACCGCAAAAGCCAAAAGCCGCATCAAACGCTGGCTGCGCGATTCACAGTTTGAAAGCAGCATCTCCCTGGGCGAAGAAATGTTGACGCGGATGTTCAAAAAATTCGCGGTCAAATTCAAGGATGTCGATCTTGCTGATCTATCGACCAAGATGGGCCTCAAGGATGCCAAATCGCTGTTGGCTTCCATCGGGCGCGGCGATACCAAGCTGGATACGGTGTTGCGAAAAATGTTTCCGGAGGGAAAAGAAGAAGTTCACGATACTTCCATCTTTTCCCAATTCTTGGAGCGCGCGCGTAAGGCTAGCCGCGGCATCCGGGTTGCCGGCATCGACAATGTGATGATCACCTTTGGCAAATGCTGCAACCCTGTTCCCGGCGAACCAATAACGGGTATCATCACCAAAGGCCGCGGCATCGTTGTGCATACCAATTCGTGCAAAAACCTTCTCCGGCTCATGCAGGAAACAGATCGCATCATTGATGTCTCCTGGGACGTGGAAAAAGGCAACCGCTTCCTAGCCGGATTATTCATCTTGGGTGAAAAGAAGAACAAGCTTTTATCGGATATACCTCAGACAGTGACCGCCGCGGATTGTAACATTGTCAGCATGAATATCAATGCGCAGAATTCGCTGGTGAGCTGTAATATGAGTGTCGAAGTCTATAATCTTGACCATCTCAATCGGTTAATGAGCAAAATACAAAAAGTAGATGGAGTTATTTCCGTAAGCCGCTTAAACGAATAAAGAAAGGAGAATTGCTACCGTACTCAAAGACCTTCAACTTTTCAAGTTTCGCGCTGAAGCATGTATCGCTTCGGTTGGTTAGTTGCTTTTAGAAGTGAGTCGTTAGTGTTTTTTGATTATGTACCAAGGAGTTTGTTATAATAGGATAGTCAATCAATCACAGTCAAAGCAAGGAGTATAATCAATGGCTACCGATGACAAAAAAGTTACCATTACCAAAAAAGACGTTTCCAAAAGAACTGCCAAGCTTGTTGGCGAGAAAATCTATTTGACAGAAAAGGTAGTTGACGGTGTGTTTCAGGCGCTTCGCGAGTTCATGTCCGAAGCAGATCCGGAAGTACGTATCGAAATACGCGATTTTGGTGTCTTCGAAGTAAAGAAGACCAAGCCGAAACCAAAGGCGAGAAATCCTAAGACCGGCGAGATCATTTATGTCCCAGCGCGACGCAAGACCCATTTTAAGGCTGGGAAGCTGCTAAAAGAAGTGTTGAAGCAGCCCTTGGCCGAAGGAGCGATTTAGCGGGCGGTGCAAGTTTCTGTGCTCCTAGGGGGGTCGTAGATGGATCCCACTATGCAAATTGAAAGCATGAAAAAGATCCCCCTAGGACGCATACTGGGAATTGATTATGGGCGGCGGCGAACGGGCATCGCCATGAGCGACCCATCACAAATATTGGCAACCACGCTCAAGACGATTCAAGGTCTTTCTGGGCCGAGTCTTGTCAGTGAGATCAGGGGAATACTTGAAGAGCACCAAATTGTAAGCATTGTCGTTGGCATGCCCTATAATCTCAACGGCACCATAAGCAAGCGTGGAGAAGAGGTTGTAGCTTTCATAGACGATCTTGCCAATGAATGCAAGCTGCCGGTCTTTTCCTGGGATGAACGGTGGACGACGGTAAGTGCGCATAAAACTCTGCGAGAATTGGGCAAGTCGCCGTCCAAGAGCCGCCACCGGGTCGATCAGATCGCGGCCGCCTTTATGCTGCAATCATTTTTGGATCGTCTCGGCCGTGTGCGACGGAATGCGATTTCGTAAAGCGGAAATGGATAGTTGATTGATCATATTGAGAGCATCTCAGCATGGATGCACGGAGGTTTTTTCGCCAACAAATAGTACGGGCATAGACAGTGCGTATGACTTGATCAGCCAGCGATATACGACCGTTTCACAAACGCCTTATGACTTGGAATTCGTGCTCGTTTTCCTCGTAGGCCCAAAATGAAACGGGATATTGCACTCGGGTTGTTGACGGGGATCTTGTTTGCCCTTTCCTTTCCGCCATTCAAGACCGGTTTTTTGGCGTATGGGGCATTGATCCCTTTCTTTTTGCTCCTGCAGAACAAAAGCGTCACAGAAGCCTTGCGTTGGAGCTATGTGACCGGCCTGTTTGCCGATATTGCCACTTTGTTTTGGATCGGCTGGGTCACGCTCCCCGGTCTTTTGGGGGCGTTGCTCATTTTGCCATTGTACTTTGCATTATACGGCTTCCTGCATTGGTTTCTTATTCGCCGCCTTTCGCTCGCCGGCTATTTTCTGCTGCCGTTTTTGTGGACAGCGGTCGAATACCTCCAATCCTACGGCGAAACCGCTTTTCCCTGGAACTATCTCGGCTATACCCAGACCTATTATTTGCCGCTCATCCAGCACGCGGAATATACTTCAGTCTATGGCGTTAGCTTTTGGGTGGCGACGATCAATGTCATTCTCTTTGTTCTTTGGCAGAAAAGAGCGGCAACTCGCATGAGGCGAATCTTATTTTTCGTCTTGACAGGCATTTTCTTGCTTCCTTTGCTTCATGGTGTGCTTGTTATGAATAATACCAAGAGCGGGAATGAAAGTGTGAAGGTAGCGCTGCTGCAAGGGAATGTGGATCCATTCGAAAAATGGGACGCCAATTTTTATGATCGCAATTTCGACGTCTATGACGAGGCGTCTAAATCGATCATGCCTTCGGAACCGGACCTGCTGATTTGGCCAGAGACCGCCTTGCCGTTCTACTTACGGCACGAGTACAAACATCTGGCTAAAGTTCGCAATATGGTGGACTCGCTCAAAACGCCTTTGCTCACCGGAACCATCGACCTTGATTATGATGACAATGGCGATTATCGATACTACAATTCAGCATTTCTCTTCGAGCCGTTCAATCGGCGAATCCAGAATTATGCCAAGATGCAATTGGTTCCCTTCTCCGAGCGCGTTCCGTACCGGGATTATTTTCCCTTTAATGTTCTGAAAAACGCTTTGTACGACATGGCGCTGGGCATTGGTGACTATTCCAAAGGTGCCGAGTTTAAGATACTATCCTTCACACCGGGCCGATGCTATCGCAGCTCAGCAGGAACCGGAGAGGGGGGAGAGCCGCCGGCGTATCGCCTCGCAGCCCCAATCTGCTACGAATCCGTGTTTCCCGATCTCATTCGCCAATTCGTCTTGCAAGGAATTGACTTTTTGGCCATTATAACGAACGACGCCTGGTTTGGAAAAACATCAGCCCCGTATCAGCACGAGCAAATCGCGGTCATGCGAGCCGTAGAAAATCGCACACCCATTGCCCGGTGCGCCAATACCGGCGTTTCTTGTTTCATCGATGCCTATGGTCGAGTCAGCAAAGCTACAAGAATATTTCAGAAGGCTCAGATCGTCGCTCAAGTGCACGTCGATAAGCGAGTTTCTTTTTATACCCAGCATGGCAACGTATTCGCCAAGGGAGCATCGGCGATTGCTGCCCTGGCCATCATTTGGGCGATCTTTTGGCGGGTGAAGCAAGGCGGCTCGAATTGACGCGAATGATCATTTGCCCGATTACAATGAGCAAAAAGGCCATTAGTATTGCCCTTTCTATTGTCCTTTTGGGCGCGCTTTCGCCCGTGCATTCTGGAAGCGCTACTGCCAAGGAAAGAATTTCTTTGAGTCCGAGCAGCATGAAGGCCAAGGCGTACGGCATGGGTGGCGCTTTTACTGCTGTTCTGGACGGATCAAGTGGCGTCTTGTTCAATCCGGCGGCTTTGGAGCTATATCGTTTTCCAAAGACAAGTCGGCTTACTTTCTTCTTGAATCCGATCGGCGGGATTGAAGCCGTTTGCAACAAGGCGGAGTTGAGGAATGACGGCAAGATAGATGGTTTGGATTGGTTTAGCTATGCCGGCATGCTCTGCAAATCGATAGTCTATTCGCGCCCGGATTTTTCCGTCAGTCTACTTTTAGCGGAAGAATTGCCCAGGGTAGCTCCAACAGCAGATAGCAATGAATTCTTCACTTCTTCGGGGCTGCTCGATCGAAGCTACTCTGTTTGCACTTCTCGTCTGCGCTTAGCCAAGCAGATTTCTATCGGAGCTTCCGGCATTCTGGTCACCGCCAAAGACATCTCGGAAAAGCGCCGAGAATTCGCCGCGTCGTATGGCGTCCTCATTCAACCCAGTGACAAAATCTGCATCGGCATGGCGTACTTTGATTTTCCCCAAGCCGTTGCAGGGCTTTTCTCACTTGAGGATCGGATCATCGACGAAACCATCAACGTCGGTGTTTCTTATCGGCCGCATCACACGTTGTTGTTGGCAGCCGACTTGCGCAACGCCTCTGAAGAGCAAAGAACAGTCAAACGAGAGTTGCACCTGGGTGCGGATTACGCGCCGTTCTCTTTTGTCGCTTTGCGGGCGGGCTTTTTTCACCAAAAGGATGAGAATAAAGACGTTTTTTCCGCCGGCATTAGCCTGCTTAACAGCAACCTGTTTCATTCGGAAGAGGATCAGTTCTTCGCCAAAGACTTTGTCTTGAATTACGCTGTACAGGCGAACGCCCAAGCAGGCCGGCGTGATTACAAACATTATTTGACGATGACCATTAGAATCTAAGGAACTTGCGGGAGCGGTCAGAGTTGAAATGAGCGAGATCCGCACGCTGCAACAATCCAATTTTAACTGGCTTATTTTGATCTACATTTTACACGCACCAAGGATGATTCTTCCCAACTTGCATTGTGATTAGACGATCTCTCATAACGGTTTTCCTGCTTTTCCTTGGCAGCGTGACGTTTATCCATGGACGCGAACAAGGCCAAAGCAACTTGCAAGTGATCGAACAACTGACCGCGGATCTCGTTCAGACTGCACTAAAGGCGCTCGACAATACTGAAGGCCAGGCACTCATCCTCCGAAGCTCTGTTCCCGCGAAAGGTGGCGTTTGGCTCATCGAAAAGCAGATCGTAGCCTGGGCACGAGAAAACGGGATTACCGCCGTTTTTCAAGCAGATTCTTTGGTCAATCCGCATGTACAAGGCTTAAGGATCGAGTACCTGCCGATAGAAATGAAGGTGAGTTATCAAGGCGGAGATACATTGGCCGAAGGAAGAACCGCCCGCTCTGCCAGTGTGGCTTTTTATATGAAGGCGACGACCGCCGATCATCGGATTGTCTTCGCCGAACAGTTTGCTAAAAGCAAGACGGACACGATTCGCACCAGCGAAATGCAGCAGTTGGACAATTCCTTGTTTGCCTTCGCTCACGCCGAAAAAAATAGGCGGAGTTTTTTTTCTACTATTGTTGAGCCATTAATTATTACAATTGCTACGGGCGGAGTGATTTATATTTTCTACACATTCAGAAGCAAATAATTCAATTTGGGATATTCGCATGCACTTTAGATTATTCTGCAAAAGCGCGTTTTTCCACCTCGCATTGCTTTTCTTGTTTATAGCATTCATCTCCTGTGGCTCCCATAAAATCAGGCCGGACGTCTCTGCCGAGGAACGAATGGCCTTGGCCATTAAGATGTTCGAAAAGAGGCATTATCTCGACGCCAAGACACAATTTCGTATCATAACCCTCAGCAACAGCGGCAGCAATATTGCAGACAAGGCTCAATTTTACCTTGCGGAATGCCATTTCTATCTGAAGGAATACATTCTGGCGGCGAGTGAATACGAGCGGCTCATTAAGGTTTATCCGAACTCTGAATACGTCGACGATGCCAAATTCAAGCTTGGATTCAGTTACTACAATCTATCGCCCAAGTATTCTTTGGATCAGGAATACACGCAAAAGGCCATCAAAGAATTTCAAGAGTTCTTGGAGGATTATCATTCCAGTCCGCTCGCGCCGCAGGTTTCGGAGAAGCTATATCAGACCCGCGAAAAACTGGCGCGCAAAGTTTACTCGGCGGCAGAACAGTACCGCAAGATGGGATTCTATGAAGCGGCCAGCATTTATTTCCTCAAGGTTTTAGAAGGCTATTATGATTCGAGCTATGGACCAAAGGCTCAGTATTGGTTGGGGGAGTGCTACAAAAAGCTTGAGAAAAACGCCGAGGCGGTGGAAGCCTTTAGCACTTTTCTCAGCAAGTACCCAAAACATGAATTAGCCGCCAGAGCCAGAGAAAAATTGGCCGAGTTGAAAGAAATGCCAAAAAAGAGCGTCATTGGCCCCAAGGAAACTGAGAGCGCCAGCGCTTCGTCAAAGCCATAGGTCGGTCTGGACATTTGTAAGGCAGATCGTATTTGAAGCTTAAAGTTCCACACCTCGAAACTCATCGTCCTTTGGGAGAAACCAACGCTTGAGAATTGGTGTTTACGGGGGCACTTTTGATCCCATCCACATGGCTCATTTGGTGGTTGCCGAACAAGTGTGCGTCTCCCTGAATTTGGACAAGATTCTCTTCATTCCCTGCGCAAGCCCGCCGCATAAAAACCATCGCATTATCACTCCAGCCGCCCACCGTTTGGAAATGGTCCGTTTGGCCATTGCCGGCAATTCGGCTTTTGAAGCTTCTGATTTGGAAATCAAGCGCGGCGGCGTTTCCTTTACCGTGGATACCCTTGAGCATCTCCACACCCAGATTCCCCTGAACAAAGAAGACCTTTATCTGATCGTTGGTGCGGATAGTCTGGTCGAGATGGTTTCGTGGCGAAGTGCTGAGCGTATATTTCAACTTTGCCGCGTGGTGGCTGTCGGCCGGCCAAACATCGACTTGCAGCAAGATTTTGCCGATTATCGCAATGATGCGATCAGACTGAACACACCGCTTCTCGCTATTTCGTCCTCCGAGGTGCGTGAGCGAGTTAAAGCTGGCCAAAGCATTCGCTATCTGGTGCCGAAAGAAGTGGAAGAGTTTATTCGCAAGAATAAGCTCTATCAGGGGTAGCATGGCAGTTCGCCGCAACCAAGGCTATCAACCCCGAATGGAAGGTAATAGATGCGAATATGAAATTAGTGTACATTCGCACGGATTCGCGGTTGAAAGAATCTTCGGACTCGACATTTCTTCAAGAGCATTGTTATAAGCCTTCATAATGATCACTCGAAAGTCTGCCCTAATGCCGGCCAAGCATTTATTTTCCCATCGAGTTCTTGTCATCCATCCATTTTGCCAAAGCACAAATCAATCATGAAAAAGTGGTTTTCCACCAGGTGAGAAATGACTTGCATTAATGCCAGCAATATGCTATTTTTTGCGCGAAGTCAAGATTGCTGCAAATCTATACAAAAGGCTTTTTGCTAAATCCCGATGCTCCGGCTAAACATTGCGCAGGTTTGCTCTTCCAATTCTTGGGGCGGAATGGAGATGCACGTTGGCATTTTGTCGGAGCAATTGCATAAGCGCGGACACCGAGTGATCATATTTTGCCGGGCAGGCAGCGAGATAGAAAGAGACGCGACCAAAAGAAAGATACCGACGTTTCCTTTTAGCCCCAATGGCCATTTTGCTCTATTGACAATATGGAATTCGCTTGGCTTTTGCCGCCGCAATTCCATCGACCTCATTCACGCTCATTACTCAAAGGACCTTTGGACGCTTGCTCCGGTCGCTTCCTTGTTGGGCAATAAGCCCATTGTATTCATCAAGCACATTGGAACGCAAAAAGCAAAGAAGGACATTTTCCACCGCTGGATTTACCGGCGAGTGAGCTACACGACCGCCATTTCTCAGGTCATCGCCGATAATCTGTTGGCTACTCATCCAATTGATCCTGAGAGGTTAAGAGTAGTCTACCATGGCTTGGATCTGAGCTTGTATGAAGACTTGGCGGCCAAAAGACAGCAAACAAGAGCCGAGTTCGGAATTGCTCCTAATGAGCTGCTCATTGGAAGCGTGGGACGGCTACAGGAGGGGAAAGGGTACTTGGAGTTTTTGGAAATGGCCGGACGAATCGGCCGCGAGTTTCTCCATAGCCGTTTCATAATCGTTGGCGAGCCGACCAGAGGCGAGGAATATCGGGCGCAACGGATTTATGACAAAATTGCTCAGCTTGGTCTGGGCGACCGGTTGATCGTCGCCGGTTTTCGCCCGGATGTTCCTGCTATGCTGGCGGCAATGGACGTGTTCGCTTTCCCTTCTCATGCCGAAGCCTTTGGATTGGTGGTGATAGAAGCCATGGCGGCAGGATTGCCTGTAGTCTCCAGCCGCTGCGATGGCGTTTTGGACATAATTGAAAACGAACAAACAGGCATTCTGGTCTCACCAAGGAATGTCGATGAGCTAACCGCGGCTATGCGAAAGCTTCTGTTAGATGAAAACCTCCGCGCGAGGTTGGGCCAAAAAGCCCGGTCTGCCGTCGAAACCCGTTTTACTATTGAGAGAATGGTCGATGATGTAGAAAATGTATATAGTAAATGCATAGAGGCGAATTGAAGGCTAATTCGCCGAGTTGTCTTAGAGAATGATTGAATGCTTCTGCTCATTCACGAGTAGCTTTCGCAAGGAATAGCAAAAATCACTAAATGACGCCGAGTAGGACAAAAGCAGGAGCCAGGCTATGGCAGATGAACGAACAGTCAGACTTTTAAAGCGCGTGCCTCTCTTCGCCAAGATGAGGGACGTCGAAGTCGCTCAGATTACTGATCAATGTGTTCATCGCGATTGTCGGGAAGGTGATGTTATTTTAGTGGAGGAGGAAGCTGGGCAAACTCTTTTTATCATCCTCAAAGGGACGGTAAAAATCACTCGGAC
>Ga0172370_10006404_pt1 | contig 14783 bp, 11 predicted proteins | sample LakKiv5m_FD_114538 | JGI IMG/M metagenome (GOLD analysis project Ga0172370, IMG submission 114538) | Freshwater microbial communities from Kabuno Bay, South-Kivu, Congo - kab_022012_11.5m | ecosystem: Environmental > Aquatic > Freshwater > Lake | place: Democratic Republic of the Congo...
CCTGAATTTTGACGGTCATTGGAGCGCATGGATGCACTATGCCAGCGCAAAAAAGCTATCCGAGACCATTCTCTCACTGCCAAATCATGATCCGGCATTCGGACGTTGAGATTGTTGAATCACCCTACACATTTGACTTTTGGTTTGCATTTATAGTGAGAATTAGCTAATATTAGCCCGTTCAATAAAGCGACAAATTCAAGAGAGAGCTTTTTGATTGGAAATGCGATATAAAGAGCACGATTGAATCTGCGCAGGTACAAGGTTCGTTGAGCTGACTTAATGAACCAACTGACACAATTTAGAATTGTTGCAGCTTATTCTCTGTAAGCGATCACGTGATGCTGTCACCCCTGCGTATGCAGGGGTCCCTTCCGCCGTGCAATGGAAAGGAGATTCCTGCATCCGCAGGAATGACAGTACCGGCCGGACACCCCGTGATTGGTTACTATTCTCTCATAAACTCTGGGCAGGAATATCCCACGAAAGTTAACCAGCATGCCAACGAGCAAGGCAGACATCTACGTGGGGCCGGCCGGTTGGAGCTACCCGGATTGGAATGGAGTCGTGTATCCCAAGCCAAAGCCCAGCGGCTTTTCCGAATTAGCATACTTGGCTCGCTTTTTTGACACATTAGAAATTAACTCAACCTTTTATCGGCTTCCGTCAAAAAACAGCGTAGAAAGCTGGGCTGCCTCCGTTTCGCATAATCCCAGATTCAGATTTTGCGTCAAGCTCTGGCAGAAATTTACCCACGAAGAGGAAGGGTACAGTTCGGCAGAGGTTGCGGCATTTTGTGAGACCATTGAGCCGCTGCGAAGTCGAGGGCTGTTAGCTTGTCTGCTTCTTCAGTACCCTTGGCGTTTCAAGTGCCAGCCTGAGAATCTCAATCGTGTTGCGGACCTATTAGGGCAATTGGGAGCCTTTTCCTGCATGGTGGAATTTCGCCATGCGAGTTGGTATTGTAGCGAAGCATTCACCGTGCTGAGAGATCACGGCGCGGGATTCGCCAACATCGACCAGCCGGTCATCGGCGAATCGCTGCTGCTAACAGACCTGGTCACTGCTGATATTGGCTATCTGCGGTTGCACGGGCGCAACTATGAGAATTGGTTCAAAGAGGATGCAGGCCGAAATGCCCGCTACGATTACTTGTATTCGGATGAAGAATTAAGAGTCATAGGCAATTCTATTGATGAGATCGCCCAAAAGTCAAAGACGACCTTTGTCGTTTTCAACAACCATTTTCGCGGCCAGGCAGTCATCAATAGTTTTCAGATTTTGGCAAAATTGACGAATGCAAAAGTCATCATTCCTTCTATTTTGCTGGAGCATTATCCGATCCTAAGGTCCGTCGGCAAAAGCGAAAGCGTTGATGGAATGCTCAGTTTGTTTTAGCCGATGAAAATTGGCTGATCTCTGGCTAGGGATGCAAAGGCATCACCTTGTTGGGCACTCTGACCGGAAAGACCGGCTTTCTTCTACCCATTGTCGATGTGTCGGAGTGCCAAACTCGTTTGGCGTGGTCGATGCCGAATAGATTCGGCACTCCCTTGCAGTTGCTCAGGAACTGCACAGTTTTTAAAAGAAGAGGAGATTCATGAAGGCCGAGGAGCTATCCCAAGACGTTCTTGATTTGTTGCGCAAATACGATACGCCGACGGTCTGCAATGTGATTGAGCTTTTCGATTTCCGCCCACATAGTGCCGGATACATGGATAGCCGGATAAAAGCCTGCTTTCCTGAGATGCCTCCGGTCGTGGGCTATGCCGTTACGGCCACTTTTCGCTCCGCCGCGCCGGCAAGGGGTGGGAATGTCTACGCTGTTCTGGATGATGTGATCGACGCATTCGGTCAGGTTGGGAATCCGCCCATCGTCGTCATTCAAGATCTCGACGATCCTCCAGCAGCCGCGACTTTTGGCGAAGTCATGTGCTCGACTTACAAAGGCTTTGGCGCGGCCGGCATCATTACCAGCGGTGGCGCAAGGGATCTTGAGCAAATACGCGCGCTGCAATTTCCGGCATTTAGCAATGGATCGATTTGCGCGCATGGGTACTGCCACATTCCGAACGTTCAGGTGCCCGTCAGGGTCGGCGGCGTCGCCATTTATACGGGAATCCTGCTGCATGCCGATTGTAACGGCGTTACCACCATCCCTGTGGAGATCGCCTCTGAGGTCGCGCACGCGTGCGCAGAGTTTGCGGCGGCGGAGCAATTCATCATCGGCTATGTCAAAGGCGGAAATCCGGCCCGCCAGGGCTTGACAGAGGCGCAAAAGGAGTTTTCATCGGCGATCGTCAATCTGCGGCGACGCCTCAACAAAAAATAGATTATCGCAATCGCTATTTGTCGCACATTCCCTGCTTATCGAAATGACGATTAACGGGAAATTTCCTACGGCGCGACAAGCAGTGAATTAATTTTTAGCAGCGAAATGGACATGGAAGGCAAAAAGATCAAAGCAAAATTGGAATTGGAAGATGGGTCGGTGTTTCACGGCTTTTCCTTTGGCGCCGCCAAATCGGCGGCAGGAGAGGTGGTTTTCAACACCAGCATGGTTGGATATCCGGAAAGCCTGACCGATCCTTCGTACTACGGGCAGATTTTAGTGCTCACTTATCCGCTCGTGGGAAATTACGGAGTCCCTGAAAGTAAGATTATCCAAAATCTGGAGCAGCATTTTGAGTCCGAACGAGTGCAAATTTTGGGTCTCATTGTTTCCGAATACTCTTTCGAGTACAGTCACTGGAACGCTTGTATGAGTCTGGGCAACTGGCTGTCGGTGTACGGCGTTCCCGGCCTTTATGGCATCGACACGCGCATGCTTACCAAGCGCTTGCGCGATGAAGGCACCATGTTAGGGAGAATCGTCTTTTTCACCGACGAGCTGAAATTTTACGATCCCAACAAAATCAACTTGGTGGAAAAGGTCAGCACGTCCCAGCCTGTCGAATACGGAGACGGAGACAAAACCGTTATTCTGATGGATTGCGGCTGCAAGAACAACATCATTCGCAGCCTTTTGAATTTGAATCTCAAGGTCAGGCGCGTCCCTTGGAACTATGACTTTAGCCGGGAGGAGTTCGATGGGGTCATCATTTCCAACGGGCCGGGTGATCCCAAAATGTGCCGGGAGACGGTGGAGATCGTTCGCAAGGTCATGGATCGAAGCGTGCCCACTTTCGGCATCTGTATGGGCAATCAAATTTTGGCATTGGCGGCTGGAGCAAACACTTACAAGCTAAAGTTTGGTCATCGCAGTCAGAACCAACCGTGTATCGAAGTGGGCACCAAACGCTGCTACATTACCTCGCAGAATCACGGGTTTGCCGTGGACGGGAGAACCTTGCCGAGCGGTTGGGAGCCTTGGTTCGTTAATGCCAACGACGGCACCAACGAGGGCATTCGTCACACCTCCAAACCGTTTATGAGCGTGCAATTTCACCCAGAAGCGACTCCTGGCCCGGTCGATACCGCGATTCTTTTCAGCGATTTTCATAGGATGCTTGCATGATTGACAAACCGAGCAAGGTGCTCATATTGGGGAGCTCTGCACTCAAAATTGGCGAAGCAGGAGAATTCGATTATTCCGGCAGCCAGGCCATCAAGGCGCTGAAAGAGGAGGGGATCGCCACCGTCTTGGTCAATCCGAATATTGCCACCATTCAGACATCGGATTATCTTGCCGATCAGGTTTATTTTCTACCGGTCACTCCGTTTTTTGTCGAACAAGTCATCAAGAAGGAAAAGCCCGGCGGCATCTTGTTGGGATTTGGCGGCCAGACTGCGTTGAATTGCGGTATCGAGCTGGAGAAAGACGGGGTGTTGAGGCGCTATGGAGTCAATGTGCTGGGAACGCCCGTGGAGGCTATCATCAACACGGAAGACCGCGAGCTATTCGTCGCCAAATTGCGCCAGATCGACGTGCACGTCCCTCGCAGCCAGGCAGTCACCACGGTCCAAAACGCGGTGCGTGTCGCCCAAGAGATCGGCTATCCGGTCATGATGAGAATTGCCTATGCCCTTGGCGGTCTTGGCTCCGGCATCTGCAACAACGAAGCGGAAGTGAAGGAGCGGGCGCAGAAAGCTCTCTCCTACACCAAGCAGATTTTGATCGAAGAGTACCTGCGCGGCTGGAAAGAGGTGGAATACGAAATCGTCCGCGATCAATATGACAATTGCCTTTCGGTCTGCAATATGGAAAATTTCGATCCCATGGGCATTCACACCGGCGAAAGCATTGTCGTAGCTCCCAGCCAGACTTTGACCAACAGCGAATACCACAAGCTGCGCGAGGTTGCCATCCGCACCGTGCGGCATCTGGATATTATTGGTGAATGCAACATTCAATATGCGCTCGACCCCAATTCCGAAGACTATCGGGTCATCGAAGTCAACGCGCGCTTGTCGCGCAGCTCGGCCTTGGCTTCCAAAGCAACCGGTTACCCCTTGGCAGCGGTAGCGGCCAAGCTGGCGCTCGGACACAGTCTCACAGAATTGCAGAATTCCATCACTAAAGTGACCAAAGCCAGCTTTGAGCCGGCGCTGGATTACATCGTCGTCAAGATTCCCCGCTGGGATTTGAAAAAGTTCCGCCTGGTTTCCAACAAAATCGGCTCGGGCATGAAGTCCGTCGGCGAGATCATGGCCATTGGCCGCAAGTTCGAAGAAGCGCTGCAGAAAGGTTTGCGCATGCTGGAGATTGGCGCCAGCGGCCTAGTGCTCAATCGCGAAATGGAGTTTGGCGATTTGCGCCAAGAGCTTGCGGAACCGACCGACTTGCGCATTTTCGCCATTCCCGAAGCGCTCAAAGCCGGCATGTCCGTAGACGAAATCCACGACCTGACTTTTATCGACAAATGGTTTTTGTACAAAATCAAAAACATCGTGGACATTGAGGAGAAACTGAAACAGGTCGGCGAACAGCGCTGTCCCAAGGATTTGTTGCAAGAGGCCAAACAGCACGGTTTTTCCGATCTTCAGATTGGTCGAGCCTTGGGAATGGATGAGCTGAAAGCTCGCGACCTGCGCAAGAACTACGGCCTGGCCCCTTGCGTTAAACAAATCGACACTTTGGCTGCCGAGTATCCGGCTCAAACCAACTATCTCTACCTGACCTACAATGGCAGTGAGGACGATCTTTCTTTCTTGGATCGTAACTCGGTGATAGTCTTGGGAAGCGGCGCCTACCGCATCGGCAGCTCGGTGGAATTCGATTGGTGTGGCGTGAATTCGGTGTTGGCGCTCAAGAATCTGAACTACCAGACCATTTTGGTCAACTACAATCCGGAGACGGTCAGCACCGACTATGACGAGTGCGACAAGCTCTATTTTGACGAACTGAGCTTTGAAACTGTCGTGGACATCTATGAGAAAGAAAAGCCCATTGGCATCATCATTTCCATGGGCGGGCAGATTCCCAACAATTTGGCGCTGCGACTGCATCACTATGGCATCAGGCTGTTAGGAACCTCGGCTCTCAGCATAGATCATGCTGAGGACAGGCACAAATTCTCCAAGCTTTTGGACGAGCTGCAAATCGATCAGCCCAAATGGAAAGAGCTGACCTCCATGCAAGAGGCAAAGAAATTTGCCGACAACGTGGGCTACCCGGTGCTTATTCGACCTTCGTATGTCTTGAGCGGCGCAGCCATGAGCATCGCGGTCAACCACAATGAGCTGGAAAAGTTCCTTAACAAAGCAACCGACATCTCTGCCGATCATCCCGTGGTTATCAGCAAATTCATCGAAAACGCCAAGGAAATAGAGATCGATGCTGTGGCGCAAGAGGGCGAATTGCTGGTCTATGCCGTCACCGAGCACGTGGAAAATGCCGGCGTCCACAGCGGCGACGCCACGATGGTTTTGCCGCCGCAGCGAACTTATTTAGAGACCACTCGCCGCGTCAAAAAGATTGCGCGGGAAATCGCCAGAGCGCTCAAAATAAATGGTCCCTTCAACATCCAGTTCGTGGCAAAGGATAACGATGTCAAGGTCATCGAATGTAACCTGCGCGCCTCACGTAGCTTTCCATTCGTTTCCAAGATTTTCAAGGTGAATTTCATCGACATCGCCACACGGGTCATCATGGGACACCATCCGTCCAAGATCGATCGCTCGGTGTTCGATTTGGAGTACGTAGGCGTGAAGGCACCGCAGTTTTCCTTTACACGCCTGAGTGGGGCGGATCCAACGCTGGGAGTGGAAATGGCTTCCACCGGCGAAGTGGCGTGTCTGGGAGATGATTTTGAAGAAGCTTTTCTCAAGTCATTGCTCTCGGTGGGTTATCGTTTGCCCATCAGAAATATCCTTCTTTCCACTGGGCCAATCGAATCCAAGGCCGAGTTTCTCGCCAGCACTCGCATGCTGCAGGAAATGGGGATGAACTTTTATGCCACCGGCGGCACGGCTCGCTTTATGGAAGCGAACGGCATTGTGGCAAAAACGCTGCATTGGCCGCTTTCCGGCGAAAAGCCGAATGTGCTGGATTATCTGGCGGAGAAGAAGATTGATTTGGTCATCAATATCCCTAAGAACTACCAGGAAGAGGAGTTGACCAATGACTATATCATTCGCCGCCAGGCGGTGGATTTTGCTATTCCGCTGTTTACCAATATGCAATTGGCCAGACGATTTGTAGAGGCGGTCTCGCGCAAGTCAACTAAGGATTTGCAGATCAAGAGCTGGGGAGAGTATGAGTGAGGGGCGAACGATAGTCAAACTGCGGTCAGACGGTGGTCAAAAAATGGTCAAGAATAGTCAAGGATTGTCAAGGGTGGTCAAGAGTAGTCAAGGGTTGTCGAGCTTTGTGAGGGGGGACAAACGGTTGTCAAACGATTGTCAAATGGTGGTCAAACAATTGTCAAGAATGGTCAAGAATGGTTAAGGGTTGTCAAGTTTTGTGGGAGGACAAGCGGCTGTAAAACGATTGTCAAATGGTGGTCAAACAATTGTCAAGAGTGGTCATGAGAAGTCAAGGGTTGTCAAGCGTTGCGAGGGTAGGCAAGCCAAGCCAAGAATGGTCAATGGTACTGAGGAGGCTTTTAAGATCGCATTTTGTCATCCGACGCATGCGGTCAGAAGACGATAGGTAGTCAACGCGACTCAGCCTCTGTAGATTGGAGGACGTTTTCAAGAGAGCCTAATTCCAGCGACTCCTCCTCCTTCTTTTTCAAGTCACGATAAATCTCGTCAAGGTTCCAATCGAACCTTGAAGCATATTCATCCCGAAACTTCCAGATTTCTTCTAATATTGGGTCGGTTTTCATAGAAATTTTTCTCCAATAGATTCTTCGGGCGTGCAGATGATGGGGCATTCATAACCCTGCGCTTGGCAGACTTTTATTATCGGCGCACGCATTTCCGCATTTGCAATGTGACGACAATTCCAGGTGAGGAGGTAATCCATTTCATGAACGGTCGCAATGGCGATATGAAGTGCATCGATAGCCGCTTTTGGCGGCAGTGGGCCCTTTTCAAGCAGCCGTCGCGCCAGTTCCAAAGCATCCGCGTTCAGCTCCAACCGGCGTAAATTCCGTATTAGACTCAGCCGCTTGTTTGCTTCTGTTGGGTCGCCACTTGCTGACTCTTGAAATACCATCTCGGAAACACACAATTCGAAATCCAGTTTGCGGGCTTCCCACCATTCTTGAGTTAGCTGTTGGTGAGCCGCAATAACCAAATCTCTGCTTGGCCTACTCGTCAGGTAGCTGATTATGCTGGTTTCGATATAAATGCTGGGCTTCATAGCTCGGTCAAATGGATTAATCCACTTTTTAATTTAGCAGAAAAAGCAGAAACATCAACATATTTATTTCTCGATCGTTGTGGGTCGACGCTTGTACGGCCCGCATGAGTTTAGAGAAATTAGTTTTTCTATGGAATTTGTTGATCCATAGCCTTTCATCGTCTATGTTTTTGCTGAAAACATCAGCCGTGCCGGCATGCTTATGGGCAAACTCCGTTCAATCAAACTTCCACGCAGATTAATTGATCCACAACGACTTTGGCAGGAATATATTCGCCGATTTATCTATCCTGCATGCATGATTCTATCCGTCATAGTCATTGGCACCTGCGGGTACATGCTCATCCAAGGCTGGTCTGTCTTCGATTCCTTGTACATGACGGTGATCACCATTGGCACCGTGGGTTTTAAGGAAATCGGCGAGCTATCACACGCCGGCAAAGCCTTCACCATCCTACTCATATTTTTGGGGATCGGCGTTGGCGGGTACTCTATTGCTACCATCGCTGCCTTTCTGGTGGAAGGGCACGTGCTGGACATTGTTAAAGGGAGAAGAATGGTTAAAGAAATTACCGGATTGCGGAACCACGTTATCGTCTGCGGCTTTGGCAAGATCGGCAGGGAGGTCTGCGCTTGCTTGGCCGCGGCGAATGAGGATTTTATCGTGGTGGACACCGATCACGTCAAGATTGAAGAAGCCTTAGGACTGGGGTATCTTGCCGCCGTCGGCGAGGCTACTGACGACGACATTCTGCTGAAATGTGGAATCCAGCATGCCCGGGGATTGATCAGTGCCATTTCCGACGATTCGGCCAATGTCTTTCTAGTGCTGACGGCGCGGGCGCTGAATGACAAGCTGAGAATTATTGCCCGCGGCGTAGGAGAGGCTTCTGTCAAAAAGATGGCCCGCGCCGGCGCTGATCGGGTTGTTTCGCCCTATGAGATCGGCGCCCGGCGGATGTCGGCATTGATGCTGCAACCGGATATCGTGGACTTTTTAGAAGCCTTTTCTCCCGGGACCAGTTTTGGCTTGCGGCTGGAAAGAGTGGCTTTACACACTTCCAGTCCCTTAGCCGGCAAGCAATTGTCAGAGTCCTACATAAAGCGGGACACCAAGGGCGCTTTGGTTTTGGCCGTGGAAAAGCCGGGGCAGCCAGTCGTTGTGAATCCTCCCGGCGACATAACATTGGCCGGTAACGATGTGTTGTTGGTCATCGGCAATGATGCGCAGATTGCCCTACTGCAAAAGATGGCGAGGTAACAATAGTCAGACGGTGGTCAAAGTTGGACAAACAATTGTCAAGTGCGGTCAAGAATGGTCAAGAATCGCCATCAAATCCAAATCCCAATCTACCGTTGGCAGTTTGAGAGCTTTGGTTCATTCCAAAAGCCATTTCCATAACGGGACGAAGCGGATGTTTTTTTCGATTGTCGTCCAACTCGCTCTTTCTTCAGATTCATAGTCTTCGGTAATTACCAACAGATCATTACAATCGAGGTCTGCGCCAGCCTTTAACAGGTTTTGGGTTTCTCTCTTCTTCGTCTGCGGCTCCCTGATGTCCCAGCATACTTGTATGAGCTGATTGACTTTCGTTCCTTCCTTGATTACAAAATCCACTTCTTTCTGTTGATGGTTCTTCCAATAGTATATTTCTAACTGCGGATTGAAAGCTTTCCTGCGCCACAATTCAATGGCGACAGTGTTTTCGGCTATACGTCCGGAATTCTCGGAAAACTTGAACCCTTTCACCGTATAGAATCCCGGGTCGACGATGTAAGCCTTATTCACCGATCTAATTTGCTCTCCGGCTGAATAATCAAATTTCTTCAAGAGGAAGAGCATTCTGGCATTCCCCAAATAGCTGCAGAACCTTTCCACAGTGTCCACACTGGCGCCGATCCGCGCTTTTAACTTGTTGAATGCTTGCAAAGATGCCATATTTGCCACGAGCAAATTTGCCAGATTCTCGAGTTTATGGATTTCCTTGACGCCATATCGTTTGACGACATCCTTGATGACAATATCATCGAAATAGCGAAACAGCAACTCTCGCCTTCTGGCAGTTCCCTCGGACAGGACCACTTCTGGAAAACCACCCCATTCCAAATACTCAAGGAGCGACCGTTTGATGTGCACTCTCTGCTTGGCTATCTCAACACCATTGCTCACAGGCAAATCTCGAAAACTCAAAAACTCTTTAAAGCTCAGGGGAAACACCTCGATGTCTACATGCCGGTCAGTCAAAACCGTTGAAATCTCCCGGCTCAACAACTTTGAGGATGAGCCAGTAACAAAGACCCGCGCTTTTTGCGATTCGATCAGATACCGAACGAATTTTTCCCAGCCTTGAACATTTTGTACTTCATCAAGCACGACAATGGGAGTGGAAGGCTGTAGGTTCTGAAGATAAACTTCGTAAAGCTGAAACAGGTCAACACTGGATAAAGATAGCGGAAACCGTGGGTCTTCCAGATTGGCGATTAGAGTATCTTTTTCCGGCAGTAGGCCTCCTCGAATCATGTTCCTCAAGTACAGATAGGTCAGCGATGACTTCCCTGCTCGACGAACACCAAGTATCATAGTTGCGGTCCGGTCGCTGAAAAGTTGATCGATTCGCGAACGATAATTTGGCCGATCCCGAGGGTCTGCAGTCCAATTGCCCCCAAAATTCCAATCCGTTATAATGTTGAGCAATTCAGAATTGTTCATTGCCAGCAATTCTCAAAAATGCCAAGTTCATCGGTTAAATTCATAGGAATTTAACCGATGAACTTGATAAAATCAACAAGTTTTCCAAATGATTCCAACGATGACTCATTCTCGCAAAGCTCCACTATTTGGATGAGAAATTGAAAGCCTTGCAATATGGCCAAATTTTGCTAAATTAAAGCGGCTGAATGGGCCAACGGCAGTTCACGGAAATCTAAAGGTGCGGCATGAATAGATACAAGAGCTTGATCAACGGTCAGTGGCTCGACAGCGATAGAGTCATTGAAGTCAAGAACAAATACGACGGCAACATCTTGGGAACGGTGCCAGTAGCAACTCGAAAGGAAATCGACGCCGCTTTGACTGCGGCGCAGAGTGCGTTCGAGATTGTCTCCGCGATGCCGGCGCACCAGCGTGCAAAAATATTGCAGCGCACTTCCGAGTTGATAGAAGCGAACAAGGAAGAAATCGCCGCCATCATCACGCAGGAGGCGGGCAAAGCCTGGAAGTACGCGCTATCTGAGGTGGGCCGGGCCGTGCAGACCTTCAAGTTTGCCGCCGAGGAAGCAAAGCAAATCCACGGTGAAACGATTCCCATGGACGCCAGCGAAGGATCGGAAAACCGTTTTGGCTTTTATTATCGCTGTCCCATCGGAATAATCGTTGCCATCACGCCGTTTAACTTCCCAATTAATCTGGTTGCACACAAAGTCGCGCCGGCCATCGCCGCCGGAAATTCGGTGGTGCTAAAGCCTGCCAGCACTACGCCGCTGACCGCTGTCCGTCTGGGCGAAATTCTGCTGGAAGCAGGACTTCCCCCTGGCGCTTTGAATATCGTCTTCGGCAGCGGCGGCACAGTAGGGGAGTGGCTGGTCATGGATCCGCGTCCGGCTATGGTCACTTTTACCGGCAGTCCGCCGGTGGGCTTGCGCATAAAAAGCATTGCCGGCATGAAGCGAGTAACGTTGGAGCTTGGCAACAATTCCGCTACTATCATCGATGACGATGCTGATTTGGATTTGGCCGTCGCCCGAACTGTGATGGGCAGCTTCGCCAATTCTGGTCAGGTGTGCATTTCCGTCCAACGCATCTACGTCCATCAAAGCGTCTATGACACCTTTTTGGAAAAGTTTATACTGGCCACAAGGATGCTAAAAGTCGGCAATCCTTTGGATAAAGATTGCGATGTTGGGCCGATGATCGATGAAACTGAAGCTATTCGCGCCGAGGCCTGGGTGCAAGAGGCGGCAGCTCAAGGCGCTAACATCGTGATCGGCGGGAGGCGACAAAGGGCCATGTTTGAGCCAACGGTGCTGACCAATGTCAGTGAAGACATGAAAGTCGTCTGCGAAGAAGTATTTGCGCCGGTAGTATCCGTCGTGCAATTCGACCACATCGATCAAGCTATTCATGCAGCGGACAATACTCAATACGGATTACAGGCAGGTATTTTCACCAGTAAGCTAAGCCACGCATTTTCCGCAGTCCGAGGCTTGAATGTCGGCGGAGTGATGATTAACGACGTCCCCACCTTCCGTGTTGATCACATGCCTTACGGTGGTAATAAGCTGAGCGGGATCGGGCGGGAAGGTGTGAAATTTGCCATGGAAGAGATGACGAATATCAAGATGGTGTGCTTCAACTTGTGAAACGATGGTCAGACGGTAGGGAAACAATAGTCAGACGGTTGTCAAACTTGGTCAAGAATGGTCAAGCGTTGTCAAGAATGGTCAAGGGTAGTTAAGAGTAGTCAAGATTTGTTAGGGAGAGCTAAAGATTGATGAGAATAGTTGGGGTGGTCGAGGGTGATCGAGCGTTGTAGCCTAAGCGATGGGATGGCGGAATGAGAAAAGCACTTTTGGGTTCGTTCGTTTTTCTTTTGGGATTCATGGTTTTCCCCTTGCAGGAAGTAAATGCTGCCAAGCGCACATTGGCCGTTCTGTATTTTGAGAATAATAGTCTGGCCAAGAAGGCCGAGATGGAGCCGCTGCGCAAGGGCTTGGCGGATATGTTCATCACCGAGTTTGCCAAGATCGAGCAGTTCCAGGTGGTGGAGCGCAGCCAGTTGCAACAGATTTTCGAGGAAATGAAGCTGGGACAATCCGGTATGCTTGACGGCGGCTCCGCGCAGCAGGTGGGCAAGCTGCTGGGAGCGCAGAACCTCTTGCTCGGCTCTTTCATGAACATGTTCGATGGCAAGCTGCGTATTGACATTCGCATTGTCGAGGTTGAAACCGGTTTGACGTTAAAGGCGGAAGAAGAAACCGGCAGTCCCACGGAGCTTTACAAGCTGATCACCAAGCTGGTGGGCAAAACGCTTAAGGACCTTGACGTCAAACTCAGCAAGGCGGAGATGCAACGCTTGTCGCAGGTGGAAAACACCTCGTTCGACGCCGCTTTGTACTACGCCAAGGGTTTGGAATATGAGGATGCCAAGGACTTGAGCAACGCGAAAAAGATGTACCAGATGGCTTTGAAGAAGAATGAAAAGTTCACCAAAGCTCAAGATCGTCTGCAAGCTTTAGCCAAAAAGTAGATATCTCGAATTCGGGAGACAGATGCTTTTCTTTTGAGGTACGAATGAATAGAGTTGCTTTAGCAAGAATAGTCGCCCTTCATGCACTGGTGGCTGCTGTCTTGTTATCCGGCTGCGCCAGCAGTTATTACTCCCGCGGCCATAAAGCTCTGGAACGGAAAAAATACGATGAGGCCATCGGCGAGCTCAAACAGGCGATTGTGCAAAACGTCCACGACGCGGGCGCTATTCGAGATATGGGCATTGCTATGTACTACAAGGATCGGCCGGCTTTGGCAAATCGATTTTTAAATTTGGCCGCCAAGCAACGACCGAACGATGCCCAGATCCTCTACTTTTTAGGGGCGAGCTTCGAAGAACTGGAAAAACCGGACAAGGCAATTGAGGTGTACAGTCGCTATGCGGAGTTGAGCCCGCTCAACGAGGCGCGCAAGCAGATTGAAGCCCGGCTGGTAGTACTGTTGCGCCAGCAAATGGCAAAAGACACCAGAAAGATGTTGGAGCAGGAACAAGCCATCGATGTGCAGAATATCGCCAACAATTCGGTGGCCGTGCTCTATTTTAGCAACATGACCGGCGACGAGGAATTGGGGCTAATCCAGAAGGGTTTGGCAGACATGCTCATTACCGACCTTTCTCAGGTAGATGAGCTGACCGTCGTCGAGCGAGCTCGGCTGCAACAGTTGCTGGATGAGATGGGCCTGGGCATGTCCGGCATGGTGGATGAGCAAACCGCTCCGCGCGTAGGCAAATTATTGGGAGCAGCCAAAGTCGTGAACGGCGCGCTGCTTGGCTTGCGCGAGCAAGAGTTGCGTGTCGACGCCGGATTCGAGAACATCAAAAACGGTCAAAAAGAGAACGCAGAAAAGCAAACGGGATTGCTCAAAGATTTCTACAAAATTGAGAAGGACCTTGCATTTGCCATCTTAGATTTGATGAAGATAAAGCTCACCCCCAAAGAGCGAGAGGCCATCGAAAGAATCCCGACGAAGAATTTGCTTGCCTTCATGTCCTATTGCAAAGCACTCGATTATGAGGACAGGGGCATGTGGGATCAAGCCAGCGAATCCTATCAAACCGCTCTGCAAAACGATCCCAAATTCGGCATGGCACAAACCGGCCTACAACGGGCAAAGGCGTTTTCCACTTTCTCACCTGTGCCGCCGAAGCCCAAGATTGTTGACATAAAGTCCACGGGCGGTGACGCAAACAAGCCAAGACAATCTGACGGCAAAGGAGGCAAGTCTGGACGCGAAACTGCATCAGTGCCTTCCTTGGCGAGAAATACACTTCCCGGCGGCTTGCCGGATGCCACGGCGCGTCTCTTTCAGACGGCTCGCAATGTAAGCCCAGGTTTTGTTCCCGGCATCGAATCACGCAAGCCGACCACGGAAGCCAGCGCTACCTCATTCGGAACGGCGGCACCGATCGAGGTGAAGATCAAGCTGCCGGTCAAGCAATGAAGGCAAGTTTGAGACGGAATTGATGACGCTGCATTCGCCGCAAAGGCGGAATGCGGCATCTATTGTCATAAGGGAACTCGTTATGATTACGAACTACTCGCTGCCAAAATCGATAACAGCGTGCATCATCTTATTACTGGCCGGATCCATGCTTCGAGCACAGACATCGCTGCCGGACTTGCAGCAAAGCAAAGTCGGTTCGGCGGGTGCGAATTATCAATTTTGGCATGCTGATCGTGACCAAGTTCAACAGTTGAGCCTGCCAGTCACGTTCGTTTTTCCTGTCAATGAACGACTGCGCTTGGACGTGGCGACATCGCCCGC
>Ga0172370_10006409_pt1 | contig 14777 bp, 18 predicted proteins | sample LakKiv5m_FD_114538 | JGI IMG/M metagenome (GOLD analysis project Ga0172370, IMG submission 114538) | Freshwater microbial communities from Kabuno Bay, South-Kivu, Congo - kab_022012_11.5m | ecosystem: Environmental > Aquatic > Freshwater > Lake | place: Democratic Republic of the Congo...
GCACCTCGCCGGTGCTGCCCTCGAGGACTCCGGCTGCAACCGACCGTGCGTGCACGTCGAGACCGATGAACGTAAGCTCACTCATGCGGCACCTCCCCGTAAATGCGGCTCTGCCACCACCCTGCGTGGCGGCAACCCGCGCCAACTTACGTGGTGGGGCGCCGCGCCGCTACATACGGTCTAGCAATGCTAGCCCCTCATGAGGTCGCTGTGGCAGCGGCCAGTTCGTAGTCTGCCGGGCTGATGTTGCCGAGCGTCGAGTGCCGCCGCACCGGGTTGTAGAAGCACTCGATGTAGTCGAAGATCGCGAGCCGTGCGGCGTTCCGGCTCTTGAACGTGTGCCGGTAGATCAGCTCCTTCTTGATCGTCGAGAAGAAGCTCTCGGCGGCGGCGTTGTCGTAGGCGTCGCCGCGGCTGCCCATGCTGGCCAGGATGCCGCTCTCACGCAGCGTGGCGCCGAAGGCGAGGCTCGCATACTGGCTGCCACGGTCCGAGTGATGTACGACGCCGGGCTCCGGGCGCCGCCGGGTCACGGCCATTCCGAGCGCGTCGACGACCAGGTCGGCCTGCAGGTCGCTGCGCATCGACCAGCCGACGCAGCGGCGGCTGAAGGCGTCGATCACCACGGCGAGGAAGAGCCAGCCCTCCCAGGTCGGCACGTAGGTGATATCGGCGACCCAGAGCTCGTCGGGCTGCGTTGCCGTGAAGACCCGCCTGACGCGGTCGGGTGCGGCGGGAGCCGCCGCAGCTTTCCGAGCACCGCGCCGCCGGCGGCAGCGCGAAGCGCCGGCGATGCCGGCCTCGCGCATCAGCCGCGCGACGCGCTTGCGCGAGACGTGCACGCCGTGGCCGAGCGCCAGCTCGGCATGCACGCGCGGAGCGCCGTAGACGCCGCGTGAGCTCTCATGGATGGCCTCGATGCGTTCCTTGAGGGCGGCGTCGGCCAGGGAGTGCGCCGAGGGCCTGCGGCGCCTCCAAGCGTGGTAGCCCGCGCGTGACACACCGAGCACGCGGGCGAGGCGGGAGACCGGATGGTGTGGCTTCTCTTCGGCGATCAGGCGGAAGTTCATCTCGGCGGATCGCTCTCCCGGGCGAAGAAAGCCGCGGCCTCCTTGAGGATCTCGCGTTCCTCGCGCAGAAGGCGATTCTCCTTGCGCAGGCGGCGCAGCTCCTCGCGCTCCTCGCTGGTCAGGCCTTCGGCCTCCCCGGCATCGACCTCGGCCTGGCGGACCCAGTGGCGCAGGGTCTCGTGGCAGACGCCGAGGTCCTGCGCCGTGCGGTTGATCGACTGGCCGGACGTGCGCGCCAGGCGCACCGCCTCAAGCCGGAACTCGGGTGGATACGGTGGTCTTGTTCGTGGCATGTGGACTCCCTCCTGAAGGCTCGCGCCTCCAAATGCTCGGGTGTCCACGAAAGCGGGTCAACTCCAGCGAGCCAATACCCGCCCAGGAAGACGAACGGTGCGAACAGGGCAGAGCCCAGAGTAAGTGGCACCAGGATCGCGATGCCCGCCCGGTCGAAAAGACGGCCGAAGAGCAGAGAGCCGGCGCCGCTGACTCCCATGGCGACGGCATACAGGATAGGCACGGCCGCAGACGAGACCACCGACGCCTTGGCGAAGTGGTAGGCGACGAGCGGGAAGTCGGCGAAGCCTGCCGCGACCAGCATCGCGCCCACCAGGTAGAGCCAGAACACTCGAGGAAGTCGTCTCGAGCCGATCTGCGGCGCATGGCTGTCCATCTCCTCCGGCCTCGGATACAACAACCGGGCTGTGATCAGCAGGCTGAGCATCACTACTGCGGGAATGGCCAAAGTGGCGAACGCGAAGCGGTAGCCACCCGCCCGCTCGGCGAGCACGGCGGCCATGGCGAGTGGCCCGACCATCGCTCCTGCCTGATCGAAGGCTTCGTGCAGCCCGAACGCCCAGCCGTAGCCACTCATCTGATGCGCCGCGTGAGACAGCATGACGTCGCGCGGCGGGTTCCTCGTCGCTTTCCCCACGCGCTCCAGGACTATGAGCACGGCGGCGATCTGCCAGCTGCCCGCGAGGGCGAGCAACGGCACTACGGACATCTGCAGGACGTAGCCGGAGATGGTGATCGGCCAGAACTGCTGCGTGCGGTCGCTGAGGCGACCGGAAACGAGGCGCAGACCGTAGCCGAGCAGTTCGCCGAAGCCGGTGATCACGCCGACCGCGAGCGCGCTGGCCCCCAGCGCCGCGAGGAAGGGACCGAGGATGGAGCGCGAGCCCTCGTAGGTGAAGTCGGCGAAGAAGCTCATGGCGCCGACCAGGAGGACGAACCGGAGGGCGCTCCTCCTTAGGGAGCCGTTCGACTGGCCGGACACCCCCGACGGCAGCTCCGGTTCATCTGGCTGGATCATTCAGGCCTCCTGTTGGAGACACCGCTTCCGAAAGCAAAACAGCCCCCGTCCGCAGTGAACGGTCAGAAGCCATCAGCGCCTTTGGCGCGGTGTCGCGGGCCTCATCGCCAGCCAGTGTTGTCGGAATACTTTCCCGCAAATAGGTAAAGGTGTCCGTGCCACCCACCTTGTGATGGGTGGTACGATTCGCATGGGGATGGAGTCCCCCTTTGACCGCCCTCCGTGGGCTGATGGCTCCTAGCCGCGCGTGAAGCAGCGCCCGCTAGGGCCGACAAGGAGGTGGACTCCCGATGCAGCAACTCTTCGCCCTCGCCGCACTCTGGCTCGCCCTCGCCGCCGCCGCCGCCATCATCGCGAGCCGTCTCAAGATCGCGATCGCGCTCGTCGAGATCATCGTGGGCGTCGTCGTTGCGGCGATCGCGACCCACTACGGCGTGTTCGACAAGCTCGGCTCGAACGAGCCGTGGCTGCAGTTCCTAGCCTCGACGGGCGCAGTACTGCTGACCTTCCTCGCAGGCGCCGAGCTCGATCCGGCGGTCATCCGCACCAAGCTCACCGAGGTCTCGGTAGTCGGCATCGTCGGCTTCGCCGCACCGTTCCTCGGCTGCGCCGCGGTGGCGCACTGGCTCATTGGCTGGAACGCCCAGGCCAGCCTGCTCGCCGGCGTGGCCCTCTCAACGACGTCGATGGCCGTCGTCTACTCAGTGATGCTTGAGACCGGCTTCAACCGCACCGAGTTCGGCAAGGGCATCCTCGGCGCGTGCTTCATCAACGACCTGGGGACGGTCATCGCCCTCGGCCTGCTCTTCTCGCCCTTCACCTACAAGACGATCGTCTTCATCGTCGTTGCCGTGACCGTGATCGCGGTACTGCCCTGGACGGTCAACCATCTGACCAAGCACTACGGACACCGCACGGCAGCGATCCGCACCAAGCTCATCATGGTCGTGCTCCTCGGCCTCGGCGCGCTCGCCTACTGGGCGGGGAGCGAGGCCGTGCTGCCCGCCTACCTCGTCGGCATCGTCCTGGCGGGCGGCGCCGCCCAGGACCACCACTGGATCAGGCGGCTGCGGACCCTGACCACCGGGTTCCTCACGCCCTTCTACTTCCTGCGCGCCGGCATGCTGGTCAGCGTCGGCGCGGTGATCGGCGCCCCGGTCGTCGTGCTCGCCCTGTTCGCAGCAAAGATCGGCACCAAGGTTTTCGGCCTCTACCCGGTGGTCGGCCGCTTCCGAAAGGACCGCAACGAGAAGTGGTACTACACGCTGATGATGTCGACGGGTCTGACGTTTGGCACCATCTCGGCGCTCTACGGCCTGAGTCACGGCATCGTCACGCAAGACCAGTATTCGTATCTTGTCGCCGTCGTGATCGGCACTGCCGTCATCCCGACACTGGTCGCCAGCCTGGCGTTCGTGCCGAAGCATCTGCTGAGGGCCGTGACGCCCGAGCCCGCTCCCGCTCCAGCAGCAGCCCCGGCCACCAATGGAGCAACGGCTTCAGCCGCCGCCATGGGTGAGGCCCTGATGCGAGCACTTCGGGACATCGAGGCGCCGTTCGTGGACGACCAGCTGCTCGCGGCCGCCCTCGACGAGCTCGACCTCGAGGAGGAAGAGGTGGAGGAGGTCGCCGACGAGGGCTGACCCCGCGAGGGCATGGGCGGCCAGCAGGAGAGCGACGAGGCCATGCGAACCTTGGGTATAGTAGGTGTAACGAACGCGATGAAGCTCGCGTACCGCGCCCCGGCGCTGATGGCTTCTGTCCTTCTCTATGGACGGAGGCCTTTTTGTTTGTTGGAGGTGAAGGGATGAGCGCGAGACAGTCCGTCGCTTCCGATGTTGCGCAGCGACCCGCGCAACCCACAGGCGGCTCCGTGGCGAGCGCCGCAGAAGCGGCGCTGGCGGTCGTGAGGGCCGATCTTCTCAACGAAGACGAGCGCCGGCTTCTCGACGCCACGGCTTCGCGCGTTGCGGAGGCCGACGTCTACGTGGTGGCCGTCGGCGAGTTCAAGCGAGGCAAGAGCAGCCTGCTCAACGCCTTGATCGGCGAGCCGATCCTCCCCGTGGGCGTCGTTCCGCTCACTGCCGTCGTCACCGTGCTCAGACGCGGCGAGCCCGACGCCTCCGCCGTCTACGTGGACGGCCGTTGCGGGGACGTCGATGCGACCCGTCTCGCCGACTATGTGACCGAGGAAGGGAACCCGGGCAACCGCTTGGGGCTCAGTCGAGTCGAAGTGAGTTCGCCGCATTTCGCCCTCCCCGCCGGCGCGGTGCTGGTGGACACTCCGGGACTCGGGTCCGTGGTGGATGGCGGGGAGGACCACACGCTCGATTTCCTGCCTCAGGTGGACCTCGCGCTCATGGTGCTGTCGGTCGACCAGCCGCTGAGCGGCGATGAACAGGACCTCGCGGTCCGGCTGCGCGAGCAAGGCGCTGAGACCGTGTTCGTCCTGAACAAGACCGATTACCTCTCGCCGGACCAGGCGGAAGAGGCGAAGAGCTTCGTCGCGGAGCGGCTCAGGCTCTCCGGGTTCTCGGAGGCCGCGCTCTTCGCGGTCTCGTCCCGGCAGGCGCTCGAGGGTGGCCGCGCCGATGGCGTCCCGCGCCTGCAGGAGTACCTCACCACGCTCCTCGAGCGGCGCCACGACGCCATCCGGCGGAACCAGTCGGACCGTCGCGTGCGCAGACTGCTCGACGAGCTCGAGCTGAGCTATGCCGTGCAGCGCGAGATCGCCGGGAGCGCCGAAGAGAAGCTGTCGCTCGCTCTTGGGGAGCTCAAGGCCGCGCGGAAGCGTATCGGCAGGCTGGCGGAGGAGCAGGACGCCATCTTCGCCCATCGTATCCAGGCGGCCGAGCGGAAGCTCTCCGACGAGATGTCGGCGTTCCGGCGGACCCTCGAGGCCGATCTCCTGCGCGAGGTCGACGTTCTGGCCGAGACGCCGGGGCTCGACGAGGAGCGCGTCGACGAGGTACTGCGACGGACGATCGCCCGCCTGCTGGCCGACCAGCTTCTGGCGCAGAGCGCGGTGCTGGAGACGGTCGTCACCGAGGCCTACCAGCGACTGCTCTCCGAGCTGGACTCCCTGGCTCTGGCCCTGGCCGACAGCGCCTCGATGATCCTCGGCGTGACCGTGCCTCGGCCGGAGGCGTCTTCGCGTACGGCGCTCGCCCCGTCGGTCAACGTCAAGCTGCGCGATGATCCGGTCGGTCTCGAGATGCTCACCGCGGCCCTGCAGGCGCCGCTGCCAGGAAGGATGCGCAGGCGTCTCCTGCTGAAACGCTCGCGCGAGCGGGCCGGTGAGCTCGCCAACCGGCACGCCGGCCGCGCGAGGAGCGAGCTCGCCCAAGCCATGCGCGCGGAGACGATGAAAGCGCTCAGGGACGCTCACGAACAGCTGGACTTCATCGCGAGCTCGATCGACAAGGCGGTGGAGCAAGGACTCGCGCAGCGCGCACTGACGGCGGAGGAGGCCACCGGCGCGCGCCGCCGTATCCAGGCGGTGCTGGACAGCCTTGCCGAGGCGAGACGGGTCCTGGACCAGGACCGGCCTTCGGCATCGGAGGAGGACACGTGACCATCCTCTTCAAGGCCGAGATGCGCCGGGTCCTGCTCGACGAGGAGTGTCCGCTCTGCGTGCTCCGTGGCGAGGACGAGGTCCGCAACCTCTACGGCCTGCTGCACGAGGGCCTCTCCAACGCCCCGTACCTCGAGCGCCTCTCTCGGGCAGGCGGCTTCTGCCGTGACCATGCCTGGGCCCTTCAAAGGCTGGAGGAGCGAGACTGGCACGACGGGCTGACCAACGCATCCTTCGAGCGCCCTCTGCTCGCCGAAGCCATCGAGCAGATCGAGAGACTGCCGATGACCGCCAAGGCGGTGCGCCGCGCGCGGCAGGACCGGACGCTGGCGCCCTGTCCGGCCTGCCAGGCGCGAGCCCAGATGGAACAGATCCGCGCGGCCACCTTCGCCGAGGCGATGCAGGACCCGGAGCTCGCGGGACTCTCCGCACAGAGGAAGCTCGGCCTCTGCATGCCTCACTTCCGACTGGTCTGGAACCAGAAGATGCCGGACGAGACCAGACGGTTTCTGGCGGAGACGCAACGTCGCCAGCTTCGGGGACTGCTCGTTGAACTCGACCAGTACCTGCGCAAGCACCACTGGCACGTGAAGGAGATCCCTCTGCCGGAGGAGGCGGAGAGCTGGAGACGGGCCGTCGCCATGCTGTCGGGCCAGGCGCCGGACGACGCCTTGGGCGACCTCCTCGGCTGTGCTTCGGCCATCGACGAGCAGACGCACGGTCATCAAGTGTCCCGCGAGCAGCAAGCAGACACCCACTCTCAGGAGACCTCATGCAGACGATCATCGATGTGACGGCACGCCAGATCCTCGACTCCCGCGGCAACCCCACGGTGGAGGTCGAGGTCGAGCTGGAGTCCGGCGCCGTCGGCCGCGCCGGCGTCCCCTCCGGAGCGTCGACCGGCGAGCATGAGGCCGTCGAGTTGCGCGACGGGGCAGCGGCCTACCAGGGCAAGGGCGTGAGCAGGGCCGTCGAGAACGTGAACGGGGTCATCGCCGACGAGGTCGTGGGTCTCGACGCCACCGATCAGCGCGTCGTGGACCGCCGGCTCATCGAGCTGGACGGCACGCCGAACAAGGCCAGGCTCGGGGCCAACGCCATCCTCGGCGTCTCGCTGGCCACCGCGTATGCCGCTGCGGCAGCGGTGGGACTGCCGCTCTACCAGTACATCGGCGGCGTCAACGCGCACGTACTTCCGGTGCCCGGGATGAACATCATGAACGGCGGCAAGCACGCGGACAACAACGTCGACCTGCAGGAGTTCATGGTCATGCCGCTGGGCGCCGCGAGCTTCAGGGACGGCCTCCGCGCCTGCTCCGACGTCTACCACAGCCTGAAGGCGGTGCTGAAGCAGAAGGGCCTGAGCACGGCCGTCGGCGACGAAGGCGGCTTCGCCCCCGACCTCGGCAGCAACGAGGAGGCGATCCAGGCGATCGTGCAGGCGATCGAGGCGGCAGGGTACGAGCCCGGCAAAGACGTCATGGTCGCGCTGGACCCGGCGGCGTCCAGCTTCTACGACGCCGGCAAGGAGCGCTACGTGCTGGCGAGCGAAGGCCGCGAGCTCACGAGCGCCGAGATGGTGGACTACTATGCGGCGCTCGTCGAGAAGTACCCCGTCATCAGCATCGAGGACGGCCTCGCCGAGGGCGACTGGGAGGGCTTCAGGCTGATGACGGAGCGACTCGGCGAGCGGATCCAGGTGATGGGCGACGACGTCTTCGTGACCAACACGGAGCGCATCGCCCGCGGCATCACCGAGAAGACCGCCAACTCGGTACTCATCAAGCTGAACCAGATCGGCACCCTGAGCGAGACACTCGACGCGATCGAGATGGCCAAGCGTGCCGGCTGGACGGCCGTGTGCTCGCACCGCTCCGGCGAGACGGAAGACACCACGCTGGCCGACCTCGCCGTCGCCATGAACACCGGCCAGATCAAGAGCGGCGCACCGGCGCGGACGGAGCGCGTCGCCAAGTACAACCAGCTGCTGCGCATCGAGGAGATGCTCGGGGAGGCGGCCGTCTACGCGGGACCGGACGCCCTGTACAACCTGCCGCGGGGTCGGCAGTAGCTCGGGGTCGGCACGTCCACAGCATGACCAGGGGGAGAGCATGCATATTCCTGAGAACGCCGAACTGCTACGCGTCTTCATCGGCGACAGCGACCGCTACCACCATCACTCGCTCTACGAAGCGATCATCGAGAAGGCCCGTGAACATCACCTGGCGGGCGCCACGGCCCTGAGGGGCTACGTGGGCTACGGCGCCCACAGCCGCATCCACACCGCCAAGATCCTGAGGCTCTCGGAGGATCTGCCGATCGTCATCGAGATCGTGGACGCGCCCGAGAAGATCGAGGCGTTCCTGCCCGTCCTCGACGAGATGATGGACGAGGGCATGGTGACCGTGGAGCCGGTCAAGGTGTTGATCTACCGGCACGGGGACAAGTCGCAGCCCCAGCCTCAGATCCTGCCGTCAGACTGAACGGCGCCGGCGGGGGAAGTGCCAGAGGCAACTGCCAAGGTGTTGCCGTGAGGTGGAACATTCTCTGTGCGAGCGGAAAGGAGGCTCGACATGGAAACCCCATACTTCCGCTGCGAAGATTGCGGACACGAGTTCGAGAAGACCGAGTTCATGCCGGACATCGAGGATGACGACCACGTCGAGTGTCCCCAGTGCGGGGGCCTCGACATCCAGCTGATCGAGCAGGTCGGATCGGACCAGGCACAGCCGGGGGCCGCTGCCTGAGACAACGGGCTTGCTGTCTGTTAGCGTCCTAAGAAGTGGTGTACGAAGAACTCCGGAGTGGTCGCCTTGAAGAAGAGGTGACCACTGCTCCATCCTCGAGGGTGGCGAAACCCTAGCAATCGAGGAGGAGACAGTGGCCGAGAACAACATGGACCCTCTCGCCTGGCTGCGCAAGCAGCTCGCCGAAGCCGAGCCGGACCTGCTGCGTGAGATGGTCCGCACGTTCGCCGAGGCGCTGATGGGCGCCGAGGCCGACGCGCTCTGCGGCGCCGGCTTCCGCGAACGCTCGGAGGAGCGCATCAACCGCAGGAACGGCTATCGCGAGCGGCCCTTCGACACGCGCGCCGGCACGCTCGCTCTGGCGGTGCCCAAGCTGAGGAGCGGCAGCTACTTCCCCGACTGGCTCCTCGAGCGCAGAAGGCGCGCCGAGCGCGCCCTGGTCGCGGTGGTTGTTCTAGCGGCACGGCTGCCGGCCACGGCCTCTGCCGTTCCACATCGACCTGGGGGGAAGTCATGAAGCGGGGTGTGCTGATCCTGATGCTTGCCGTGGTACTGGGAACCACGGTGGCGCTGTTCCACCGAGTGTCGCGCTGGCACGAGCAAGCGGAGAGTGAGCGGCCGCGGTCAGGCCTGTTCCTGGGTCTGCTCAACGCCCCGCGCGAGGACCGCCTTCGGCTTTCGTCTCCCGTCGTCCTGGCCAAAATTGGCCAACGGAATGGCCGCTCAACGGCTCACTATAGAGATAGTTGATAGTGGAAAAGACCTGCAAATGGCGGAGAGGGGGGGATTCGAACCCCCGAACCGAGAGGACCCGGTTAACGGTTTTCGAGACCGCCGCATTCAACCGCTCTGCCACCTCTCCGCGAGGCGACGGCCGTCCTCAAAGGCAGGAGGCCGCGGGAGCGTAGTCTAGCATGCACCGGCGCCCCGGCTCACGCGCGCCGGCTCACGCGCGCGTGAGGCGCGCGCGAAGTGCGCGGGATGCGTCCGGGCGCGCGCCGGTCACTGCGCGAGGCGGTCCTCCACCCACGCGCGCACGTCCTCCGGCGTGAAGCCGTAGCCGTCCTTGATGTCCTTCATCGGCAGGCCGAGGGCGTCGGCCGGCACGCCCCACTCGGAGGCGAACTCAGCGAGGGGGATGCCCGTCATCGCGGCGATGTCGGCGAAGGACATCCAGCCCTTGATCGGCGAGTCGCTGCCGCCTCCGCCTTGGCCCTCGCCTTGGCCTTGCCCTGCGTCTTGGCCTTGTCCTTCGCCCTGCCCCTGTCCTTGGCCCTCGCTCCCGCCGCTGTGGCCGGCGCCGCGGGCTTCTGCCTGACCCTGCATTCGCCAGTCGAAGGCGCCCGTGAGCGTGGTCACGCCGACGATCGCCACCATCAGCGCCACCACCGTGCCGGTCGCGACCAGCGCGGTGGCGCGGGCGCCGCCCGGGGCCGTCACCTTGAGGGCGCCGGGCACCGGGCACGCGTTGACGCCGCCTGCCATGTCCAGACGGCGAAGACCACGAGGACGACGTACTTGAGGTAGCGCGCCGGCCGGTCGATGAGCGCCGGCACGCTGAAGCGCCGCTTGAACAGCTTGCGGCCGGCGGCGCCGAAGATCCCCTGCAGGGTGCCCAGCGGGCAGATCGTGCCGCAGAACGAGCGCCGGTAGACGACGGCCATGGCCAGCATGCCGACCAGCAGGATCACGGAGCTCACGGCCGTTCGCCTGACGAAGCCGTCGCCGAGCAGCAGCGAGTACAGCGTCTCCAGTCCGCCGAAGGGGCACAGGGAGTCGACTCCGACCCACCTGCCCGTACCGGGCTGGAGCTGGCGTACCAGCAGGATGGCGGTCATGCCGGCGAGCACCACGCCCAGTACGACCCAGCGGATGCGGCGGGCCCGCTGCCGCGCCGGCTTCGTCCCCTTCCTCTTCATTCCTGTCCTCCCAAGAGCCGGCGCACCGGCCACCGACGACTGTCCATTCGGATTTCCGAATCTAGTGAAAGGAGACTACGGGGGAGTTGTGAATCACTTCTGAACGGGTTCTGCCGAGGTTGTGAAGGGTCCGGCGCGCGTCTTCGCAGGCCCGGCGAGAGTCTCCCCACAGGTTCTTCAGATTCGGCTACTACACTTGAATGGACGGTCGGACCGGCTTGGCAGCCGATCCGAGGTGACCACGATGGAAGGACACGGCGATGATGGGGAACGGGTATGTCCACGCCGCCGGTACGGATGGCTGGCCGATGCTGCTGCTGGGGATCCTACTCACGGTGGTGGCGGTGGCCATGATCGCGCACGTGGTGCGCTCCTACCTGCGGCCGCAGAGCGGAGGAGCACAGGCCTCGGTGCCGCCATCGGGTGCCTCAGCCGGGCAGGCGACCGAGTCGCCGCAGGAGATCCTCAAGCGGCGCTATGCGGCCGGTGACATCGACCGCGAGCTCTACCAGGAGATCCTCGACGAGCTGAATGAGTCCTGACGATGCCGCATCATTCGACTCGGCACGGGCTGGTCGGGATGATCCTCAGCGCGTAGCGCCGACGGCGGGCAGCAGCACGGTGAAGCGCGCACCGCCGCCGGGCGCGTCGCTTGCGGAGACCGTGCCTCCCTGGGCCCGGGAGGCGATGACGTCCGCGTTGCGTGTGGCCTGCACCTGCTGGAGGTAGGAGTCGAAGCGGCGCGACCCGGTGGAGATGACGATGCCACCGACCGCGACGATGGCCAGCACGGCGATAGTCAGGTGTGGGAGGGCGAGGCGGAAGCGGAGACCGCGCTTGAGGCGCGTCCGTGCGCCGTTCGCATTCCGGAAGCTCCGCCGCTCCGTCATCGCTGATCCTCGGCGAACGAGTAGCCGCGCCCGTAGGTGGTCAGGATCAGGGACTGCGCACGTGCGTCGTCGCCCAGCTTGCGCCGCAGGTTCTTGATGTGCGCGTCGATGGTGCGCTCGTAGGGCTCGAACTCCATGCCCTGCAGGCGCTCGACGAGCTCGGAGCGCGTGTAGACGCGGCCGGGGAAGCGCGCCAGCGCCTGCAGCAGGCGGAACTCGGACTCGGTGAGGTCGACGAGCTCGCCGTCGAGGGTGACGCGCCGGCGGGCGCTGTCGATCGCCAGCCGCCCGCCGGCGCGCTCCAGCAGGTCGGCCTGCGGGACGGCGTCGGCGCGCGCGCGGCGCAGCAGGGCGCGCACGCGCGCCGTGAGCTCCCGTGGGCTGAACGGCTTGGTGAGGTAGTCGTCGGCGCCGAGCTGCAGCCCGCGCACGAGGTCCTCCTCCGCGTCCCGGGCGGTCAGCATGATGATCGGCACGTCGGACTCGGCGCGCAGCCGGCGGCAGACGTCCTCGCCGGACATGCCCGGGAGGCCGAGGTCGAGGACGACGAGATCGGGGCGGCGGCTCGACGCGGCGGCGAGGGCCTCCTCACCGCTCGCCGCCCACGTGACCGCGTGTCCCTGCGCCTCGAGGTAGCCCTGGACGACCTCTGCGATGCGGGCCTCGTCTTCGACGACGAGGATGCGAGTCTCGCTCATCAGCGCTGCCCCGCCGTCAGCTCTCGCCCCCGGCGGCTCCCGCAAGGGCGACCACCGGCGCCGGCTGAGTGAAGCCTTCCGGCGGGAAGCTCATGACGCCCTCCGTCGATGGCCGGTCCTCATGCACGCGGATCCTGCCGCCTTCCACCCAGACGCGCTGGGAGGCCTGGCCGGCGACCGTCGAGTCGTGTGTGACCACGATGATCGTCTGCTCGCGCTCGCGCCAGAGCGCGGTGAGCAGGTCGATGATCTCGTCGCGCGTGCGTTCGTCCAGGTTGCCGGTGGGCTCGTCGGCGAGGATGACCCGCGGCGAGCGCACGAGGGCCCTGGCGATCGCCGTGCGCTGCTGCTCGCCTCCCGACATCTCGCTGGGCAGATGACCGCCGCGTCTCTCCAGCCCGACCTCGGCCAGCGCCGAGAGCGCCCGTGACCTGCGCTCGGCCGAGCTGACCCCGGTGGGGACCAGGGCGAGCTCCACGTTCTCCTGTGCGCTCAGGGTCGGGATCAGGTTGAAGTGCTGGAACACGAACCCGAACATGGTCCTGCGCAGGTCCCCGAGACGCGCCTCGCCGAGGCGCGCCATGTCGGTTCCGGCGCACAGTACCGACCCCGAGCTCGGCCGGACGAGCCCGCCCAGCACCTCCAGCAGGGTGGTCTTCCCGGAGCCCGTGGGGCCCTGGATGGCCAGGAACTCCCCGTCGTCGATGGTCAGGTCGACGCCGTCCAAGGCCGAGACCTGCTTCCCTTTGCGCGAGTAACGCTTGGTGACTGCGTGCAGTTCGTACATCTCGTTCATCCTCCAGTGGTCGAAGCGGTCTTGGGGCGGCCGCGGTTCAGTCGACGCGCCGAAGCGCTACAGCGGGGCTCAGGCGAGAGGCTCGCCAGCCGCCGATGCCGCCGGCCACCAGGGCGCCGGCGACGGCCAGGCCGATGGCGAGGGCCAGCAGCCCCAGGCTGACGGGGGCCTCGAGGGGCACGGTGACGGTCTGCGCCACCGAGGCGAGACGCCCGCCCCCGCCGCCGCCCGCGGCAGACTGGCCGGCCATGCTCGTCGTGGCCTCCAAAGCCGGAGTGAGCCTGGCGACGAGCTGTGTGATGCCGTAGCCGAGCGCCGCCCCCACGGCTCCGCCCGCGACTCCCTGGACGAACGACTCACCCATCACCTGGGCGACGATGCGCCGGCTCCTGAAGCCGATCGCCTTGAGCGTCCCGAACTCCCGCACGCGACGGGAGACGCCGGAGAGCGTGAGCAGGCTGGCCACGGCGACCGACGCGACGAGCGCCGCGATGGCCAGCCACTTGCCGAGCGTCGCGGCGATGCCGGACGCGCTGCTCAGCGAGCCGTTCACCTGGTCGGCGAGGTTCTGCGCGGTGGTCACGGTGACGCCGGAGTAGGCATCGAGGATCTCTTCTTCCACCTGGGCGATCAGGCCGGAGTCCTCGGCGCGCACGTAGATCTGGTTCACCTGTCCGGCCGCGTCGGCCAGCGTCTGGGCGCGCTCGAGGGGGACGAACACGTTGGCCGGCGCCGTCGCCGACTCGCTGATGCCGATGATCTCAAAGGGGGTCTCGGCGATGGTGAGCGTGTCTCCGACGGCGAGCGCGTTCTGCTTGGCGTACCCCGCGTCGATGACCGCGACCTTGGCGTTTGCCTCGCCTGCCTCGAACCTGCGGCCCTTGGTCACGTCGGCGGAGCTCATCGGGCCGATGGCCTGGTCGGCGACGTCGATGCCGGCGATCGAGTACGAGGTCACGTCGATGGCCGGCGGCGTCGACGAGCCGGAGCTCGAGCCGGAGCCCGATCCCGATCCGTCTCCGCTCGTGGACGAACTCTCGGTGTAGGTGCCGCTGATGCGCAGCGACGTGAGCATGAGGCCGCCGGCGGACGAGCCGACTCCGGTGAGGTTGCCGAGCGTCGGCACCCGCTCGTCCGAGACGAGGTCCCAGCCCGGGGTGGGCACGAGGCGGTCCTGCGTGAAGGCCTCGCCGACCAGGTCCGGGTCATCGGTCTGCGCCGCCATGCCGAACTTGAGCGATCCCTGTGAGTTCGCTTCGGCATCCTTCGTCACCGTGATGTCGGTGCCAATGCCATAGAGGCCGTGCAGCACCTCGTCCTGAGCATCCTTGACGCCGAGGCTGGTCGCCGACACCACGATCACGAGGGCGACGCCCAGGGCGAGGCCCAGTGAGACGAGCATCGCCTGCCGGTGGCGGCGACGCAGTTCGCGGAACAGGTAGGTGAAGTACATGACTCCCTCCAAGGTGATGGGTCAGGCTGTGCGAGACGCCCAGGCCGGCGCGCCGGGGTTGTCGGCCTGCGGCGTGGGCAGCTCGAGTACGGTCGTGTGGGCGAGGATCGCGAAGGCGACCAAGAGACCGCACGTGACGGGGGACGTGAGCGCGCCCAGGGCTCCGGCGACCACCACCCCGAGTGCCATCCGGTGCTCCTGGGGACGTGCGTGCAGTCTGTTCATCTGGCTTCCTCCTGGCCGCGGTGCGGCCTGTCTGTGACTGCCATCCACAGGCTACGAGGGACTTGTGAATGACTTCTGAACCGGTTCTGCTGA
>Ga0172370_10006411_pt1 | contig 14775 bp, 13 predicted proteins | sample LakKiv5m_FD_114538 | JGI IMG/M metagenome (GOLD analysis project Ga0172370, IMG submission 114538) | Freshwater microbial communities from Kabuno Bay, South-Kivu, Congo - kab_022012_11.5m | ecosystem: Environmental > Aquatic > Freshwater > Lake | place: Democratic Republic of the Congo...
CGTTCGAATCTCGGCTCCGATTTGAACGTTATCCCTGATGAAACGCCGAAGGCTTGCTGCAGACAGGTCAGGAATTCTTGCCATTCGGATTCGCCCTGGACCACGGCCTCGCACTTCTGCGGCAATTGCGACGATCGTTTTGCGTTTAGCACCTCGGCCCGGAATCTTCGTCCCAACTCCACCAACGTATGTTTCGTCGACTTCAACCGCTTTGGTCAGTTGGTTCCGCCCGGGACGAACCATTGCACGGCGAAGTTTGTGAAGCCAATTCCAAGCCGTATTATAGCTGCCAAGACCAAGAACCCTCTTCAATCCGAGGGCGCTGGCCCCATGTTTTTGGCTCGTCACAAACCACATTGCAAGAAACCAGGTCCGAAGCGGCTTATGACTTCCGTGAAAGAGCGTTCCGGCGATGATGGAAGTTTGACGTTTACATCTTCGGCAAAGGAAAAGGCCGCGCCCCATCAAAGATGGAATATCAGTCTTATCTCCACAAGCGGGGCAAATAAAGCCCTTCTGCCAGCGGAGCTTCGCTATGTATTTAAGGCAAGCATCTTCGCTGCTAAACCATTCATCAAATTCCTGAAAGGTTCCAGGGTAATCAATCCCCGATATAGGGTGTCCTTCCTCGTCCATGCCCACATTCTACATCTTGTGGTCGGTTGAGTAAAGTGCATACCCACTTTGAGTATAACCCTTTTTCGTTGGACCGCCCTTTGTAGGTGCGATTTCATTCACACGAGAAGCTGGATCTTCTATGAAACAGAGGCGGCGGAACTAAAAAGGGTTACATTTAAATCTTTTCATGGAAGGCCCATCTCTGGCATGGACCTTCCATGATGACCTGCTACTTTAAATCTCGAATTTTTATCCAGCCCGTGGCAGATACAAATATCCCTTTATCGGTGTCCGCCTTCAATATCTTACTATAGGGTGAAGGAGGATGGGATTTGTGTGTGTAGGTCATAGGAGAGAGCAGCCCATCACAATCGTAGCCCTTGATGGTCTCTAGTGCGTTAACGTATTTTTCAACGGTGAGATCGCGTCCTGCTTTCTTGAGTCCCTCAATGGTCACCATGGCGTCGGTAACACCCTGGATGTAAAGGCTTGGCAGTTTGGGTGAACCGTGGTTGTATTTCTCACCAATGGCTCTCATTTCCTTGGCACCGGGCGTATCATCGTTCCATGTGCCGAAGATGCTGGCCGCATAGTAACCGTTTTTGGCGGCATTGCCCGTCGCCTTCAAAATGACGTCATCCGCACACCATGTATAAGACAGGTAGGTAGGGTAATAATCAAACTTTTGCGCTGTTTTCAGAAAGTTGATGACTGCGGGAGGAAGTTCCAAAAGCATGACATAATCGGCTTCGGTCTTCTTAAGACTCAGGACCTGCGAGGATGCATCCACGCTCTTCAGAGAAAGTTCAAGTTCTGCGACAGGCTTTAGTCCGTATTGTGCCAATCGTTTCCTGCAAGCTTCCAGACCCTGTCTGCCAACCTCGTTTTCCATGTGAATGATGCCCACTTTTGGTTTCTTGGCCTTGAGATCGTTCATCATATAGTCGATAGCGCAGGACATTTGATCCTCGTAGGTGGACCCGAAAACAAAAATATATCTCTGATAAGGGTCGTACATGCTTTTGTACTGCCCAGGAGGAATAATCGGAACGTGGTATTTGGCGATCTTGGGCATCAGGGCCAAGACCTGAGGCGTGCCCCCGCAATGCAAGATGGAGAGGACCTGGTCCTTGAAGACAAGCTTTTCGAAGGCAGCCATGGCCTTGGGTATTTCGTACTGATCATCCTCATGAATCAGCTTGATTTTTCTGCCGTTGACGCCGCCCTTTTCATTGATGGCGTTGAAATAGTCCTGGCATCCCATTTTGAGAAAAGTGCCCAGATTTGCCACGGGACCTGTCGTATCGGCAATAAGGCCTATCCTTACCGAGTCATCGGTGATGCCCCTCGTGTCCGCAGCGAGGGCAGTGGATGCAAATGAACCGACTGACAGCAACACCAGCAGAATGCTGGCAATACCTAATCTTTTCATCTTTTCCTCCCCTAAGAATATGATGGATGTCAAGTTCCCTGCCTCTCCGTCCCGATAATTTGAGTTGTCGACGCATCCCTCCTTTCTTCGAACCGCAGAAAGCATTAATATGAAAAAGGCCACCTTTTGAAAAAGATTTTTAGTCTCTGCCAAATTGCGAAGAGGCCTCCCGGCTCAAAAATGAGGAATAGGATGATCAAGGTGCCATAGGTGGCAGCACGAACCTGATCAGTGAATTCGAAACCGCTCAGACCGAAGCTGTCTCTAATAAAGGCCATCAAGAGTCCAAGCAATTCCGGAACAATGGCCATGAACAGGGCCCCAAGGACAGAGCCTGCGATGCTCCCCAGGCCGCCTACGATGATCATGCCGATGTATTGAACCGAGAGGAACAGGTTGAAATATTCCGGATTCACGTAGGTCATGGAGTAAGCCAACAGGCTGCCACATATGCCGGCATAGAACGAGCTGATGCCAAAGGCAAGAACCTTGTAATAGGTGAGGTTCACGCCAATGATGCTGGCTGCTATGTCCCTGTCCCTTATGGCCACGAAGGCTCGTCCTATCTTCATTCGGGTGAGGTTCTTCGCGCTCAGAGCCAGGATGATGACCGCCGCCACAATGAAGTAGTAAAATCGAGCGTGAGAATCAAACTGAAGGCCCATAAAGGAAAGGGGCGGGACCGACATACCAATTGGACCGTTGGTAAGGTTTATCCAGTGGAAAAGGATGTATTCCACGATCACGCCGAAAGACATGGTGGCCATGGCCAGGTAGAGCCCCCTAAGTCTGAGGCAGGGTATTCCAATGATCACTCCCATAATTCCTGAAATGACGCCCGACAGGGTGATAAGACATACGGAAGGAAGTTGAATCCAGTTCCCGAGGATCGCGGTCGTATAGGCGCCGATGGCGATAAAGGCCCCATGCCCGATGGAGATCTGCCCCGTGTAGCCGATAAGAATGTTCAGTCCGATAGCTCCGATGATGCATATCCCAGAAATGTTAAGGATGTAGAGGGCGTAGCGATCACCGACGACGGGTATCAGGAGGATAACGGTCAGTAGGAGTGCGAACCAGAATCTGATCCAAATGGTTCTGAAGAGAGAGATATCCTCCCGATAGGTCTCAACGAAAGTTCTGCTTCTGACAACCATACTTTTAGACCTTTTCGATCTCCTCGGTGCCGAAAAAACCGTACGGTTTAATAATCAGTATCACAAAAAGGAGGATGTAGACCGACACCTCTTTTATTCCTCCAATATGTACCTCAAGATACCCCCCCACCAGATTTTCCACCACCCCGATGACAAGCCCGCCTAACAAAGCCCCGCCAACGCTGTCAAGACCCCCGAGAATGATCGCCGGAAAGGCCTTGATGGCCACCAGGCTGAGGTTTGTGTTCATCACGTTGACATTGGACAGCAGAATGCCTGCGAGTGCTGCACTGACCGCCGCAATGAGCCAGGTCAGAGAAAACATTCGCTTCACATTAACACCGATAATGAAGGCATTGATCTGGTTCTCCGCAGCCGCGCGCATGGAGATCCCTATACTGGAGAACCTGAAGAAAAGGATGAGTATGCCCACGACACCGCAGGACAATAACATGGTCCACATATGGGCATGGGATATCACGATGTCGTGGAAAACGATCGGGTCCTCTTTGAAAGGCGAAGGGAATACCACGTTGCCGTAGCCGAACACCATCCCCGTTGAGGTGCGCAGCAGGATACTCAATCCCAGCGTTATCATAACTGCCGCAAAGACGGGCTGCCCTATCATGGGCCGGAATATGAAACGCTCTATAACGATACCCATCAGAGCCGAAAAAAGGAGTGTAGAGACAAAAGCCGCCACAAATCCGAGATGAAATCGCGAAATGAGCACCATGCAGAAATAGCCGCCGATCATCATGATCTCACCGTGGGCGAAATTGAGGATCTTGGTCGATTTATAAATGATGACGTAACCGATGCCGATGACGGCGTAAATGCTGCCAACCGCAAGACCACTTGCCACAAGCTGAAAAAAATAGCTCAGTGCACTTTCCATTCGGCTAACCTGTCCTCAGTACATAGCCTCTATAATGGTTCTGTACTTTTCCTCAATGATCTGCCGTTTCACTTTCATGGTGGCGGTCACTTCTCCATCATCCTGGTCGAGTTCCTTGTCAAGGAGCGCAAATTTTTTTACGGCTTCAACTCTGGCCAGATGTCGGTTGACTTCCTTGACTTCCCGGTCTATGAGTTCTCTTACTCTGGGATTGCCAACCAGGCTCTTGTAATTGGTAAAGGGGACGTCTTTCTTCTGCGCCCAGTTGGCCACGTTTTCGTAGTCCACCTGTATGAGCGCCGTAAGGTATCTTCTTCCCTCGCCGATGAGAACCGCTTCACTGATGAACGGGCTGAATTTCAGGCGATTCTCGATCTCTGATGGGGCAATATTCTTGCCTGCGGCATTGATGATAATTTCCTTTTTCCGATCAACGATAAAGAGATCACCCTCGCCATCCAGTTTTCCGATGTCACCCGTGCAAAGCCACCCTTCCTTCAGCACACGTTTCGATCCTTCCGGATCGTTGTGGTAGCCTTCGAAAACCAGCCCCCCTTTGATCAGCACCTCTCCGTCCTCTGCGAGCCTGAAGTCTATTCCGGGAACCGGTTTGCCCACAGAGCCGAGTTTCAATCCTTCTCCCACAGGCATACTAATGATGCCTGTGGATTCCGTGCAGCCGTAGGCCTCTTTGATCCTGATTCCTAGTGACAGGAAGAATCTAATGATGTCTCTTGAAAGTGGGGCCGCTCCGGAGACACATTCTCTGACCTGCAAAAGACCTATCCTGTTTCTTAGGGGCCTGAATAGAACAAAATAGGCAATCATAAATAGGGCGCGGTGGAGAGGACCAGTCCTTCCACCCGAAAGTTTGATATCCGCTATCTTCTTGCCGATGGGCAGGCATAAGTGATATGCCCATCGCTTAATGGGATTGGCATCCTGAATCTTGATGGTGATGGTAGAATGCATCTTTTCCAGTATGCGCGGAACCGTGAGAAAAATCGTCGGTGAAATCTCGATCATGTCTGCCTGCATAGTGACCACGCTCTCCGCGAAATTGATGGTACACCCGACCTTCATGGGCAAAAAAAGGGAAAACATCCTTTCAGCAACGTGGCAGAGGGGCAGCGCCGACACAAGAGAATCCTTTTTTGTGATGGGAAGAACTTGAAGGAAGCTCTGCTGCACCGCCGTGATATTCCTGTGAGAAAGCATCGCCCCCTTGGGAGGGCCGGTCGTTCCGGATGTGTAGACGATGATGGCGATATCGGCCGGCTCTGTCTCGGAAACGATGTCGCAAAACAGCCGCGGATTCTCTTGCCCAATTTTCCTGCCAATTGCCTCGACATCTTCATAGCCTACGATCAGAGGGTCTGTGTACTTCCTGATGCCCTTCATATCGATGACGATTATTCTCTTCAGAAGGGGGAGATTGGCTTTAACTTCGAGCACCTTGTCTAGCTGTTCCTGATCCCTGACCACGACAAATTTCGACCCTGAGTTTTCCAGGACATATTTGACCTGCTCAGCCGTGTTGGTGGGGTATACGCCCACGGCAACGCCCCGAAGGCTCTGTGTGGCGATGTCGGCATATAGCCACTCGGGGCAGTTGTCGCCCAGGATGCTGACCTTGTCACGATGCTTCAACCCCAGGTCCCGGCATCCCAGGCTGAACGATACCACATGATCATAGTATTCGTTCCAGGTAATCGGCCGCCACACCCCCAGTTCCTTTTCTCTGAGGGCGACATCGCTCCCATAGGTTTGGACTTTTTCCAAAAAAAGCTTGGGAATCGTATCAGCGCCCATATGATGATTTATCCATCTCAAACCTCTGGACCGAGGTAAGCATCGATCACCTTTGGGTCATTCTGGACCGCTTCCGGGGATCCCTCGGCAATCTTTATCCCGAAGTCGAGAACGCATACCCTGTCGGCAATATCCATGACCACCTCCATGTCATGTTCGATCATGATGATGGTCTTCTCCATCTCTTCCTTGATATCCAGGATAAACCGTGCCATATCCTCCTTCTCTTCAAGATTCATTCCGGCCACTGGTTCATCAAGGAGCATAATCAAAGGATCCATGCAGAGAGCTCTGCCAAGTTCCACGCGTTTCTGAAGCCCGAAAGGCAGGTTTTTGACCAATTGCTTTCGAACTTCTTCGATTTCCAGAAACTCGATGACCTCCTCCACCTGTTTCCTGTTTTCCATCTCTTCCTTCAGGCATTTTCCAAGGAAAAAGGATCCGGAAACAAAGGACGCCTTCAGGAACTGATGCCTGCCCAACAGTAAGTTGTCGATGACCGTCATGTTCTTGAAAAGTTCGACGTTTTGGAAGACCCTGGCAATACCGGCCCGGGCGATCTTGTAAGGCTTCTGGCAGGTGATGTCTCTGCCTTCGAGAAGGATACTGCCTTGCTGGGGATGATAAACGCCGTTGATGACATTGAAGAGAGTCGTTTTGCCGGCCCCGTTCGGCCCGATGACAGCCAGGAGTTCGTTCCTGTCAACGAAAATGCTGACCCCTTGAAGGGCCTGAACACCAGCGAATCTCATATGAAGGTTTGAAACTTCAAACAAACTGGGCGAAGACATTCTGGGAGGCCTTTTTACCTGTTTCTGTTCAATGTTGATCCGCTATCGCTGTCATTTTCTGTCACGAAAGCCACCTTTTTCGGCGCTTATAATGCTTTACATCCGCATAATTCTTGCGGCGGGAGCCGTCTGTCAGACCCAGATAAAATTCCCTAATATCCAGGTCGCTGCTGAGAACATCGCTCGGAGCGTCCATTACAATTCGGCCGCTTTCCATGATATAGCCATACTGGGCACAATTCAGGGCGAGCTTTGCGTTTTGTTCAATCAGCAGCATGGCCGTGTTTTCTTCCAGATTAATTGATTTGATAATTTTGAAGATTTCATGGACGACGATCGGGGCTAAACCGAGCGACGGCTCGTCCAGGAGCATCAGGAGCGGCCGTCCAATGAGGGCACGCCCTATGGCGAGCATCTGTTGCTCACCCCCGCTAAGATAGCCTGCCAGTTGGGATTTTCTTTGGATAAGTATTGGGAAGTAGTCAAAAACCTTATTGAACTCCCTTTCGATGCCAGACGGATCCCTGCGGGAAACCTTCCCCAGTTTAAGGTTCTCCATGACCGTCAGCTCGGAAAAAATGCCTCTTCCCTCGGGAACGGCACAGATGCCCATATGGACAATTTTCTCAGGGCTCTTCCGGTCGATCCTCTCACCAAGGAATTCGATGCTCCCTTCTTCTATATCTCCCTCCTCGATTCTGAGGATACCGATTGTGGCCTTTAATGTGGTCGTTTTTCCTGCGCCGTTTGAACCCAGCAGGGTGACAATGGCCCCTTTCCCCACCTGCAGAGAAATTCCCATCAGCACGAGGACCAGATCATTGTACACGACCTTGATATTATTTATCTTCAGCATACCCAGACCGATTCATCCTGCTGTGTGTCTCCTCAACAAATCCGAGACATCCGCTGATACCGTTAGTGGAGGCACCACCCGCACTGGGGTTTTGATAAGACACCTTGCCACTCTCTAACTGTGCTATCTTTATTGGTTTTCAGTCTATGGAACCGCTGTGAAAGTTGTGAAAGAGATGCCCCGAGCCCCTTATACGATCTTTTTGAGCAGTTCCCTCGCAATAATGAGCTTCTCGATGTCCTTGGCGCCCTCCACAATTTCCACAATCTTTGCAGCTCTGTAGAATCTCTCTACATTGTACTCTTCGAAATACCCATAACCCCCATGCATCTGAAGGGCCTCATCGGTTACCCTGACTCCCGTCTCCCCGCAAAACCACTTTGCCATGGAAATAATCTCAGGCTCCACTTTCCCCTGATCGAGAAGTGATCCAGCGCGATAATAAAGACTTCGGCCGGCCTCTATCCTTGTGGCCATTTCAGCTATCTTGAATTGCGTTGCCTGAAAACTTGAAATGGACTTGCCGAACTGCTGTCTTTTCTTGGTATATCTGACTGCCATTTCAAAAGCACCCTGGGCCACGCCGATTCCTTGAGCGGCGACCCCGACGCGCGTACGATTGAACATATCCACGATTTGGTAAAATCCCTTTCCCTCTTTGTCCCCTATGAGGTTGCTTTCGGGGACTCTCACGTCATTGAAGCTCAACTCCGCAGTGATAGTAGCCCGGGCACCCATTTTGCCCGTCAGCTTATTGGCCTCAAATCCATTACGATCTGTCTCTACCATGATCAGAGAATGTCTTCCGAAAGGGTTTTTCCCATCAGGATCGGTGACACAGAAAACCGCTAAGTAATCGGCAATTGTCCCGTTTGTTATAAATATTTTTGAACCGTTAATGACATACTGGCCGTTTTTCTTGATAGCCGTTGTGCTGACCGACGTCAGATCGCTCCCGGCATTGGGCTCTGTGCAGCCTAAACCCATGATGGCGTTGCCTGTGCAGAGAGGCGGGAGGTATTTTTGCTTCTGATCAGGCCTTCCGTGAATGAGGATGATCTCTGATCCCAGGGTTGTCAGCAGCATGGTGCCGATGCCTGGATCTACGCGCCAGAACTCCTCCGTGACAAGGGCGTTGTCCAGGTAGCCCATTCCGGCTCCGCCATATTCCTCGGCTATGAATATCCCCACAAAGCCAAGTCTGCACGCCTTCTTCCAAATCACCATGGGAAATTCTTCTTTCCTGTCATACTCAAGGGCCACATCCGGGAATTCACCTTCGGCAAATTCCCTTGCAGCCTTTCGTATGTCCTGCTGCTCTGCTGTCAGTTCGTAATTCATTTGATCCCTCCTGCACCTTTGACATTTCCATCTCAAAAGGCAAATAACTCCAAGCCTCCGGTAACATTGAGCGCCACCCCAGTAATATACTTCGCCCTGTCCGACGCCAGAAACGCAACGGCGTTGGCCACGTCTTCGGGATCTCCCATTTTTCCCATAGGCACGCGTCTCAGCAACCTGTCACGCATTTTGTCCGGCATATTTTTTGAGATGTCCGTGGCCAGGAGGCCCCCCACTATTGCATTGCAGGTAATGCCATATCTCGCGCCCTCGAGGGCTATCGTTTTAGTGAAACCTATAATTCCCGCCTTTGTCGTCGAATAACTTGCCTGTCCAAACCCTCCCAGAGTGCCCGCAACCGATGCCATGTTGATGATCCTTCCCCACTTTTTTTCCTTCATCTGAGGGAAAAAGGTCTTGGTGCAGTAATAGGTTCCCGTGAGGTTCACCGTTAAATCCCTGTCCCACAGCCTGTCATTCATATTTTCAATCTGCGCCAGGTTATCGAGGGTGGCTGCGTTGTTGACAAGTATGTCAGCTCCGCCCCATTCACTCTTTACCCGGTTCCCCATTTCCTTGACCGCCTGCAGGTTCGTAATGTCCGTTCCAAATGAAATGGCCCTGCATCCGAGCTTTTCGACTTCCCGGGCCACCGCTTGCGCTCCCTCTTCGTCAACGTCAACCAACACGATATCAGCCCCTTCTGCCGCCAGGACGAGGGCATCGCTCTTTCCCAGGCCTCTTGCCGAACCGGTGACCACTGCCACCTTGTCTTTCAATAGCATATCCGCCTCCTTAACCCCGTATTTCCAAGTTCTCTATCAGAAAAAAGGAAGAAAATCCCTTTGTGCGCCTTGTGCCTTTTTATGAGGCATTTTTGATTGCGGTTACCCGCATTGGAGTCATTGGTCTTTGAGCTTCCCCTTTCTCTTTTGAAAAAAGGCCGATATTCGTTCCCTCGCATCGCTGGTCTGTGATAATGCCCCGAATAGACAGGTCTCCCTGAGCATGCCCTCCTCAGGCTTCGTGTCCAGGGAACATCCAATTGACTCCAATGCAGACGCAACCGCGATCTGGCTTTTCCCTGAAATCTTTAGAGCGATTTCTTTTGTGGATTCCAGTGCCTGCCCTGGCGGGGTGAGCTCATTCAATAAACCCAATTCAAAGGCTTTCCTCGCGCCGAAAAGCTCTCCGGTGAGAATAATCTCGAAAGATCTGGCCATGCCTATGAGGCGGGGGAGCCTCTGGGTGCCACCTGCGCCGGGCATTAGACCCAAGTTGATCTCCGGAAAACCGAATTGCGCGTTTTCCGCTCCGATTCGCATGTGACAGGCCAATGCGAGTTCAAGGCCTCCTCCAAGGCATCCCCCGTTTATGGCCGCCAGCACCGGCTTCTTGTATCTTTCTATGATATCAAAAAGCGCCTTGGCGGTTTGGACGATACTCTCGGCTTCCTGCGCCGTCCGAGCCTCTTCCAATTCCTTGAGCTCGGCGCCGGCTGAAAAGACATCGTCGCTTCCCGTCACTATAATCACCCTGGGAGGACCAAGATTGTCATGAGTCTTGAAAAAGTTGGCCAGTTCCTGAACGGTATGAAGATCCAGGCTGTTGGCAGGAGGGTGTTGGATGTGAATGATCGATATGTCTCTTTCCTTTTCAAGGGCAATTCTCCGGGAGTTCATCTGGCTCGCCTCTCTGCGTGAAAGAACGGTTGAGAATCGCGAAACATCTTTTTGATTCGATTTGTCTCAGAAATCTCTTCTGATGAACATGGCGTACCCCATGCCGCCTCCAGCGCACAGGCTTGCCACTCCCACAGGGACATCCCGACGTATCATTTCATGGAGAAGAGTTACAGCGATTCGGCATCCGGTTGCCCCCACAGGATGACCCAGGGAGATGCCGCTCCCGTTTACGTTCAGTCGTGCGCGGTCCAGGCCAAGCTCTTTTTCACAGGAGAGATAATAGGCGGCAAATGCCTCGTTGATTTCCATCAGATTTACGTCGGAGAGTGACAGACCCGAAATGTCCATCAATTCGCGGATCGCTCCGACGGGGGCCACGCCCGTCAACTTGGGTTGAACCGCCTTGATGCTCCATGGACCGACCTTCGCGAGCGGGGTAAGTCCGTAATCCTTGCAGGCCTTTTCTGTAGCCAGAACCATTGCCGCGGCACCGTCATTAATGCTGCTGGCGTTTCCTGCGGTGACAGTCCCATTCTCGGAAAAAGCCGCCGGCAACCTTGCAAGGGCCTCGCGGGTGGCATCTTCTCTGGGCCGCTCATCTCTATCTACGATGGTTCCTTTCTTTCTGGATACGATTTCAATAGGAACGATCTGCTCCTTGAAATATCCTTCAGATTGTGCTCTCAGTGCCCGTTCATGGGAAAGGGCGGCGAGTTCATCCTGCTCTTCACGGGGAATTCCATACTTTTCGGCCAGGAAGTCTGCTGACCGACCCTGCCCTCCCATGACGGGGTCTTCCTGCATTCCCCACCAGAGGAGATCAAAGGCCTGGCTGTGTCTGAGACGCTGGCCCCACCGGTTACTCGTCAAAACGTACGGGGCATTGCTCATGGACTCCACCCCTCCTACCAGGGCTGTCTCGGCTTCGCCGAGCATCAGTGCGGAAGCGCCACTGATAATCGCCTGCATGGCGCTGGCACATGCACAGTGGACGCTGAAGGATGGTATTTCTGGAGAGATGCCACTATTTATAGCGGCCCCCCTCGCAATATTGGGCTTTAGAGGGGCGAGTGTGTTTCCCAGGATTACTTTCCCGATCCTGTCTTTCGGAAGACCGGATCGATCAATGGCCGCTTGCATAACAGGCACCGCCAGATCAATGGGATCGACCGATCTGAGGCCTCCCCCAAATTCACCGATTGCCGTTCGTACAGCGGATATGATGAAGACCTTTTTTTCCATTGATACCTCCCAGTTAGGTTCAATTCTTTTCGAAGTTAGCCTATCTTTGGGTCGGCCCCAAACAAGATATGGATGAACGGATACGGAGGGAAGAACATACAAAACTAAACTAAACAGTCGGTTTAGGCGGGCACGCTAAACCTTCCATGGTGCTTTGTCAAGAAAATTTTTTCGGCCTGAGATTTTTTTGAGGCAAACGCGCTTGTTGCAAATGATTGTTGCTGGCGCGTCGAGGGTGTTTGCTAACGGGCCCTGGCGGCCTATCATTTTAAATCAGGATGGTCTTTGCCGGGAGTATTGGACTGGGGGGTTGCTCACAGGGGGTCTGTTGGGTCCCCTGAGGAATTTCTCGGCCCGATTGGGCGTGCCGCCTGACGGCCTTAGGAAATGATTATGGTTCATTGCACTGTGATGCCAGTGGTCATCCTTTCATTCAAATTCCCTCGCTTTGATAGAATACCAGATCCCACCTGAAGGTCTTCGGGTCATGCCGGAGGATGTAGGTGGCGCCATCGTCGCCCGTCACCTTGAAATAGCGGTGGTCCGGATCGAGCCAACGGTCCACCACCTCCCGGATATGGATCCTTCGCTCATCCAGCCAGAACCGCCGGGGGGTCTCTTCGCCCCGGTACCCTGAGTAGCATTCCACCCGGATCTCCATGCTCCCTTTCTGGCCCCCTCCCGAACGCTCCCTTTTCACTTCAGATCGTTGATACGAATCACCTTTCCCACACCCAGTGCCAAGTAGCGCGATCCATAGGCTTTCTCAAAGGCCTTGATTTGTGTTTTTCCCGTGCAGTGGCACGGCCCCACATATCGGACGCCGAGTTCTTCAAACCTGGTAAATATCTCCTCCATTTGCTCCCTGCCCACGTCCATGAGATGGAATCCGCCCATGGCGAGGAGGACGTTCTCTTTGAACAGCCTTTTCGCCTTTTCAATGATCTCCACAATGCCGGGGTGGGCACAACCGGTTAAAACAATCAATCCTGACGGGCTCTTCAATACCAGGGACTGCTCTATGCAGAAGCTTCCCATCTCACCGGTGGAAAACACATCGGGGCATATTTGCAATGGACCTCTTACGGAAATCACATCAGCGCCGTAGGATCTGACCGCCTTCTTGAAATTCTCCGGAAAAGAATCAGGCAGATAAACGGCCAGGTTTCCCTTTCTTTCCAGGAAGGCCTGCAATCCGCCGGTATGGTCTCCGTGAATATGCGAGAGGATGACGACATCGACCTCTTGGGGAGAAACGCCCATTCGTTCCATGTTTCGCATGAGGTTGGTCCCTGATCCACCCGTGTCAAAAAGAATAGCCTTTTCCATTCCCTTGATGAGACAGGAAAATCCCCATCCTGTCTCAAGGTCCGATCGGCATGAATAGTTGTCATAGATAACCAGGATCCTGATGTCCCCCACATCCTGGGCTCGGGCCGTTGCCTCTGAGATTCCAAGGGATCCGAGCAAAAAAAGGAATCCCACTCCTTTCGCGTGCAGATGAATCAATCACTTCACCCCCCCTGTCAAGAAATACGGGCTTGGCCCCAAAACTGCCGTTACTGCTCAAATCCATTTGTGGTCTTTTCACACAAGGCCTTTAATTCCCGTGCGTTGTGGACGGCGTGTCCGTCCATGTCGTTGTTAAAAAACGCCCACACCTCCCGGCCTTCGGAGAGCCACTCTATGATCTTCCGGGCAAAAATAATCAATGCGTCGACGCCATAACGTGAGGCGTAGGTGGCGGCTGGACCATGGAACCGGAGGTAGACGGTACGCGTTGTGAGCGCCTCTGACCAGGGAAAACGCCCCCCTGAATCCGCAATCACATGAATAATACCCCAATCCTGCAGCAGGGAGAGAGCCTCAGGCGTATGCCAGGACGCGTGTCTCGCCTCCAGGGCAAACGCAAAGGCATCCTGGTAGGCGGCAAGCCGTTTCAGAAACGTCCCGGCCAGATTCGGGTCGAACCGGAGGCTGGGCGGGAGTTGTGCCAGGAACGGCCCGAGTCGGCCACGGAGCGGTGCGAATACCTCCAGGAAGCGCTCCATCGGGTCGGAAACGTCAATCAATTTTTTCCGGTGTGTGATGAATCGGCTCACCTTGGCACAGAAGCGAAACGATTCCGGTGTCCGACGAGCCCACCCCTCCACGGTGTTCATGGAGGGAACCCGATAAAAACTTGCATTTAACTCCACGCAGCCGAATACTGTGGCATAATACTCAAGGTATTTGGGCGGCCTTAGGCCTTCGGGGTAGAACAGGCCGGACCAGTGGGGATAGCTCCAACCCGATGTCCCAATATGAAGGCGATCGAACACTTGACCCTCCTTATCATCTCGCCCTTCCTTTTTCTTCTCTTTTGCTCTCAATTTCAACAACTATGTGCTGGGCTCTCTTTATCCTTGACACGTGAGGCCCCTCCCCTATAGTCAAGATGTCAAACAAAATGAGATCGTAAAAAGCCAAGATCTGGATGGGTTGCAAAAAGCCCCAGATGCAACGCTGCAGATGGACCTTTTGCCAGGCCGTTAACAAAGGTCCCTTATCCAGCCCAGCCAGAACGCGCCCTTATGCCCGAACCCGGGCGAAGGCCATCATTTCCTGTTACCGGTATTTTCCAGTTCCCGGCGAAGGAATTGAAGAGATGAGAGGCCCTGCGTGTTATAGGTATTCCAAGCCCGAAAGACCACCATAGAAAGGATGAGGTTTATCTATGGCCGTTATCTTCATATCCAGAGGAACCATGTCCGGCGTTCATTTACTGATGGACTGCCTGTGCACCCGTTCAAAAGTCCGCTGTATTTCCCGCGAAGATTTGGAAAAAGATGTTAATAGATACGGCAGGATCGCTACGCGGGTGCTTCAAAAGCTGACCCAGGCAAGCACTGCCTACGAGCAGTTCAGCGAATTGAGATGGCCCTATATGGTACTAATGCGAAA
>Ga0172370_10006412_pt1 | contig 14775 bp, 12 predicted proteins | sample LakKiv5m_FD_114538 | JGI IMG/M metagenome (GOLD analysis project Ga0172370, IMG submission 114538) | Freshwater microbial communities from Kabuno Bay, South-Kivu, Congo - kab_022012_11.5m | ecosystem: Environmental > Aquatic > Freshwater > Lake | place: Democratic Republic of the Congo...
CGCGCCGCCTACCGGGCCGGCCGCATGCCGAAGCGATTGTACGCGACCGCCTCGTCACCGCTGACCGACCTGCTCAGCTGAGCGCCGTTGCGAAATCCGGCAGACCGGCGCTTGCCGCGCCTGGCCTTGGTCACGGGCGACTTTCGCGACCAAGCTGACCTGGCACGGCGCACGCGGCTCGCGTTGGAAGGCGGCGTGCGCTGGGTTCAGCTGCGCGCCAAGCAACTCGGCGGGCGCGCGCTCTATGAAAGCGCAACGATGCTCAGAGCGTTGACGCGCGACTTCGAGGCAACCCTGATCGTCAACGATCGCGTCGACGTCGCGCTGGCGGCCGGTGCCGACGGCGTCCACCTGCCGGGCGGCGGCTTGGCGGTCACGGACACGCGCAGACTGGTCGGCGAGAGGTTGCTGATCGGAGCGTCGGTGCACTCGCGCGCAGAGATCGAAGCCGCCGACCCGCAAGTCCTCGACTACGTCCAGTTCGGCCCGGTCTACGACACGCCGTCCAAGCGTGCCTTCGGCAATCCCCAGGGCATCGCGGCCTTGGCCGAGGCTGCGCAGACCGCCCGCCGCTCGGGGCTGCTGCTGGTCGCGATCGGGGGCGCGGGGCCTCTGCACGCTCCCGAACTGGCGGGAGCCGGGGCCGGCGCAGTCGCTGCCATCGGCGCGATCTGGAATGCAGCCGACGTTCGGACAGCCGCGCAAGAATTCGTCGCGGCTGCCGAGGCTGCCTTTGCGCGCTGCAACGCCGCGCCGGCTATCAGTTGACGGCAACGTAGATCTTGACGCCGCGCCGCGCCAGGTCACCCAGATGCGACTCCACGCACCGCTCGGCCTCGCCGCGGGCAACGCCATCGACGTCGATGCGTACCGCATCCACGCCGTAGAGGGCTCGGTCTCTGAGCCCGTCGAGTTCGTAGCCGTCAAAACTGCCGGACATGAAGATCATCGTGTTGCGCGAGCCGGTGAGTTCCAGCCGAGCCCGAAAGCAGGGAAAGTGGTCTGCATTCGGAATCATCGTCGTCATTTCGGTCGTCTCCATCACCGCTGAGGCGGGCGCTTGCCAAGCGTCGAGTTTGGGTCGGGGCGCGTGGCAACGGCCGTGCCCGGTTCGTGGGTGGCCTCCGACCTTCGCCTCGTATAGCTAGACATCGTGCACAGCACCGCGGGCTTGGCGACCCTTCAAGAAGAGCTGTCCCTGGAGCCTACCGATCAGTTCGAATTCCGAATCGACCTGAAGGCCCTCGGCCTCGACCCCGACCTCACGCAGATGTTGGTCGAGCGAGGTCCACTGTGTTTCCTCGACTTCGAAGCCACCGGCCTCGATCCGGCCAGCGACCAACTGATCGAGGCGGGCGCAATCGTGGTCGAGCCCGGTGAGTGTTTTGTACGTGTCTTCAATTCGTTCCTGCATACGACGCACGAGCTCACCCCTTTCATCAAGAGGCTGACCGGAATTTCTCAGAAAGATGTTTCGGGCGCGCCTCCGCTAACCGAGGTCGGGCCGGCTCTTGACAGATTCATCGGCTCGGCGCCGGTGGTGGCGCACAACGCGGCCTTCGAGAAGAGCTGGCTGACTCAGGGGATCAGCGCGCGCTTTGGCCGCCACCCGTTCCTGGACACGGTCGAGTTGCTGGCGTTGGTCTACCCCGACAGCCCCAACATGAAGCTCGACACTTTCTGCCGCGACAAACTCGGGCGCGGCGAGCGCCACCGCGCCCTCGACGACGCGCTCGACATGCTCAGGGTGGTGGTCAACGTGCTCGGCGAATCGCGGCGCGGCTCGCCGGCACCGGCCAACGCCGCCGCAGCGCTGCTGCACTTCTATCCGGCCTCGCCGTGGCGCGAGCGCATCGACGGGGCGGTGGGATTCACCTTCGCCGAGAGTGTCGCTCGCGAGACCGCCGCTGCAACTGCAAGTGCGGACGTATCCCTGCCTCCGGTGCCGTTCGTCAAGTCGGCGATCGAAGCCCGGCTGCGCGACGTCGAGCAAGTGCGCCGGGTTCTGCCGAACTACGAATTCCGGCCCGGACAATTGCAGTTCTTCGACCACGTCTTCGATTGTTTCGCGGCCGCGGGCGGCAAGACGGTAGCGGCCGGCGAAGCCGGCACCGGCATCGGCAAGACGCTGGCCTACCTCGCGGTGGCGATCCCGTACGCGCGCCACAGCGGCAGCCAAGTGGTGCTCTCCACCTCGAGCAAGCTGCTGCAAACCCAGTTACTGGAGAAAGACATCCCCGCCGCGGCGCGCCTGCTCGGCTACCCGGAGCTGCGCTACACGGTGATGAAAGGCCGCGCCAACTACGTGTGCCGGCGCCGGCTCGACCGTTTCCTGACCTCGCGCCAGCGCCAGCCGTCGCTCGACAACGACGAGGCGTTCGCGTCGGCATTGCTCGCCGCCTTCTCGAGCAGCGCCAGCCACGGCGAAATCGACCGCATCCCGGGCGTGCTCTACCAGATCAACCCGGTCTTCGAGCGCTGCGCGCGCGAAGTCACCAGCGCCGACGCCGACGAGTGCCGCCGCCAGACCTGCGAGAGCACCGGCGGGCACTGCGTGTTCCGCAGCGCACGCCACCGTCTCGAAGCCGCCGAGATCGCGGTCGTCAACCACGATCTGTTGCTGCGCTGGCCTCCCGACTACCCGCCGCTTCGTCACCTGATCCTCGACGAAGCTCACGAACTCGTCGACAAGGCCGACGGCGCCTACGCGCGCAGCGCCGAAGGCGTCGAGCTGGCTCACCGTCTCGAGGAAATTCTCGGGATGCGCGGCTCGCCGCCGCTGGCCAACGACGACGAAACGCTGGTGCGAGCGCGCCGCGCGTTGGCGTGCGTAGCCAAAGTCGGCGAAGCGGCGCGCGCGGTGGTCAAGAGCGAAGGCGGCGAGCAGGTATTCCAGTTCGGACGCGACGAGCTGCTGATTCCGCCCGGCGGTCCCGGCCCGGAGTGGAAAGAGATCATCGACGCCGCGCTCGAACTCGCGCGCGACATCAAAGCGCTGGCACTGCGCTTCGGCGCGGGCGCGCAAGACGGAGACTCGCCCGGCGCGAAGCTTCGCGAAGTGCTCGAAGAATCGGCGGCAGTGCTCGAACACGCCCTGCCCTATCCGAAGTCGGAGATGTACGTGTTCCGCCTGCGCGGCCTGGCGCGCACCAACGCCGCGTCGTGGCGTTTCATGGCCACCCCGGTACTACCGGCGGACGACTTCCGCGAACACGTGCTCGAGCGCGCCGAAACACTGTTCGCCACTTCGGCCACGCTGGCGGTGAGCGGAGAAGACGACGGCGCGATGCGCGAGCTTTGTCTGGCGCGCGAGGCCGGGCCTCGCTATCGGATCTTCCCCGCGGTCGAGAGCCCGTTCGACTACCCGCGCAACCTGCGGATCCTGTTCCTTTCCGACGCCACCGATCAAGCCGCGCTGGTCGATCGCACCACGCGCGCGACGGCGATCGTCGCGCGCAAACTCGGCGGCCGCACGCTCGGCCTGTTCACCAGCCGTGACCGCATGATCCGCGTCGCCGACCTGCTGGCCGGTCGCCTTGCAGACGACGGCATCACGGTGATGACGCCGGCCGCCGGCAACAGCGATCCGCACGAATTGGTGCGCAGCTTCATGGACAGCCCGCGCGCGGTGCTGCTCGGTGCGCGCGCGTTCTGGCAGGGAATCGACATTCCGGGCGAGGCCTGCCAGGCCGTCATCATCGAGAAGCTGCCGTTCGACGTGCCCGGCGATCCGCTGCTGCAACGAAGAGCGGAAGTGTTGTTCGGGCGCGGCAGCCGCGCCTTCAGCGACTACCAGTTGCCGCGCATGCTGCTACGGCTCAAACAGATGATGGGACGCCTGATCCGCACGCCCACCGACCACGGCATCATCGTCGTCGTAGAACCGCGCATCGACAAGCCGTACTTCAGACGCATCCTCGAATCGTTGCCGCCCGGCGCCGCACACCAGCGCGTGCGGCTCGACGAACTCGGACTGGCCGTCGACGATTTTCTGGCGCGGCACAAGTAACGAGGTAACGACCCTCAATACGTCTTGATTATCTCGTGAGGGCAGGTCTGCCAACGCACGCCTTCGGCGTCGGGCGGCTGCGGCACCACCAGCACTACCGCTCTACTTCCGAGCAGCACGGGTTTCACCTTCTCTCCGAGCCGCACGCGGTCTTCAGTGCGAAGCTGATCGCCTTCGAGTGTTTGCACGCAATCGACGGCCGGGTGGGCGACCAGCGTGGCCACCGTGACACAGCCTCCGACGGAGCCGAGTTCGAGCCGGCCGCGCAGCCGGCCGTCGTTGCCGCCGAGCCTGAGGCCGGCCCCCGCCAGCGCACCGATCACTCCCTGGCCGCTGCCTCCGTGCTCGGAGAGATGGACCCCGAGGTCGCGCGCCAGCGCGTACGCGGCCTCTTTGGTGAGAACCTGGGACTTGGCCGCCAGTCCGAACGCGCACAGAGGGCCGGCATCGGCGAGTTCCGACATCACGACCACGCACAGGCCGGGATCGGAACCCGCCGCGCTCTGGCGTGCGAGGAAATCACCGGCGTGATCGACCAGCATTTCCAGGCCGCAGTCGGGCACCTCGGCAGCGAAACACATCGCGCTGTTGTGCGACGTATACGGAATGTCGGGGTGTACGAAGAGTTGGTGGCGAGTGATGAAGGTGCTGCGTCCCCAGCCGTCCTGATCGATCTGACCCGCCAGTATCGCAGCCAGATGGCCGGTGCCGCGGCTTTCCAGATTGTCGGTGTCGTCGATGCAGACCAGGACTTGCATCGGTCAGTTGCCGCCCGCGCGCGGCGGGATCACGCCGCGCGCTTCGAGGCGGCGCAGCACCGGAGGAATGCACAGCCCACCGGCAGCGCCGAACAGCAAGGCAGCGACCGATTCGAGCGCAGCGTGTTGCACGACGATGTCAGAGTCCATTCCGACCATCAGGTCCATCGCGGCACTGCCCGCGAACTTGGTCGCTCCGGCGACCGCACCGACCAGCGCACACTTGGAGTAGCTGCCGAAGAGACCCGGCGCCGCCAGCGCACTCGCATCGATGACGGCGCCGGGCAGCAGGAAGTTGAGCAACAGCAGCGGACCGCCGCGCCCCATTCCCAACGCCACCGATCCGGCGCCAGCCAGCAACCCGGTCAGCGTCGCGGACCAACGCGCAGCGACACAGCCGCGCGCCAGCAACAAGAAGAACACCGTCAGGAACATCGCGTGGCCCGAGATTCCCAGGTGCCAGCGCATCGCACCTTTGGCCACCAGCAGGAAGACGGCACAGAAACCGATGAAGAGTGAGTCTTTGAGCGGCAGGCGGTTCATCGCACGTTTATCGCTTCACCTTTCGCGCCGGCAGATGCGCCGCCGGGCCTTTCGCGGTCGTGACTCGATTTCCCCTTTCGCCGCGCTGGCCGCCCACGACGACCCCGGCACTCCGCGGGCTGTTCGCACTTGTACCTCGATCTCGTTCACGACGCTCATTTCAGTTTCCGGGCCAGCGGGTACGGTGAGGGTAGCACCCGAAGTCGCGAGCGCGCGCAGCCACGGCGATGTGTTCGGCGAGCGCCAACCCGCGGACCACGGCGGGTACCACCACGCAGTGGATCAGGTCGGGCCAATTGCGCGGCCACACAAGATCGCGAGGCAGGATGCGTGCGCCGCGCATCACCTGTGCTTCGTAGATCGTGCGGATTTCGGCGAGCAGCATCGGCACGAACTTCAGGCACACCGTGAGCACGAAAGCCGTTCGGTCCGGCAGCACTCGCGCCATCGCGCGCTCGAGGTCGGCCTGAGAGGTACCGTGGACCACGATCATACCCGGCGCGAATGCCAGAAAGAGCTGCCACGAAGTGCGCAGCGCGGGCCATACTCCTTGCGCAACGCCGAAGCGCAGGCAGTAGAGTCCGCCGATCACGGCCGTCTGCCACGCCAATACGCGAAGTGCGTGCCGTACCAGCCGCGCGTCGGTTCTGAAGCACAGAGCCAGCACGGCGTTGGCCGCGGTCAACGCAATCAGTGCCACCGGAGCGCGGACGCTGAGCGCCAGTATCGACAGCACCACCGACGCCACCAAAGCCAGCCCCGCCGAAAGAACGGCGTCGCGTCCGCGATGCCGGCCGGCGCCGGGACGCGCCGCCGCCAAAGACGCTGGGTCTGCACTAGCAGAAGAAGCGTCGTGAGCCCGTTCAAAATGGTCCACATGCAAGGCGTGCGCGAAAAGCCGCGAGCGAAGGCGTACTTCTGTACGCCGCAGCGAGTGGTTTCGCGCGCAACGCAGGAGATCGCCCATTTTCAATGATGGGCTCTTAGGCTGCGGCAAGCGTTCCACCTTCTACGACCCAGGTCGCGTGAGCCCACTGCCTCGCTGTGCAGCCGTCGTGGCTGGTCCACAGCACTGCCGTCGCGTGTCGTTCGCTAACTTCGATCAGCACACCGGCGACGGTCGCGGCGCGATCCGCGTCCAGCCCGGCGAACGGATCGTCGAGCAACAACAGCCGCGGCTCGGCGACCAGGATCGAGGCCAGTGCGACCAAGCGCCTGTGTCCGTAGCTCAGACGGTGCGGCGAACTCGCGGCCAGATCGCCGATGCCGCAGCGCGCGAGCATCCGCTCGACCTTGCCGCCTGCGTCGCCGGAGCTGATGCCGAGCCGCCGCAGCGGAAACGCCACCTCGTCGAACACCGTGGTCTCGAAGAGTTGCCGCTCGGGATTCTGCGCGAGGTATCCGACGAGGCCCCGCAGCCGCTTGGGCGACGGACGCTCACCGCAGACCCTGACCTCGCCGGCGGCCGGTGCGATGAATCCCGCAAGGCAACGCAACAGCGAAGTCTTGCCGGCTCCGTTTCGCGCGCACAACGCGACCCGCTCGCCGGCGCCGATGGCGAGCGAGGCTTCGGTCCAAGCCGGCGTCGCGTCGGCCGGATCGAGACAAAGCCCGCGGGTCCGCAACACCAAAGCACCGCCCTGCCCTTGCAGGCCTCGCTGCCGCGGCGTCTCGACTCGCGCCGCAGCCGTTGACCGTCGCTGCACGATCGCTTCGCGCGGTGCCTGAGCTGACTTCGCAGTTTCCTGCGCGGCGCAGCCCGCCTGAATCGTTCCGTCACAGGTGAGTTGCCAGTAGCGGTCTACCACTCGCGCGAGCGGCTCGGGGCGGTGCTCGCACAGCAGCACTGCAACCCCGCGCCGTTTGAGTTCTTCGATGATCGCGGCGAGCGAGACGAGGCCGTCCGGGTCGAGTTGGGCAACCGGTTCGTCGAGAATCAGCACGCCCGGATCGAGAACCCACTGAGCCGCGATCAACAGACGGTACTTCTGTCCCATCGACAGGTGCGCGGTCGGAAAATCGAGCGGCTTGGCCAATCCCACTGCCGCCAACGCGGCCGTCACCTTCGACGGCATCGCCTGCGCCGGCACACATCGGTTTTCGAGGCCGAAGGCGACCTCGGCTGCGACCGTGTCGGTGAGCAACTGCACGTCGGGATTCTCGAGCACCAGGCCGACGTTCGCTTGCGACCCGCCCGCGACCTCGACGCGGCCTTCGCAGCGCCCGGCCTCGAGCAGACCCCGCGCCGCCAGCGCCAGCGTGGTCTTGCCGGAACCGGTCGGACCGCTCAGGCAGTGACACTCGCCCGCGGGAATCTCCAGGCTCGCCCCGCGCAGTACCCAGCGGTCGGCACCCGGGTACGCGTATCCAAACCCTTCGAAACGCAGCGCCGCCGGTGTTGGCTCGGCGCGCAGCGCCAACGCCGGCGGTTTATCTTCACACCACGACGCGAGGTCGCGAGCCGGCGCCGGCTCGGTCCGTCTCGGCGCAAACAGGGTGCGGTCTGGCGATATTGGCAGCGCGTGACTCAAGCGGTTCTCCAATGCATACTGACGCGAACAAACGCAAGGGCGGCCTGCCGGGCCGTCGGCCAGAGCCTCGGGGAAGCGCCCCGAGTCGTCGATCCGCGCCGCGGCAAACCAGGGGTGGCCGCCAACGCCCGCGCGCAACGGAGGAGAGATAGAGCATGAAGCGAACCAGGTTGGTACTGACCACCTGCCTGCTGGCAAGCGCGTCGCTCGGCGCAGTAAGCGCGGCGGTCGCGCAATCGGCCGACGAGTCGACGGTCTACACACTCGGAGAAATCGTCGTCAGCGCCGAGCGCAACGTGGTCGAAAGCACCGGCACGGTGCGAGAAGTCACCGCGGAGCAGATCACCGAGCGCCGCGCGCGTAACCTCGAGCAGGCGCTGCGGCTCCTGCCGGGCGTCGATATTCGCACCGCCACCGACGGCATTGCGCGCATCGACATCCGCGGTATGCGCTCGCGCCACGTGCTGCTGCTGCTCAACGGTGTCCCCTTCAACTCCGCCTACGACGGACAGTTCGATCCGAGCATCATCCCGGTCGAGAACATCGCCAAGATCAAGGTGTCGTACGGAAACCACTCGGTGCTCTACGGACAAGGCGGTCTCGGCGGCGTGATCGACGTGATCACCAAGAAGGGTACGGACAAAGTCGCCAGCTCGGCGCAGGCCGAGTTCCGCCAGAGCGACAGTTGGCTCGGCCGAGCCACGCTTTCCGGCGGCAAGGGGCCGGTCAACTTCTTCATCGGCGCGAGCGCGGCCGACGCCGACGGCTTTCGCCTTTCCAACCGCTTCAACCCCACATCAGAAGAAGGTGGAGGGATCAGGAACAACAGCGACAAAGAGAGCGGCAACGTGTTCGCCAACCTCGGCTACACGCCGCGCCCGGACCTGGATCTGGGACTCACCGCGTCGGTGCTGACCGGAGAGTTCGGCAAGCCGCCGATCACGATCAACGACAAGAACGACATCTTCGCCACGACCCCCAAGTACGATCGGATCGAGGACTACACGGGAGAGTCCGGACAGTTCTCCGCCAATTATCACCCGTCCGGGCCGGTTTCGGTGCGCGGCTGGGCATTCGTCAACCGCATGGACGAGAGCGAGAATCGCTACGACGACTGGCACTACGACTCGATGGACGACCCGGCGGTCAAGGGAACCTACGACGCCGACAACACCAGCGAGATTTACGGAGGCACGCTGCAGAGCACCGCCGACCTCAAACGGGCCGGCAAGCTCACGCTGGCATTCAGCGGCGAGGAACAGTCGTACGACACTCACGGCACCATTCGCGACGTCGAGGTCAAGGCCGCCGGCGCAGCGGCGGGCGGCGCAGCGGCGGCGGGCGGCGGCGGCGGCAAACCCAAGACCTACGCCGAACGAAGCTTCAGTGACGACTCGTCGCTCGAGATCTATTCGACGGCTCTCGAGTACGAAGTGAATCCGGTCGAACGGGTGGGATTGGTCGCGGGGTACAGCCACCACTGGCTCGAGAAGAACGGCGGCGACGACAACGATTGCGGATGGCTGGTAGGCGCCCACTACGACGTCTTCGACGCCACGCGGCTGCGCACCTCGGCCGCGCGCAAGATCCGCTTTCCCTCCACCCGGCAGCTCTACGGCCCCGGCGAAGGCAATCCGGACCTGAAGACGGAGAGATCGTACAACTACGAATTCGGCGTCGAGCAGGGCATAGGAGAGCTTTCCACGGTCGGGCTCACCGGCTTCTACAGCGACGTCAGCGACTACATCGAAAAGAACCTCAACGACGATTTCTTCGACAACAACGACAAGTACCGCTTCGCCGGCGTCGAGTGGATGGGGGAAACGCGTTTCTTCCGCAATCTGGCCCTGCGAAACACTTACACGTACCTGTACAGCAGGGACAAATCGCCCGACACCGAAAAGAAGGAACTCCAGTACAGGCCCGAGCACAAGCTCACCTTCGAGGGCATCTACACCTTCGACTGGGGCCTTTCGCTGCACGCCAGCGTGTTGCGGGTGATGAAACAGTATTACTACTCGAAGAACTCACCGCTGGAGAAGGCGCGGCTCAACGACTACACGGTGGTCGACATCAAGGCCGAGCAGGCGTTCTTCGACGACACGCTGCACGTCTATGCAAGCCTGGAGAACCTGCTCGACCGCGACTACGAGGAGGCCTACGGCTTCCCGCGCAACGGCCGGACGGCCTTCGTCGGAGTCGAACTCAAGCTCTGACACGATCGCGTCGCCTCACCCGGGCGCAGACCTGTGTCGCCCGGGTAATAGACTTAAAGAACACCGGTTGCGCCGTGAGCAGCCCGTTGACAATGGCCCATCTGCTGTGTTGGGCCGCCGCCCTCACCGGGCGCTCACGGCGGGGTAGATCTCACGCGGCGTTCACGGCACCGTAGATCTCGCAGGGCGTGTGCGGCAGGCGCCGACGCAGTCGAGCCGCGAGCATCCGCAATTCGTCGTCGCCGAGTGGCGACACGAACGTTTCCGCCGGCCGCCTCGCGGTCGTGTAGAGTTGCACCAATCTGATTCGGCAACCTGCCTCCACCAACTCCGCCAGCCGCTCACAATACGCCTCGAACTGCGCCGCCGGCATCGCCTCTCCACTGAGCTTCGCGAGCAGAGACTGGATCACGATCTGCTGCGCCCTGCCGACGGCGAGAATGTTGTCGAGCACCAGTCGCAGCGGCACCGAACTTCGGTCGATGAGCCGGAAGTAGTCCTGCGTCCCGGCGTCGAGCTTCGCCCACACTTCACCGTCGTTGTTCGCCAGGAAATCCAGCGCCGCCCTCACCCGCGGACTGCGAAACGTCGTCGCGTTGCTGAGTACGGCAATCTTGACCGTGGACAGTCCGTGCTCGGCCTTCAATTGTGCAGCGATCGCCGCGGCCTCGCCGAAACGCGGATACGTGGTCGGCTCGCCGTCGCCGGAGAAGGCGATGTCGTTGATCCGCCTCATTGCCGGCGGCGTGGCGGCGAATTGAGGGTCCCTCCAGATTTCGCCGGAGGCCGCCCAGCCCAGCATCCAGTCGAGCTCGGTCCGCACCTGAGTCAGGTCGACGTCCTTGCGCGGCGGCGGGCTCGAGCGATCGACCTGGCAATACACGCAGTCGAAGTTGCACGCCTTGTCGATGTTGAGATTGACGCCGATCGACAGGCCCTTGCTGCGGCGGCTCAGCACGGGATAGACGTACTCAAAACTGCGCCACTGCCTGGCGTGATCGCTCAGCAGCCGCCGCACCGACGCTTCGGCTTCGTCAGTCGCACTCATGGCGGGCATTCATCACAGGCATTCATGGCGGGCACTCATCGCTGGCACTCATGGCGGGCACTCATCGCTGGCACTCATGGCGGGCACTCATCGCTGGCACTCATGGCTGGCACTCATCGCTGGCACTCATGGCACCACGGCGCTTGGGTAGAACCACGCACGGATCGCTGCGGTATCGCGCACCGGTGCATCGTAGTCCCGCCCGATTGCGCGTGAAAGGCATCCTGGTAACCCGGCCGGCACGAGCGTCGCGCCGTCGTCGAGAAAAGCGCCGTTGGCGTCGAAATCGCCGTTGCGAGCGGCCCAAGTTCGACATACGCGCGGCGACGTTCTACGAGAGCCGACACGTACAGCGCCACGGCCACTGGAGTGGGAGGACACGGTCATGACAGACCCCGGAAGATTCACGCCGACAGCGGCCGACGAGGACCGGCACGCACCCGGAAACGAGGAACTGTGGGCCGAGTCCTGGTACGGCGACTGGTCCGCGCCGGACTGCTCCTACGGGGGCTACATGCGTCTGGGCCTGTACCCCAACCTCGGGCGGGCCTGGTGGTGGATCGCACTGGTGGGTGCCGATCGGCCGCTGGTGCTCACGGTCGAACACGAGTGGCCGTGCGCCGCGGGTGACGCGACTCTGCGACAGAGCGCGGCCGACGCTTCGTTCGCGCTCTCGTTCCCAGACCCGTTGCGGCGCTTCCGCGTGACCAGCACCGCCACCGGTGTGGTACTCCCCGATCCCGCACAGGCGTTCCGTCCGCTCGACGGCAAGCGCGTGCCGGTAAGGCTCGACCTGACCTGGGAGACGCGCGCCGAAGTGTTCCCCTACTCGATGGCGACACGCTACGAAGTATCGTCGTGGGTCACCGGATCGGTCACCGTCGGTGACGAAGTCATCGCCGTCGATTGCGCCGGGCAACGCGACCACTCCTGGGGCGTGCGCGACTGGTGGCTGTTTCCGTGGAACTGGACGGCAGCCCACTTCGACGACGGCACGTTCGTGCACGCCGCGCGTTCGATCATTCCCGGCGTCGAAGTCTTCGCGGCCGGTTACACGGTCACACCCGAGGGCGTGCTGACCGAGGCCTCGCGCGTCGACAACGCGGTCGACATCGACAGTGAGAAGCTGCCGACCGCGGCACGCCAGCAGATCGGCGACATCGCGTTCGTCACCGAGCCGATCGCCCACGCACCGGTGCTGCTGGTCGCGCCCGACGGCCGCGAAACGCGCTTCCCGCGCGCGATGTGCCGCTACACGACCAGCGACGGGCGAGTCGGCACCGGTTGGACCGAGTACAACTGGCCTCCCGGCTTCCCCTGACACCGCGGCCGCATACGCCGCAGAATAGCGGCGCCGCGTTCATTGTCTCACGACCTTCCACGACACCGGCAACGGCGTGAACGAGGGTGAACTCTCGACGATCGGCGGCGGTTGTCTGGCGATCGTCCACGACACCGGCAACGGCGTGAGTGCGGGTGAAGTCTCGACGATCGGCGAGCGCTACTTCGCGTCCGGACCGACCGGTCTTCCGTCGACGATCTGGTCGAGGTACTCCGACATACCGTACCCGGTGCGCCCGTCGCAGGTGTAGCGCGTCATCCCCTCGGTGATGCGCGTAACGAGATCGGTGCCGTCGTCGCGCTTGCGACGGTTGCGCAGCGGAATCATCGACACCACCTCGCCTTCGACATCGTACTCGCGTTCGTCGGTCTCGACCCAGGCGCGCAACCGGGTCTGGTACCAGTTCGCGTCCCACTGGCTCTCGATGCGGGCATCGGTGATCGTCACGTACTCGCCGTCGCGCAGAACCATCCCGCTGCGGCGCGGCTCGCCGCCTTCGAGACCGATGACCGAAATCATCATCCCGAAGTCGGGGCCGAAGTTCATCGGCAACCAACGGTACCAAGAGATGCTTTGCCAGTAACGCGGCCCCCAAGACTTGTCGCGCAGACCGAAACCGTCGAGATCCCAGTGCTCGCTTCCGATGTCGAAGCTGCCGGTGGCGGCGACGTGCTGTTCGTAATGCGCTTTGGCGAAGGACTTCTCGGGATCGACCGCTACGTCCGACCCGTCGCTCCGAACCGGGCGCCCGCCGTACATCGGAGCGATGCCGCGGTAATCGAGCGCGACCTTGCAGTCGACCAGCGGGTTGTTCTTAAAAGCCCGCGACGGGTGCGCCATCTCGAGCGGGTCGGACAGCAGCAACACGCTGCCGTCGTAGGTCACGCGCAGGCGCCGGAAAGGTTCGACCACCTCGACGCGCATTCCGCCGGCGCAGAGTTCGTCGTTGTTGTCGATCTTGGGACGCTGGAACATGAATCCGACCCGTCCGTCGGGCAGGTACAGACACGCTGACAACTCGGCGTAGCCCTCGTTCACGCGATTGCCCAGGCGCAGCCAGCCGCCGACCTTGCGGGCCGGGTCGAACACGTTGAAGTACATGCTCTCGTTGTAGTTCTCGGCGGCATCCGGAGCGTGGCAGTATTCGTCGCTCGGTTCGAGAACGATGCGGTCGCCTTCAATCATGGTGCTCATGCGCAGAACCTCCGCGAGTCGGGTCAGTAGCCGATAACCGGAAAACACCCTGGTGTCCAGTATCTCCAGTGGTCGCAGCGCGGCGCTTGGCCGTGCTCGATCACCGGCGTGCCGCGTCGGCAGACTGTCGAAAAAGCGTGGTGAGCCCGTTCAAAATGGCCCAGATGCAAGGCGCGCGCGAAATGCCGCGAGCGGAAGCGTACTCGCGTACTCTGTTGCGAGTGGTTTCGCGCGCACGAGCCCCGAGCGGGCAAGGGGCAAGGTCGAGTAGACAGGCGTGATCCTCGCGCGTCGCCAGCTCCGCGCTCGTGGGCTATTTCCAACGGGCTCCTGGACCATGACGCTTGGCTCGCTCGGCGCACCTTGGTAGCCTTCGGCGATGCCTGCCAACGTCATCGTCCTCAACCCGCGTGACAACGTCGCCGTGGCACTCGTCGCGATCGCTGCAGGCCAGAGCGCAACCGCCCGCGACTGCGACAGCATCACGGCGGTGACCGACATCCCGCCGAGTCACAAGATAGCCAGGGTGGACATCGCCGCCGGCGACGAGATCGTCAAGTACGGCGAGATCGTCGCGGTCAGCACGCGCGAGATACGCCGCGGCGAGTGGGTCCACACCCACAACCTCGAGAGCAAGGTGTGGAGACGATGACACCGATCACCGCTCACACTCGCACACAGTCGGATCGGCAGGCGCGGTCCTCGCGAGTGTGTATGCGATGACACCGATCACCGGCTACGCGCGCGCCGACGGCAAGTTCGGCATCCGCAATCACGTGCTGGTCCTGGCCACGGTCTCGTGCGTGACCGGCGTCATCCAGCGCATCGCGCGCGAGGTACCGCAGGCCGTGTGCGTGCCGCACTCCTACGGCTGCGGGCGCGGCGGGCCGCGCGACCTCGAAATCCTGTTCCGGGTACTGCCCGGAATGGTCAACCACCCCAACGTCGGCGCCGTGCTGCTGGTCGGCCTCGGTTGCGAGGTCTCCAGCACCAAGTTCCTGATGTCGCTGGTCGGCGACGCCGGCAAACCGGTCGAGATACTCAACGTCCAGGACGACGGCGGGTCGCTCACCACGGCGAACAAAGGCATCGAGATCGCACGCAGACTGCTCGCGCAGGTCGCCGCACAACCGC
>Ga0172370_10006413_pt1 | contig 14775 bp, 18 predicted proteins | sample LakKiv5m_FD_114538 | JGI IMG/M metagenome (GOLD analysis project Ga0172370, IMG submission 114538) | Freshwater microbial communities from Kabuno Bay, South-Kivu, Congo - kab_022012_11.5m | ecosystem: Environmental > Aquatic > Freshwater > Lake | place: Democratic Republic of the Congo...
AGGAAACTCGTTCTCTAGCCACATAAAAGTCCTTAAAATCCTGCTCAGTTCTTTCAATGCCAAACAACCATTTTAAGTAAATTCCATACATCATATCTCTGGATGCAAGATAATTCCTTCTTTCAATACATCGTTTCATCAACTATTTATAAAATAAGGGTTTAAATTAATTATTGTGCTAAAACTCAGTGTTTATGCCTTTAAACACCCCTTTATCGAGGATAAAAACACATAAACAAACACCATAAACAACCATTTAAACAACCTAAACAAACATCTAAACAGCCTGTAAAACACCTAAAATTTTATATAGGCACAATCTTATTTTTAATTACAATGCCATTATGTGATGTTATAGACATGCCACCAGGATTTGGTTCAAGTGTAGATGAATTCTTAGGCGAATTTAAAGATTCCAATGGACAAAGAATTCAATTAGGTCACTGGTACGTAGCAGAAGAAGGAAATATCCTTGGATTTGCATGCCTTGAAAAATTTCCAGGAGAGTTACCAATAATCGCATGTCCAAGATATGCAGAACTCATCTTTGAAGAGGAATTTTTAAGCTATACTCATATAGGTTCAAGGGAAGAAACCTCTGATTTAGCCAATTTAATGTTAAACCAAGGTAGATTTGAAGAATATGATTTTATGATGTATTTGGTAGGAGAAGTAAGCCCCTCACCAAGAAATCAAAACTATTTTAATAGATGTATGGCTATGTTTAATAATCCTAATCCAAATAATCCAAGCCAAGACTAAACTATTAATGGTCAAGGGCCTCTTTTTATAATAAAATCTCCTCTAAAAATATTAGCTAAAACTTCTTGCCTTTGCTTAAAACTTTCTACACGAATAAAGTAGTGCATAAAACAAATAAAAATCCCGATTAAGTACTACAAAAATTCTTGGTAATGCATAAAGTTATTTTAAATCTTTCAGGAAAGATTTTAGGTATTGGGAAGCTAGAAGGCAAGGACAAGTAGATGAAAAAGAGAAAAATATAAAAAGAGGTTTTTAATCAAAATGAGATGAGTAACTATACGGAAGATCTTAAATATATTGCAATGCGAACAACCGAGAAAAGTTTAGCTAGTGAACTTTCAGATGGAGAAATTAAGGAATATTATTCTAATAGATTTTATTATTATATAGCTAAGGCAAATGAAAGAAGACAAGAAATCTTATTTTCTCAAAGAGAAGTAAGATATCGGAAAAAAGCAGACGGATGCGTAGAAGCACTTAAGTCTAGATTTCAACCAAATAGAGAAACCCCTGCTCCAATTAAAAATCTTAGAGGTAAGCCATTGAAATTAAGAGTTTACGATTTTGTAGCATAATTTCCAACCATCCAAAACATCAAACCCCTAAAAATACCCCTCTTTTTAGCCCTAGAAAAGCCCCATTATTTTCAATACCTATTTATAGAGCACGGAGTTCGTACAAGATATATTACCGGTAGTTCGTATTTTATTATGCGAAACTCGGCAGTGGTAAGAAAACTTTATAATATGTTCTCCTATAATTAATTATGGAAAAGGGGGTTTGTGTAAATTGTGGAAAGCAGGTTGTAAAACATGCAAAAGGCATGTGCGTAACTTGTTATAAAAAATTAGTATGGAAACCAAAAATCAAAACCTGCCCAAAATGTAACCGGCAATTACCAATTCATGCAAAAGGGTTATGCGGAGGATGTTATAATACAGAATTCCATCTTCAAAAGTATAAAGATTTAAACTACAAAAAATATCATAACATAGAACCCGAATTATACAAAAAAATAACAAAACACTGTATTCTCTGTGGTTTTGATAAAGTTGTAGATCTTCACCATTTAGATAAAGATCGAAAAAATAATTCAGAAGAAAATATGATAGGATTATGTCCTAATCATCATAGAATGATACATGATTTAAGATATCAGAACGAAATAGTTTCCAAAATTAAAGAAAAATTATCTAGTTAAAACTTTTAATTATCTACAAGAACTTTTTGCATAGGTAAAAATTAGTTTTGCTAAAAAGTTTTTAGCGAGAAGTTTGAGCCCCAGAATCTAAATCAAGTAATCGTTTTGTAAATCCAGTGGGTTGTCCACTAGAATCAACTCTGGGAACTCCTTCCAAAGCAGCACAGAATTCTAAACTAGAAATTATAATTGGTTTGGAAACAGATCTCTTTCCAGGATAAAGGCATTTTTGCCCAGGTTCTATTCTTTCTGGCCAACCACCCCAACCACCATTTTGAACATCACAGCCCTCTGCACCTCCAAAACAACCATAATAAAAACAATCTTCATGGCAAAGAGGTTTTCCTCTAAAGTATTTTAATAAATCCATAGAAACCCTTAGAACTTCAAACTTATAAACATTATTATACTCTATCACAAAAACGGTATTTTTCCAAGATAAATAATTCCAAAGGAAGCCAATAAAATTACAACACCAATTATAAAGAGAATAGTTCTTATTGTTTCAACAAGCCATCCAACAACAAATAAAATTACAGACACAACTATCAATCCGATTCCAATGACAATTCCCGAAGAAAAATCAATCATTAAATAATTAGTTATTTATTGCTTAAATACCTTTCTAGTTTATAGCAAGAACTTTTAATCAAAAATAGCAAGTTTTTGCATAGTATTTGTAGTGTTTAAAATATATTCATTTGGGTAAAAGTAGTACCTAATCTAATGATCCTGACTCCATTTAAGAAAAGTATATGCTATTAGCATAAACAACATTATTAATGAGCTTCTAACTCCAATAGCCCGAAGCAGATCAATATGCTTATTTCTTCCAATTATATAAGCTCCCAAGCCAATAGCAAAAAGCAAAATAAATAGAAGCTCAATTATGATAGTATCCATAGTTGTATATCTTAAAATACCTAAGATTTTATGGTATTTAAAGCTTAGCCCTTAATTACAACTTTTTAGCAAAAGCAACAACCTTTTGCATTTAAAAACCTTACTTCTATAAGAAAAAACAAATATATCGTCGATAAATACCTCGATTTAAGATTCAGAAAGCTTTAGGAGGTTGTACTTCAAGACTATAGTGATTAGCAGCCTTTCCATGTAGTCTTTTCTCTAACTTTTCCATTTTTTCATGAGATAATCTTACTTTTTTGTACAGGTCTGCTAATTGTTGCGACGAAGTACCAGACCCCAATGCCCTATGATAACCATCTTCATGAACATAGTGGAGACCATCCCAATAAACCTCTGCCCTTTTTAGATGCGAATCATTAACAGCAGCCAATAATTTAGCCATTTCTTCTAAATTAGTCCCTTGCTTTGTAGCATCTAAACAAGCATGCATATCCAATAGATTTTTTGCATTCCAATAAGCCAATTCTTCTTCTCTTGTAGGAATTCTAGGATTTCTATTTTTAACTAAAGATTCATATTCTTCAACAACCTGCCCGCTTAACTCTATAATAAGGTTTTTGCTAGACTGATTGGCTAGTTCATTTTTATCAATCATTTTATATAATTCTTAATGCGTTTAACATCCTAGAAGTAAAAATCAATATTAATCTGCTCTTTTAAATCTTTCGAATTAATTTTTCATTAGCATACTAATCATTATCTTTCTCTCTTGCAGCTTCACATTCAGGGCATTTAAGAATATATCCCTCAGAATTTTTGTAGACCCGCATATATTCTAAACACTTTTCACAAACATGTCTTGGAATCACTTTATCATCCTTTTTTAAAATAAATTAATTAATCGTTATTTTTAAATCTTTTTGTAAATGTTTATAAACGAGTTCGCACATTCATTCTAATGAACAAAGAGGAATTTCTAAAACGCCTTGAAACAGAAATAAAAATTTCCAAATTATCTCCCTATACCCTTAGAAACTATCTTAATTTTAACAAACAACTTCTAGAGCACTCAAACAAACAACCTGAAACTATAGATCAAAATGATGTTAAATTATTCATGGCTGAAAAAATGACAGAAAGAGCAGGAATATCAACCATACTCTTTCTCGCCTCAATAAAATTTGCATATACAAATCTCTTTCAAAAAGATCCTACAGCAGGAATAAAACGGCCTAAAAATGAAAAAAAAATTCCAGAAATTTTATCAAAACAAGAAATTATAACTCTAATCAATAATGCAAAAACAAGAAAATCTAGCCTGATTATTCAGCTCCTATATTCATCAGGCTTAAGAGTTTCAGAACTAGTAAATTTAAAAAAACAAGACCTAAATCTTGAAGAAAATACAGGCTGGGTTAGATCTGGGAAAGGTAAAAAAGACAGGATGTTTTTTATTTCAAAAAAATTATCCAATAAATTAAAAAAATATATTGATAAGCATCATGAATGGCAATATGTTTTTTCAGAATCCAAACCACTTTCAACAAGAAACATACAAAAAATAATTCAAAAAACAGCTTTTTTTGCAGGAATAAACAAACACGTCCATCCTCACACATTAAGACATTGTCTCGCGACTCATCTTTTAGATGCAGGTGTTGATTTAAGAAAAATTCAAACAATCCTCGGCCATAGCTCAATAACAACAACAACTGTCTATACCCATATTTCCAACGAACAATTAAAATCAATTAAAAATCCTCTTGATGAATTATAAATGTTCTGTTTAAACATCATTTAAACAGCACTTCATAACATATTTATACCAATAAACACTGTTTATACAATGGCAAAATTAAACGAAGTTTACAAATGTAATATATGTGGAAACATTATTGAAGTTGTTCATGCAAGTGGAGGAAACAACCTTGTTTGTTGTGGTCAGCCAATGCAATTATTAAAAGAAAACACAGTTGATGCAAGTTTAGAAAAACATGTTCCCATAATCGAACACAAAGATGGAAAAATTATCATTAAAGTAGGAAGCATAGAACATCCAATGATTCCAGAACATTATATTGAATTTATAGAATTAATTGCAGATGAAATTTCCTATAAAAAATTCTTAAAACCAGGCGATAAGCCAGAAGCTGAATTTTGCATAAAAGCAAAATCCATAACTGCAAGAGAATATTGTAATCTACATGGTTTGTGGAAAAGTTAAACGCCCCCACGAGACATTCATCTTTTATCCTTCTTCAGAGCTAATAAGTTTATTTTCAGAACTTTCTTTCTCTCCACCAAACAATCCTTTAAAAAAGTTTCCAATACTTTCAAACATATTTCCAACTACTCCTCCAGTATCTCTTAAGACTCCAGGCCCGTTTCCAGGCTCATCTCCAAATTCAGAAGAAGCATCCTTACATTCAATATTTACAATACATTCATAACCTTCTCCAGAATCTCCCATTACAGGAGAACCATAGCAATGTTCGCAAGTTTCACATTCTTTTTTCTTTGTTTCTAATTTAAGCTCATCAAGACAAGGCCCCTCATATAAATGCTCACAACTTTTAGCACATCTTTGACATATTTCATTTCCCTTTTCTCCACCCTCACCAGGTTTACATATTAAATTAGAATCTTCTTTTTTAACACAGTCTCTAATGCACTGCTCTTCTTTGTTTTTTGCTTCAGGTTCCTTAACCATTCCACATTCCTTATCACAAATTTCTCTATTCTTTTCTTGACAAGAAAAATCATATTCACCACATCCTTTAATAGAACAAGTTTCAACACATTTTTCTTCAGAGGTTTGTTCTGGTTTCTTTACATTGCATTTAGTTTGGCATTCTTGTTGGTTTCCTGTACATCCAACACCAGGAGAGGAACATTTCATACAACTCATCATGCAAGCCTGATCTGTTGCACTCGGTCCAAAAGAGGGCATTCCACCAGGGCCTGCAACAACATTTCCAGTTATTTTAAAAATTCCAATATAAAAACCAATTATAAAAATTAGTAAGGTTATTAAAAAAATTCCAATTATCCAACTCTTTTTCATAACTATTTTAATAAAATAAACTATAAAAACTTTCTTATCAGATTAAATATTTCCTTCAGTCCAGTCTAATAAAAATTTTCTTCTAATTTTTGTTCTTTGGAATAATTTTCTCCCCTGCAAAACAATGCTTTAAATAAAGTAAACATAATCTCCTATAGCGCCCTAGGGAAAAGCAAATAAATTATAAACTATTTTCAAATAAACTCTTTTTCTTTCTTTTGTTTCTTACTATTATAATAACAATGACCGCCGCAATTATTATAACTATAAATGCCATGATTGCATAAATCCAGTATATCCCTTTATTTTTAATAGGTTTTCCATTTTCGTCTTTGCACTTTATATCAACAATACAATAATAACCTTGTCTAGAATTTCCCATAACAAGAGACCCATAACAACCCTCGCAAGTTTCACATTTTTTCAGTTTTGTTTCTAAGTTTATTTCTTGAAGACAAGGGCCATCATATAATTGTGCACAATCCTTTGTACATTTTTGACAAATCTCAGTTAGTTCGCTACCTTCTTCAGGTATACAAGTTAAACTAGAATCCTCATTATTAATACATTCCCTAATACAAGTATCTTCCTCTGATTTTGCAGCAGGGGCCACTATAGCATTACATTCTTTGCTACATTTATATTTATTCTTATCTAAACAAATCTTATCCATAGATTCACAATCTTGCATAAGGCAGTTTTCAGTACAATTTGAATCTGAAGCAGGGGCAGATCCCGATTTTTTGAGATTACATTCTTCCATACAAGAAGGTATGTTGGTTTGCATACATGTCAAATCACTAGAATCGCATCCAGTAGCAACACAGGTCTTTATACAATCTGGCTCTCCTTCACCAGTAGGTTCTGTTTCTTCAGGGCCATCTGTAACTTTTCCAGTAATGTTCTTAAATAACAAGACTCCAAATAACAAAACTATTACAATAATCAAAATAATAACATATTTTTTCACACTCTTTTTCATAAGTATTCAAATAACTCTTAATTTAAATAAATAACTGTTAAAAATATTTTATCCCATACAAAGATTATCTAGTCATTACTAATTCAAAATCTGTTTTTATAACTTCATCCATTTTTTGAAAAGTTCCATCGCGTCCAGATTCTCTGCAATAAAAATGAGGAACAAATCCATTTTCATTGTGATATACTCTAAATCTATAGGATCTTCCATTTAAATGTCCATTTTGATTATCAATTGCATGCCAAAAATGAATTTCTTTTCCAAGTAAAGGAGAATGTAAAAAATTAGGAAGTGCAAAAGTACTCCATGAAACCACTACAGGATTATCTCCACAACCTCCTCTATCTGATTCCCAGTCTCCAAGGTGATAATATTCTCCTTTAAGCAAGTGAGATATAACTGCTTTTTTTGCACCCTCACAATAAATCTCAATTATTCTATCCATTTTTGAATTACCTCCATCCAACGCTTCTATAAATTGAGCATATTGAGATTTGGTATAGGTCATTGCTTTAGGATTAGAAGACCATTGATAAGGAAGTGTTAAATGCCATTTATAGAGGTCTGGATTTATTTCTTGTCTGCCTTGCACAAATGGATGGGCCTCAATCTGTGCTAAGACTGCCCGAGCATATTCTATTTGCTTTAAGGGTTGTTCAGATTCTTTATCTGCCGCTTCATAAGCCCGCCTAACTTTTCCTTTTATTTCGTCCTCTCTAACCAATAGTTCATGTAAAAGGATTTCCAAACACTGTTCTTCATTTGGAGTAGTTGGCATAGAATTAAAATAAATCATTTGTTTATAAAATTTAATCTATTTAATTATATATAAGATACTAGACATATTAAAAATAAAGAAAAAAATTAATCAATTTCTACCACATATTTTCCCTTTTTGTTATCCCAATCAATCTCTTTTTTCCACTTAGCCTGGGGATATTTTTTCATAAGATTTTCAATAACTTCCCAGGATTTCTCTAGGCCAATATGTGTCCCACCAATGAGAACGAAAGATAGTTCTAGTATCATCTTTTTATCCCTCCTGCTAATATTTTTAAAAAAACTCAGTATAAATATAAACCTATATAAAAAAACATATATTTTACACCAATCATATTTATAAACAAAAAATCTAAAAAGTGACAACAAGTAATTTTTTAGGAGTAGCAGTTATTTCTTAGTACTAGATTAAGTTTATGAAGCTATTAAAGAAAAAACAATATGACTTTGTCAACATCATTTTTTCTAAAGAAGTATTATTAACTTTGTAAATCATTAGTCATGCTATATAGCAATCAAGAGATGCTACTCAATCCCATACTTCTGCTTTATTTTTATTACAATAACTGTATATATTGGAAATTTAATCTTAGCTGAATGGCAGATTAAATTTCATTCCTAATGATGTTTGAAAAATTCAATTTGCCTGAATCTTTTCATAACCCTTGAATAACTACCTTTGTTGACTAAAACCCTAGTTTTATTCTTATTTAAAAGCCTAAAATCATATCTAGAAACAGAATACTTGAGTTTTCCCTTTCCTCTATGTTCTTTCCATCTTATTTCAGTTTTTAGTTTATATTGAAGTACCATTGTATATTTGATAATATATTCTGTTTTATTTAAATATTTATAAGTCCAATTTTACTATTAAAATAATGTCCAAAAGAAAAAAATTAAGGCATATACGGGATGGGATAATTCTTGGTTTTGATGAAGTAAACAATGGTTTTAATCTTCCTAACTTAAATCCACATCATCGGCCTTCTATTCTTGTAGTAGGTTATATGATGAAAGATCCAGGAAGATCCTGCTACGGTAGTCAAGCATTTGAGAAAAAAGGGTCAATATTTAGTAAAGGAAAAAAAGGGTTAGCCAACGCTTTAAGAAGAGGGAAAGCATATCTTTCTGAGAATCCTGATTTTTTATATACAGCAATTCCAAAAATAATGGTTGAAAAAAGCCCACTCTGTTTAATAAAAGGCAATGCAATCGCAGCTTTAACCTTTGCATTTTTCTTGAAATATAATTTAAACCCCTCTAAAACTCAAGTAGTTTTTGATGGAGTGGATAGAGAAGTTCATTCAGATCATTTAGACAGTGTTCTAGAGATGTGGTTTGAAAAAGCAGATCTGGAGGTTCCACACTTCTATAAACCACACGCAGATGACAGTGTTTGCGCTGTAAGAAAAGCAGATAGGATTGCATATTATCTTGCAGGAATATCTTTTTTAGGAGACCGGCATAAATGGCCCTATAGGCATAGAAAAATAGATTTGAAAAGATTAGATGAATTGGCAATTAGAGTTGCAGAAAGAGATTTAATGCCATATCTAGAAGAATAGAAATCCTTTAATACTATCTTAATTAATTATAAAATACTAAAAATGGTGATATACTCTCATTCAAGACTCTCTACTTTTGAACAATGTAAATTGAAATTCAAATTTCGATACATTGATAAGCTTAAACCCGAGATAGAGAACACTATAGAGGGGTTTTTAGGAGGAATTGTCCATGAATCCCTAGAATGGCTATATGGCCAAGTGATTAAAAAATCAATACCCTCACTTGAACAAGTAATCGAATTCTATGCAATTTCTTGGAACAAACAATATAACTCAGAAATAAAAATAGTAAACAATGGACACGCTCCTGAATTTTATTTTGATAAAGGGATAAAGTTTATTATTGACTATTATTTTAAAAATCAACCATTTTCAGACAATACCATTGCCATTGAACATCAGATAACCCTTAATTTGGATGATTCTGGAAAATACCAATTACAAGGTTTTATTGATAGGCTTGTTCACAATAAAGAAACAAATGTTTTTGAAATCCATGATTATAAAACAGGAGCAATGAAAACTCAAGAAGATTTAGACAACGACCGTCAACTTGCCCTTTACTCCCTGGGTGTAAGAAAACTATTTCCAGAAGCAAAAGACGTTCATTTAATCTGGCATTATCTTGATTTCAATGAAAAAAAACAATCCCAAAGAACCATAGAGCAATTAGAGCAATTAAAACAAGAAATAATTCAATTAATAGATAAAATAGAGTCTGAAACAGAGTTCAATGCAACTCCTGGAATACTCTGTAGATGGTGTGAATTTAGAAAATATTGTGAGTTTAAAATAGATTAATCGTTAAAGCCCAATAATGAAGCGAAAAGAAGGGCAAGAGAGAAGGTTTAAAAAGAGTTTATTTTTAATAAATTTAAGTCTAAAAAGAGTTCTTGATAATAAAAATGACAACATATGAACAAACTCAAAAAGTGAATGGTTTAGTCAGAGAAGCATTTGGAGAAAATTTTGATGGTACTCTCTGGATGGATCATCTAAGTGGAATTTGTAAAAGTCCAATCTTTATGGGTTTAATTGGAGCAAGAGGAAAATTCTTTATTCCATGGATATTTCCAAATTACAAATTTGTTGGAAGGTTCACACAAGGAGATGGTTCAGAAATAGAGGTAGATGCAGAACATAGGTCTCAGGCAGAAAGATATGCAGAATTATACCAACAATTAACAGGAAAGCCTACGAAAGTAAGTATTCTTCAACCCCCTCTTGAAGATCGATTTGATCACGCTTATGTAGATTAATTAAATAAAATTTTAACAACCATCCAAATACTTATAAATTACCATTTCAATCTATAATTCTAAAGAATTTTAAAAGGTGAAAAATGTGGTCTTTATTTGAAAATGAAAAAGAATTATCTCCATTGGTCTTTTCCAATGGTAAGTCTCAATCTGATGTTGTAAAGGAGGTAATTTCAGCAGCAGAAGAAGGTCATAAAATAATTTTTATTAAAGGCATGTGTGGTACAGGAAAGTGTCTGGATAAAGATACCCTTATTTTTTGTAAGCCAACCTATGAAAATTATTTTAGTTATTATAAAATATCCGAGTTAGTTGGAAAAGAAGGATTAATCTTATCTGTTAATGAAAAAGGAGAAATAGTTCAATCAAAATTTAAGAATGTTAGAGAAACAGGAGAAAAAGAAGTATATAATCTAAAGACAAATACTGGAAGACAGATATTTTCATCAAAAAATCACCCTTTTTTAACAATTAATGAAAAAGGGCTTGAATGGGTTTCCTTAGGGAATTTAAATAAAAAAAGTTATATTTGCTTGCCAAATAAAATAAGTTTAGATACTAATGTAGAATATGATGAAAGTAAGATAAAAATATTAGCTCATTTAATTGCAGAAGGAAAATTAGGGGATAAAGGATCACCCGTTTATACTCAAAGTCCTAAAGAGAATCTCGAAAATAGGGAAGATTACATATCTGCTTTAAAAAAAGTTTTTCCAGATGGAGAGATAAAACAAGATAAAGAAAATGTTAAGATAAACTTTAGAATAATGAACACAAGATTTGGAACAACAAACAAGCTAAGGCTATTTATAAGAGAACATGGCTTAAATGGAAAAAAATCTTCAGAGAAGTTTGTTCCAAAAATAATATTTAATTTATCTAATGTCCAAATTGCTGTATTTTTAAGAGTATTATACTCTGGCGATGGCAGTATTTATTCAAAAAAATCAAAAGAAAGAAAGCAAGATCAGATTATAATTGAATATTGTTCAATTTCAGACCGGTTAATAAGGGATGTTTCCCTTCTTCTTTTAAGATTTGGAATTCAACACACAATAACTTCTAAACCATTTAGAGGGGATAAAGAATATTCAAAGAGAATAATAATCTCTAGCCAAGAGCAAATCAGGAAATTTATTGAAGAAATAGGGTTTATAGGAAGAAAACAAAGATTAGCACTAAAATTATATAAAACAACTAAAGTTAATAAATTCACCAATATAGATAAAGTTCCAAGAATACTTAGAGAATATCTTAAGAATAAGGGTTACGCTTATAATCAATTAGACAGATATCTTAATTATGAAAAAATAGAACCACTGATGGAGAATTTAGGTTATAAAAACATAAAAAAAGAACATTTAACAGAGACTCCTTGTGTTTTTACTCAAGGAAAGATAGACTTTTTAAGAACTCACTTAAGAAAGATTAATGAATATATAAAGGATGAAACTCTATCTTTTATTTGCAAGGAAGATCTAATTTGGGATAAAGTAAAACATATAACGCATGTTAAAAATGACAAAACTTATGATTTAGAAGTAGAAGAAAACCATAATTTTATAGCAAATGGGATGATTGTACATAATTCAGCAATTGCCTTAAATCTTGCAAGGCATTTTGGAAAAACTTCAATAGTAGTGCCTATTAAATCTCTTCAAGAACAATATTCTAAAGAATATTCTGGAAATAAATATGTTCTTAAGAAAAACAATTTCAATCCAATAAATTGTGCTTCAATAAAAGAATGCGAATTAATTAATAAAAAGCAATTAGACATGAAGGAAAAATTAAAGATTTTTTCAATTGTCGGAAGGCAAAATTTTAAATGTAAATATTTAGAAGAAAATAAAAATGATTTTTTAGAAAAAATAGAGTCCCATGAAAAAAATGCAAAACTAACTGATCTTTTCACAAATTATTCTCAAAAAACAAGTTCAAAAGATGAATCTACCTGTGACAATCGATTTCTTCCATGTAAAATAGAAATAAAAGAAAAAAATTTAAATAAAATAAAAGGATATATTAAGAAAAATCCTAGCGTTAGACTTTCTGAATTTGATTCTGTTCATGATATAAGAAGAATGACTATTGCTCCTGTTTGTCCTTATTGGTCTCCAATTGTAAATGATAAGTTTGAAATTGGAAAATTTAAAGATGCAAAAAAAATAAAATATCAAGGTCTTAATGGAAAAGACTTTGTAATCTATCAAAGGCAGCAAGGTTGCCCATATTATGAACAATATTTTGCATATGCAGAGGCAGATGTCCTAATCTTTAATTCTTTAAAATATCAAATAGAGACAATAATGGATAGAAAACCCTTAACTGAAGTTGAAATAATTGATGAATGTGATGAATTTTTAGATAGTTTTTCAAATCAAGAACAAATAAATCTAAATAAGTTAATTTTTTATTTAACTAATTTTCACACAAAAGATCCAGAAATAAGGCAAGCTACCGAAGAATTAATTGATACATGTAATGCAATAAAATCTTCTAATAAATTTCAGAACGAAGACATTCTTCCAATAAATAATACTTTAATAGAACAACTATTAGAAATAATTCTACATAACCAATCCTTCTTAGATGAAATAGATGAAGAAGATAATAATTACATAAACCATCTAGATAAGGTTGCAAAAATATTCTCTGAATTTCTAGAAGAAACCTTTTTTTCAATTGAAAAAAAAGATAACGACCTTTTTATAAATCTAGTTACAACAAATCTTGAAAAAAGATTAAAGGAAATAATAAGCAAAAACAAGATTGTAGTAATGATGTCAGGAACACTTCACTCAGAAGCTGTTCTAAAATCCATATTTGGAATTAATAGTTTTAAAACAATTGAAGCAGAAGTAAACACACAAGGAGATTTAATAATAAACAAACACGGCTATGAACTAGATTGCAGTTATTCAGCATTTAAATCAGGAAAAACAACAAGAGAAGGATATTTAAAAGCACTTTCTAACTGTGTTTTAATTGCAAGAAAACCCACACTTGTTCACATAACCAGCTTTGCAGACCTTCCAAAAGAATTTGAAAAAGCAAAGTATGAAATAGATAATCTTCCAAGTCAAGAACAAATACTAGAAGAACAAAAAAAAGATCCACTAGGAGAAAGAATACACCATTTTAAGAATAAGAAAACAGATATACTCTTCACAACAAAATGCAATAGAGGAATTGATTTTCCAGGAGACATGTGCAATAGCATAATAATCACAAGATTCCCATATCCAAATATTTCAGACATATTCTGGAAAATACTTAGAAAAAACAAACCCTCTCATTATAATGCATTTTACATGGACAAGTCCAGAAGAGAACTTCTTCAAAGAGTTTACAGAGGTTTAAGAAGTAAAAACGATAAAGTAGAATTGCTTAGCCCAGATATTCGGGTGATGAATTTTAAATTTAGTTGAATAAGAGTTGGACGCCCCCACGATAAGTTAATCCCAAGGATTAACTTCCCAACATTTTCCTCATGATAGAATTATTGAATCTCTATTTCATCAAAATTAATCAAAATTTTTTTATTGAAATCATAATGGGATGCGTAATAAGGATTAACCTTACTTTTTGAATTTTGAGATTGTGGTAGAATTTTATTTTTCCATTGATAAAGATCTGCTTTCAAATAAGTTCCGGGATATATAATTAACCTAAATTTATCATTTTTAACAAGAGTCTTTGGAAAATCTATTAATCCTTGTCTAATAAGATGTGTGACTACAATTTCTTCCATGAGGAAATTAATATTCGCTTCAGTTTGGGGTCTTCCCTGTAAACCTTCTATTAATAATTCTTTGAAGGTTTTATCCTTTTCTTTTAGCTCGATTAATTTTTGGTAATATTCTTGATAGTTTGGAGAATTAAGAATAACATAATCCCAAGGAATAAAATGGGCTGCTTGAGGCACGTATTTCTTACTTTTGACTAATAATTTAAAGATTTTATTCTTATGTTCAATCATTTGTATATTTGTCTTTTTTCTTACATTTAACGCCGGTTCATCATTATTGTAATAAAGTCCATTTGTGTAGAGAAATATGAAATCTATCCCAACTTGACTAACTTTTTTCTCAAATTCTTTTATAATTCCAAAACATTCTTCTGGACCTTGACCTTTTCCATCAGAAAGTCTACTCATAGACAACGGCAAAATCATATATCCATCAGTAGGTAATTTATTTATATCATAAGATTCATTTTTGATTACCATTAAATAATATAAGACATAGGTATTTTAAAACTTATCTTAGTTTAACACTCTTCCGAAG
>Ga0172370_10006419_pt1 | contig 14768 bp, 17 predicted proteins | sample LakKiv5m_FD_114538 | JGI IMG/M metagenome (GOLD analysis project Ga0172370, IMG submission 114538) | Freshwater microbial communities from Kabuno Bay, South-Kivu, Congo - kab_022012_11.5m | ecosystem: Environmental > Aquatic > Freshwater > Lake | place: Democratic Republic of the Congo...
CCGAATTGAAAATTGAGGCGGCGCGTTTCGTTAGACTTTTTATGAATATTGATGTAAGTCCGCAAGGCTGTGTGCCCACTGTCGGTTCGATGCAGGGAAGTTTTGCTGCGTTTTTAACTCTTAACAGAATTCATAAAGAAAAAGACACCACCCTTTTTATTGATCCCGGTTTTCCTGTTCATAAACAGCAGCACAAAGTTTTGAATTTAAAATATGAATCCTTTGATGTGTATGATTTTCGCGGTGAAAATCTTAGGGCAAAACTTGAGTCGTATCTTGCAAAAGGCAATATCTCAAATATTATTTACTCTAACCCAAATAATCCATCCTGGATTTGCTTCACCGAAAATGAATTAAAAATTATTGCCGAGCTTGCTGAAAAATATGATGCAATTGTTCTTGAAGATCTTGCTTACTTTGCTATGGATTTCAGAAGAGAAATGTCAAAGCCCGGTGAGCCTCCTTATCAGCCGTCAATAGCAAATTACACGAATAAGTATGTTTTGCTTATATCGGGTTCAAAAGCATTCAGCTATGCAGGGCAGCGAATCGGGATGATGGTTATTTCGGATAAATTATTTTCTTCCACCTACCCCGACTTAAAAAGATATTATTCGACCGATTCATTCGGCTACACTATGATCTTCGGGACAATATATCCGTTGAGCGCGGGGATGACTCACACAGTTCAATACGCAATGGCGGCTATATTCAAAGCGGCTAATGATGGTAAATTAAACTTTGTGGAATCAGTTAAAGAGTATGGTTACAAAGCAGCGATCATGAAAAAGTTATTTACTAAAAACGGATTTGAAATTGTTTACGACATGGATGAGAATGAACCAATCGCCGATGGATTCTATTTTACCGTCTCTTATCCCGGAATGGATGGGGAAGAACTTTTACGTGAACTTTTATTTTACGGAATCAGTGCAATCTCTCTCGAGATTACAGGCTCAACACGAACTGAAGGTTTGCGTGCCTGTGTTTCGCTTGTACGGCGTGATCAATTTCCTGATCTCGAAAAACGTTTAACGCAATTTTATAAAGATCACCCATTACCTTATAAAGACTGATACTGTTATATTCAAAATGTAAATAATTTCTTTTAGTTTAGATAGTTTATAAATGAAACCTGAATTTATTTCATCAGTGAGTCTATGAAAGTTACAGATATACTAACCGAGAATTTTATTATTGTGGAGCTTCGCAGCAATCAAAAAATTGGAGCAATAAATGAGCTGCTTGAGTTATTCAATTCCGATGATCGAGTTTTAGATTTCGAAAAGATGAAAGTATCGGTTTTGGAAAGGGAAAAAATAATGTCCACAGGGGTGGGGAAAGGATTTGCTATACCTCACGGTAAAACATCAGGGGTAAAAGAGATACTTGCTGCATTTGGAAAATCTACGAAGCCTATTGAATATGATTCGCTAGACGGAAAACCGGTACAGTTAATTTTTCTATTGATCGGAAGAGAAAATATGGTAAGTGCACATATAAAACTTCTCAGCCGTATTTCCCGTATGATGAACAAAGATGAATTCAGACAAAAACTTATTGATGCAAAATCCAATGCTGAAATACTCGATTATTTCAGACTGGAAGAAAAAAATTACTTTGATGTTTGAGACTTGCAAACAGAATATTTCCCACCCCCATTATTAAAATGATTAAAGCAATTACCGGTACAAAAGATATTTTACCAAACGAGATCCCGAAATGGAATTATATTCAAAACATTGTTGAAAAAATTTTCCATAAGTTTAATTACAAAGAAATTCGTACACCTACCTTCGAGGAAACAATTCTTTTTGCACGCGGTATAGGCGAGCAAACCGATATCGTTGGTAAAGAAATGTATTCATTTAAAGATAGAAGCGAAACTAGTATAACACTGCGACCGGAAAATACTGCAGGAGTTGTTCGTGCTTTTATTGAGCAATCACTTGGAGCGCAGCAGTCTTTGAACAAGCTTTACTACATTGGTGCGATGTTCAGGCAGGAGCGTCCGCAAGCAGGAAGACTCAGACAATTTCATCAGTTCGGTGCTGAAGCTTTGGGTAGTTCTTCACCTCTGCTTGATGCTGAAATGATAGAAGTTGCTTATCAAATCTTAAACAACATCGGATTGAAAAACTTAGTCGTAAAAATTAATTCGCTTGGTGTGCCCGAAGTAAGAGAGAAATATAAAATGGAGCTTCGCAAATTTCTTCTTGATAAAAAAGATAGACTTTCTGAAGAGAGCAGAAAAAGATTTGACACAAATATTCTTAGAATCTTTGATAGCAAGATTGAAGTTGATAAACAAATAATGAAAGATGCGCCAATACTTCTCGATTATCTTGATGAACAAAGTAAAAATGATTTTGACATTCTTAAAAGTTATTTAGCAAAAATTGAAATTCCTTTCGAAGTTGATACAGCAATTGTTCGGGGCCTGGATTACTACACAAAGACAACTTTTGAAATTGTAAGCGGAAGCGTTGGTTCACAAAGCGCTTTGTGCGGCGGGGGTAGATATGATCTGCTTGTCAAAGAACTCGGCGGAAAAGATGTCCCCGCAGTTGGTTTTGCTGCTGGAATGGAGCGCATTCTTCTCGCTTGTCAAAATGAAAAAGCTTTAAATATACCGGATGATTCAATAGATCTTTATTTGATTAGAATTAATGACGATCTAAAACGGAAAAATGAATTTGAATTAATAGTTGCAAGCCTCGCATCTAAGTTGCGCAGTAAAGACATACGCTGTGAATACGACTATCTTAATCGAAGTGTAAAAGCTCAAATGCGGGATGCAAATAAGAACAATGCAAAGTTTGTTCTTTTTATCGGCGGTGATGAATTTAATAACGGACAGTTGATTCTAAAAAATATGAAAACAAGTGAACAGAGATTATTAAGTTTTACTGATATTTCAGCTCTGATTGAAAACATCAAATCAAGTCGAGCCAATAATGAATAATCATGCATTTGTCAAATTTACCGAAGCCCAAAAATCTTTCTCTTTAATTGAGGCAATAAATTATGTATCCTGAATTATTCAAAATCGGACCACTAACAGTTTACAGCTATGGATTAATGCTCGGCATTTCATTCATACTCGGAAGCTATTTTCTGAACAAACAAATTGAACGTAAAAAACTCGATCCCAACATCGCAACCGAAACAACTCTGCTTGCAATAGTTTTCGGTGTGGCAGGGGGAAAACTTTTTCATCTTCTTGAACACTGGAAACAATTTGTTGCCGATCCGGTTGGAATGGCATTCTCTCCCGGCGGGCTAACATTTTACGGCGGACTGATACTTGCCATCATTGCGATTTATATTTACATCCGCAGAAAGAAAATTCCTTTTCTCGTCCTTGCGGATGCAGCTGCCCCCTCACTTGCATTGTCTTACGGCATTGGACGAATCGGCTGCCACCTTGCCGGCGATGGTGATTACGGTATTCCAACTGATCTACCCTGGGGGATGGTTTATTCAAATGGTACTGTCCCTCCCTCAGCAATCTTTAACACAGAAGAAATGGCAAAACAATTTCCATCAATATTGGATAAATTCCCTAATGGTGTTCCCGATACTGCTGCGCTTCATCCAACCCCCTTGTATGAATTCATAGTTGGAGCCATTCTTTTTTATCTTCTGTGGAAATTGAGTAAAAAAGATTGGATGGATGGAAAACTTTTTATGCTTTATTTAATTCTTTCAGGAACTTCCAGATTGCTTGTTGAATTTATTAGGTTAAATCCACGATTGATGTTTGGACTCTCGGAAGCTCAGCTTATTTCCGCTGGATTGATAGTGATAGGAATTGCCGGCTGGTTCCATTTCATTTATCATAAAGAACTTGTCAAATATGTTCCTCCACCTCTGAAACCAAAAGAAAGCAAGAAGTAATTTCGGATGCAATTAATTATCGGTAGAAAACCAGTTCTTGAGGCAATTAACTCCGGCGCCGAACTTGAACAAGTGGTGATTTTATTCGGGCAATCCGGTGGAATTATTGAAACGATAAGAATAGCTTGCAATAAAAGAGGTATTAAATGCAATCAGATTTCTACCTCAAAATTTTCAGCATTAGTAACAAGTCAAAACTCGCAGGGAGTGGCAGCAATAAAAACTCAGCAAAAATATTTTTCATTACGTCAGCTAATAGTTGATTCCAAAAAATCAACTTTCCCTCTAATATTGATTTTAGATTCTATTCAGGATACACACAACGTTGGAGCGATAATGCGTACAGCAGATTGTGTTGGGGTTGATGGTGTAATAATTACAAAGCATAACAGTGCACCGATAAATGAAACTGTTGCAAAAACCTCTGCTGGTGCAATCGAACATTTGAAGGTTTGTTCAGTTACAAATCTTGCTGACGCTATTCGTGAGTTAAAGGAGAATGGCTTTTGGATTATTGGTTCATCTCTTCAAAACTCAAAATCATATACACAAGTTGATTATAAAATTCCAATCGCATTAATTTTAGGCAATGAAGAAAAAGGTATTCGCCGGTTAACTGCTGATAGTTGTGATATTCTTGTGAACATTCCGATGAAGGGGAAAATACAATCGCTTAATGTGTCTGTTGCTTCGGGAGTTCTCCTATTCGAAATACTTCGTCAAAGGAATGGGTAAACATTCTTCTTGACCTTTATATTATCATTAATTACAATTCCGCGGTAAAATAATTTACACATGGAGAAAAAATGATCAAGCAAATATTTCTATCAATAGTTCTTCTCGGCTAACTTTCGTTCTCGCAATAGAATAGCCTCTTCACATCATTAACAGGGCTCGATGATCCGCTTGGAGTTACACATCTTTATTATCGTTCAGGTAGTTCAATAGATATTTATAACCCGGTTTATCATTTCATTCCAGGGTCTTTAATAGACGGTGCTTTTATTGATGCCTATATAATTAACTACCCACCACCCGCCGGAGAAATAGCCAAATCAGTCCTTGATTTTAATTTTTATAAAGGTGATCCTGTAAAATATCTTGCTGCAGGTTTTTCAATTTATCCTGATAATCATGGTTATTTTGAAAGATTTGATGCTTCAGCGTATAGAAGGATGGGTAACGTGAATCATTTTAGTTTTTCATCTCAAAATCCTGATCTGATGTATTCCAATGAAAATGTTCTATTAAAAAGCACAAACGGAGGTTATGGCTGGCATTATCAAAACCTTCCTGCTTTTCCAATAATTTCTCTTTTGCCATTAGATGATAAAGTTATGTTTGGAATTGATGACGACAATTCGCTTTTCAAATCACTTGATTCGGGGAATACGAAGAACTCTGTGAATACTGCAAATTGGGATGATGATACCAGGATTAATATTTTATGCTAATGGAAAAAATATTTCTAAGTCTAATGATTTTGGGAGTACATTTAATCTTTACAAAACTCTTGAACGAAATATTGGCGGCAGATACAAAAAACTAAATGAAGATAAACTCTTCGCTGCAACAAAATATAAAATATATTTAATAACTAATGATTGACGACCTGCTTGCAATAGCCGATGGATCATCAAATAAATCTCCAAAGTACTTCAGTTTTGCCAGGCGATGTATATTTTTATAAATTATCAATAAGCGGTAGTGCCAAAAATTTTATTTCTGGAAAGAAGATGATGCTATTGAAATGATAGTATGATTACACTTAAATTGTAGTTAGTAATAATTATTATTTGAGGAATAAATGAGCCTTTTGCCAATCACTCTATATGGTGATAATATTTTAAGAAAAAAAGTCAGTAAAGTCAAAAGCATAGATGATAAAACAATCAATCTAATTTCAAATATGTTTGAGACCATGCACAATGCACACGGTATTGGATTGGCTGCAAATCAGGTAGGGGCAAATAAAGCAGTTTTTATTATAGACCTTGCCGGGGTTGAGGAATACGAAAACTTTAAACCAATAGTTTTCATCAATCCCTTTATAAATAAATACAGCGAGGATAAATGTATTATTGAAGAAGGCTGTCTGAGCATTCCTGATATTCGAAGTGAAGTTGAACGCCCGTCTGAGATTGAAATAACTTATCTCGACACAAATTTTAAGGAGCAGAAATTTCAAGCAGATAAACTTTTAGCTCGGGTTATCCAGCACGAGTACGATCACCTTCGCGGGATTTATTTTACCGATCTACTTCCCCAGACTGATCAAAAGCGATTAAAAAAATCATTGACAAAAATTAAAAATCGAAAAATTGAGACTGACTACCCTGTCACGCAAGATCTAGATTACCAATTGAAATAGATTACAAATTAATTATGAGAATTGTGTTTCTTGGAACTCCTGATTTTGCTATTCCATCTTTAAAAATACTTTTAGATAATCACTACCAGTTACCTGCTGTTATCACCGCGCCTGACAAAGAGCGGGGCAGGGGTCAAAAAATTACTTTCACCGCTGTTAAAAAGTTTGCAATTGAAAATAATATTCCGGTTTATCAGCCTGAAAAATTGAAAGGGAATACTAAATTCAATGAGCAGATGGAGTCGCTGCAGCCTGATTTATTTGTAGTTGTGGCATTCAGAATTCTGCCAAAAGAAATATTTGAAATTCCAAAACTTGGTTCGTTTAATCTACATGGATCATTTCTTCCAAAGTATCGTGGTGCAGCGCCGATTCAGTGGGCATTAATAAATGGTGATAGTGAAACAGGATTAACAACATTTAAGTTAGCCGAAAAAGTGGATACAGGGAATATCTATCTTCAGGAAAAAGTTTTAATAAATGCTGATGATAATTTTGAATCTCTTCATGATAGAATGAGCCTGCTTGGTGCTGAACTTGTTTTAAAAACTGTTCAACTAATTGGGGGGGGAAAATATGAATTAAACCATCAGGATGATTCATCAGCATCACCTGCTCCAAAAATTACAAAAGAGATTTGCATGATTGACTGGAAAAAGTCTGCCGATGAAATTCACAACTTGATCCGCGGATTGTCACCATATCCAGGGGCTTTCTTTATGTTCAAGAATAAGTTGATAAAAATTTATAAATCTGAAATTGTAGAAAAAATAATATCTAGACCTTTTACAATTCATCAAACAAAAACCGAGTTGATAATTGAATGCGGAAGGAATGCTTTAAAAATTCTTGAAATACAGCAAGAGGGCAAGAGCAAAATGCGTACTGAGGAATTTTTAAGAGGGTTCAGTTTTCATTCTGCGGCTAATTTATAAAAATTCTTTTTCGAATATTTCTTTTCTATATCTAAATATTTGCTTTATCGATCGCTGTACAAATAATTTATTTATCAGGTACTTCAAGGGTCCACCGTAAAGATCATACTGAACATAATCCAGCATTAATACGCCATCATCTATTATCTCAAATGAATGTTTATGTATCCATTTCTTATACGGTCCATTGACTTGCTCGTCTATAAAATATTCTAAGGGTCGATATTCAGATATAAGAGTTTTCCAGTGCATTTTTATTTTGTAAAGTCTAATCGTGTACTCAAATTCTGCCCCTTCCTTCATTATTAATGGAAGAGGTGTTATAATTTCGAAATTGAGCCAACGGGGAGTAGTTTTCGAAAGATTCTCAGGCTGTTTAAAAAAACTGAATACACTTTCGATGTCAGAATTTATTATTTGTTGTTGTATAAATGAGAACATAGGGTTTATCTATTCTGTTTTATTGTTTGTTTTTCCTGCTCGAAGAAATGTTTTGGTACCCATAAAAAGCCAAAATATACACCGTTTTCTTTATTCAAATTTTTATGATGAATTTTATGTGCCTTCTTCATCGCCTGTAAATATTGTCCCTTAACTCTGCGAAACAATTTTATCCTTTGGTGAATGAAAACATCGTGCACGAAGAAGTAAGCTACTCCATATAGTAGAATCCCCAATCCGATCCAGAAATAAGGTTTTTCATTTAAGTTATTCAGACCAACTGTTAATAAAATCATACTTGGCAGTGCAAATATTAGCGCAAAGATATCATTCATTTCTAAAAATTTATTTTGGTTCTTCTTATGATGATCAGAATGCAAGTACCATAATATACCATGCATAATGTGTTTATGACTCCACCATGCAGCAAATTCCATAAATACAAATGTTATTAACATTGAGAAAATATTTATAACCATTCGCGTTTACCTCCTTTTAGCTTTGTTATCCATTTATAAAAAAAATAATAGTACAAGGAAAAAGATAAACTGTGCAATGAGATAGTGAATTACTACATCATTGAACAATTTTATCTGAAGTTTAAACCCTATTCCCGATAAGATATTTGAGATAAGAAACCAGCTTAAGTAATTCCTTAGTGGAACTGATGATGATTGCCATTGCCAGTAGTTAAGTTTCGTGGCTGTCGGTTCAAGTACTAAATCAAAAAGAACTGCTGTGATTGAGACTAAGAAACTTTTTAAGAAAATATTATTATTTAAAAACTTATCAATGAGTGATTGTGAACCAAAAATTACAATAGCCCAATTTAATCCGATTAGAAGCGGGACATTAAAAATTTTAAATCCAAGTATTTCTCCGTATTCATATTCCCCAAATATATAGCCGCTATTAACTCCAGCTATTTCAATTATTATAGTAAGGATAAAAATAAATAGAATCCAAAATATCAACTTTAAATTCTTTTTATGCATGCTAAAGAAAATTACTGCTAAGGATGAAATGAAAAGTGTGTACTTCGTTAAGTCAAGTACAATTGGACGGGTAAATTCAATTAAGTGCCATACAGCACCAGCAAGAAAATAAATGTAAATCCAAAAACTGAAGCTGCTGTTTATTTTACTTTGCGGTCTTTCCAAGTTATGCTTCCGTTTTGATATGCGATTAAAGAATTAATTCCAATTACAGCTAACATTAAGATTTGAATTGGAAAGAACACTAATCTCAAGAGGATGTTATGTCTTGACAACATCGCGAGAATAATAATCTCAAAGATTATCAGAGAAACCGGCAAAATCATTTTAGGTTCGAGAAATGTAAATAGGATGGGCGAAAAAAAACTTATTTCTATTAAACCTAAAATAGAAATGAAAACCAATGTTGAAACATTAAATCCGGCGAAAAAATTTTTAGTAAAGCCATTAAAAGCGGAACGAAAATCAGAATACATTCTACATTTAATAAAATTATTACCCAATAAAGTAATAATTCTTATTCCTAAAGACTTCATCATTCTTACCAATTCCATGTCTTCAACAATTTTATTTTTTACGGCTTCATGCCCTCCGAGTTCAAAGTAAGTTTTTCGATCAAACATTATAAATTGACCGTTCGCTGCAGCGTATAATCTGTTTTTTGAAGAATAAATTTTCTTTAAAGGCAGGAAGGTTAGTAGAAGCCAATCCATTAACGGAACAACTATCCACTCACCAAAAGACCCTAAAATCTGTGTCGGAAAGACAGATAACATTTTGACTTTTTTTTGATTAAATATATCAACAATCAGATTCAGTGATAAATTATGCAGTAAAACATCCGAATCTAAAAATAATAGCAGCTCGCCGGAGGCTTTATTTGCAAGCTGATGACAAGCCCAGTTTTTACCAAGCCAACCATTCGGAAGCGGTCTTCCTTCAACTAACTTGATGTTATTATATTTTCTCTCGTACTTACGAACAATTTCACCTGTTCTGTCCTTCGAGTGATCATCAAGAACTTTTATTTCCAGATTGGGGTATGATGACTGAATGAGATTCGATAAACATGCTGAAATTATTTTTTCTTCATTTCGTGCTGGGATCAACACCGATAAAAAAGGTAGGTCCGTACTCAATGCACCATTATTTTTTATTTTTGGAGCAGTATAAAAATTATAGGCAATAATCATGCTAAGTATAAGATGTATAATAGTGATTAAACTATAATATATATCCATAAATTCACTGCTCATTGATGAAAATAATCCTTTATGAAGTCTCTTGACTCTGCAGCTTCCGAAAGCAAATCAAGATTCTTATAAAATGCCTTTTCAAAAAAATCAAAATCACTTTTAATTAATTTTGTTTCAACCGGTTCACCCATTCGGGCGAGTATCGCAGGGAATTTTTTTTCGCAATATAAAATTTTAAATGCCATAGGCACCAGCAAAGTATTCATTGAGGGAATAATTACGGTTTGGATTCCTTTTTTAATTGATAATGGCCGCTTATCGAATTGCTCGATGGCACCTTGTGGATAAATAACTAAAGCGTTATTCTTTTTCTCAAGTTGTTTTCTTGCATAAATTATTGATTCTTTTACTGATATAAAATTTTTAGTATTAATTGAAAAGGCTCCTAAATATCGGAAGAACCAATATTTTTTTAACTGAGACTCGAGCATCATTATTTTCAGATCCAGGAGTGTTTCTTTTCTGATAAAGTAATCAATAAAAAATCCATCCCACCAGCTAATATGATTGGGCGCTATCAAAACACTGTTATTGTAAAATTGTGGAGGACGTTCGCCGCATAAATAAAAATTTGTAAAATATTTTTTTAATTGCCATTCTATATAGTGATTAAAAATAATTCTTGCTGTTCTATTCTTCTTCGAAGCTATCATTCAAAATCTTTCATGCTTAATTATACTTTCTGCAGCAAATTTAGCGGATAAAAGCACAAGAGGTATTCCACCGCCAGGATTAGCACTGCCGCCAACAAAATATAATCCTTTATATCTTGATGAACGATTTGGTTGACGAATAAATGCTGCATATTTGGAATTAGAAGAGATGCCGTAAATGCTGCCCCTTGTTGAATTCGTATTTGCCTCTATGTTTTCAGGTGTTAAAATATTTTCTGAAATAATTTTGTTTGAAAGATCGATCTTTAATGTTGATTTAATTTTCTCAACTAAAGTATTTCTAAGCGAATCAATATCATTTGCATTAATATTTTTATTTGAAGGAGCATTGATCATAACAAACCAATTTTCGTGATTTGATGGCGCGTCTGCTTTATTAAACTTGGATGAAATATAAATGTAGATAGTTGGATCAAGTGGAATTTTCCCGAGATTAAATATTTCACCAAATTCCTGTTTGTAGTCTCTGGAAAATAAAATATTATGAATTTCTAATTCGGGATGAACGCCTTCAACTCCCCAGTAAAATACTATAGCCGAGGAGGAGGGTTCAAGATTTTTATAAATTTTCGATTGAAAGGATGAAAAGTCTTTTAGTAGTTTTTGATATGTGAAATTAACATCAGAATTTGAAATGACGAAATCGTAATCAATTTTTTCAGAGCTTGCAGTAATCCCTTTAACTTTAATGTCGGAGCATAAAATCTCAGTTACATTTGTGCCGAAGCGAAAAATTACTCCCAGCTTTAAAGCCAGTCTATAAAGCGCATCGATTATTGAGTAAATACCTGTTTTACAGTAATATGCCCCAATGTCATTTTCAACATGTTGAATGATATTCAATGTTGCCGGAGCAGTGTAAGGGTTCGAGCCGCTATAAGTGGCATATCTATCGAAAAGCTGTATAATTTTCGGGTCACTCAGAAAAGCTGAATTAGCCTCGTGCATTGCTCTGTTAGTATCAATTTGATGTAGTCGCAAGAGCGCTCTCAAATATTTTTTATCGAATATGTTTTTTAACTGATGAATACTATTAAACAAGAACAAGTCTGCAGTTAAATCATAAATATTTTTAGAGTAATTCAATAAATTTTTAATATTTTCTTTTTGCTCAGTTGTTTTCGAGGCAGCCTCAAGAATAAAGTCATCTTTTTCGGAGAAAGCATTAAGGATTGTTCCATCATCATAAAAATATTTGCAAGTGATTTTAAGTTTTTCGATCTGTAGGTAATTTTGAATATTTTCTCCCGAATCAGAGAATAAATCCCCAAGTACAAAAGGCATTGTAAGTAAAGAAGGACCAGTATCAAATCTAAAATTATTAATAATTAATTGAGAGGCTTTGCCACCCGGGGAGAAATTTTTTTCGTAAACCGATACGGAATAACCCTTCGCTGCAAGCCTAATTGCAACTGCCAAACCTCCTATCCCCGAACCTATTACTGCACAACTTTTTGGTGTCATCTTCACTTCATCTCATAAAAATAAATGTAAGAAAAAATTAAAGAGAATGAATAAAAAAAATCTTCAATCGGAATGGACAGGAGCCGAATACCTATGATTTCAGCATTGTTATAACTGACAATCGGAATGCTGGTTAGGATATAATTAACAACCCCAAATGGAGCAAACGTAAAAAGCAGAAAGTAAAATATTTTTTCTCTGAAAATAAATTTTGGTTTATGAAAATATATTGCAATAAATATAGCGGAAACAATTAAAAAAATACAAATGGTGTATTCTCTATCCGGAAAAAATAATGCTGCCGAGAATGTAACTATAGCTAAAATTAGGACAGGGTAAAGTTTAATCTCTTTTGAGCTATTAGTAGTGTAGAATAAAAAAGTCTCATATAAAAACAGGATAGAATATGGGACAGTGATGAAGAAAAGCAGCTCTTCTAAAGGAAGATGTAAAAATCTAATGTCATAGACATATTTCGAATTGAAACTCCAAACATTATTTAAGGAAAATATAGAATCCCAAACTATGAATGGAATGCCAACAATGGTTGAAGAAATTAAAACACGTGGAAATTTTTTATAAAATTTTAGCTTGCTTTCGAATGAAAGAAAAAGAGGGAAGAGAATTATTCCAATATTAATCAAAAGATACAGGCTCATTATTAGGTGATGCCAAATTTAATTTTTAACATTTTAAGTTGAGTAGCGTTAAGTCTGTCACTGCTAATTAAAAATTCAACTACATTATTCAGCAGTTTTGGATCATAATTAAAATTATTATTGTAGAGCATCTGATAAATAGTTGCAGCTTCGTAGTCAGCCTCATCGGAATAGCCTAAAATAGATGGAAGATTGTGTAAAACAGCAAATCTAAGAAATCTAATTTCAAGATTTTCTTTATCTTTCTTAACAGCCCGATTGAGCATATCTAATCCTGAATTTACGTTTTGAAGTTTATTCCAGGGCCAAAAATTATATTTTGCTCGGATAGAATTCGCAGCGCCTTTGTAAGCCAGTAGGAGGGGATTTTCAGATTTGACGTTTTCTATCTCAATTTTCGATATATAAGTGTCAAGAGAGTCAAGCGCAGATTCACGCATCGTCGAATAAAATAAAAGATTACGAAGGCTTTCGATTTTCTCCGATGATAACCCCCCCGCGAAAGTTGTAACATAAATCATTAGGCTAAAAAATAATGTTTTAATGTTCATTGGGCTGTGCTGCTATTAAAGATCTTGATTACAAAGTATGATTTAATTAAAAGATATATTTTGGTAAAGCTAGAAACCCTGATTCGTTTCTCTCTAATTTCTTGAATTGATTTACCTCTAAGTTTATTAAACAAAGTTCTATAATAGATGTAAGCTACAAAGACCCCCATTTTTACAGCAAGGGGAAGTTTCAATATACCTCTCAAGGATTCATTAAATTCTTTATCAATTTGATTCTCAAAATTATCTCTGACTGAACTATCAAGCTGATCTATATCTTTGATATCTGGAAAGTATAACCTTCCTCTATATTCAAGGTCGGTATTAACATCTCGAAGAAAATTTACTTTCTGAAATGCTGAGCCAAGCTTCTGCGCGTATGGCTTCAGTTTATTAAATAATAGTGAATCATTTTTAGTAAAAACTTTTAGACACATTAATCCAACTGATTCAGCAGAGCCATATACATAAGAATTGTATTCATCGTTTTTGTAAGACACTTTTGAAAGATCCATCTCCATACTTTTTAAAAATGAATCGATAAGTTCTAAGTCAATGTCAAATTCATGTACTGTTAATTGAAAGGATTGTAGTATGGGGTTAATTGAGATTCTGGTATTTATTGCCTCAAAAGTTTCGGATCGGAAATTAGCAAGTAAATATTTCCTATCATGATCGAAGAAAGTATCTACAATTTCATCAGCAATTCTGACGAAACCATAAATGTTATATATAGGCTCTCGAAGATCTTTTGAAAATAATTTTATTCCAATACTGAAAGATGTACTATAATTTTGAGTAATTCGTTTACTTATTTGCGCACACGTATTATTATAAAGTTGGATCATCTTTTAGTATCCTTTCTGTTACAAGTTTTGAACTAATTATTACGATCGGAAGCCCAGTACCGGGCGTAGTTGAAGCACCAACGTAATATAAATTAGGATATATTTCATCCTTATTTTGCGGGCGGAATGCCCCTACCTGATTTATATCGTGAGCTAATCCTAACCCCGAACCTTTGTAAAGATTAAGCATTTTTGCCCAATCATCCGGAGCCAAGATTTTTTTTGTTAAAATATTTTTGGAAATGTCAAACTTTGCTCTTTCTGATAAATCTCGAATAATATTTTCTGCAAATTCTTCTTTATCATTCCAGTTCTTTTTGTATCGTAAATCAGGAACAGGGCAGAGGATAAAAAGATTTTCACATCCTTCTGGAGCGCAGGATGCTTCTGACTTAGAAAGCGCATTAACATAATAGTAAGGTTTTTGAGGGCTTATAGATGAGGTGAAAATTGTATCTGCGTATCCTCTAAAATTACTGCCAAGAAAATAATTGTGATGGAGTAATTTATCCACCCTTCCTTTAACGCCGAGATAAATAGTAAAAGGTGCCAAAGTCCAGTGCATATTATCTAGTTTCTTTTCACTGAATTTTGATCTATTCAAAACGCTGCCTCTAAATGAAGCCGCATCTGAATTAGAAATAAAAATATCTGCTTTCCAGCTTTTACCGTTA
>Ga0172370_10006420_pt1 | contig 14766 bp, 10 predicted proteins | sample LakKiv5m_FD_114538 | JGI IMG/M metagenome (GOLD analysis project Ga0172370, IMG submission 114538) | Freshwater microbial communities from Kabuno Bay, South-Kivu, Congo - kab_022012_11.5m | ecosystem: Environmental > Aquatic > Freshwater > Lake | place: Democratic Republic of the Congo...
CATCGCCATCATCGCAGCCGGACGTGTTCGGTGCATGTTCGCAGCCATTGGCCGGATTGCACAGGTCCGACGTGCACGGGTTGGCGTCGTCGCAGTCCACCGCGTTCATCCCGGCACAGGCGCCATCGAGGCACGCGTCGCCGGTGGTGCAAACGTTTCCGTCATCGCACGCGGCGCTGTTGGCGGTGCTCGCGCAGCCCGTGGCCACACTGCAGGAGTCGTCCGTACATGGGTTGGAGTCCGAGCAATTGAGCCCCACGCCTGCGCATACGCCGTCCGCGCATCCGTCCATCACGGTGCAGGCGTTGCCGTCGTCGCAGCCGATGCCGTTGGCGACGTGCTCGCAGCCGGTCGCGGGATTGCAGGCGTCTTGCGTGCAGGGGTTTGCATCGTTGCAGTCCGGACTCGCGCCCGCCAGGCAACTGCCGCTGTTGCAGACATCGCCTCCGGTGCACGCATTGCCATCGTCGCAACTGACCGTGTTCGGTGCGTGCACGCACCCGTTGGCAGCGTTGCAGCTGTCGTCCGTGCACAAGTTGCTGTCATCGCAGTCGATCGGCGCGCCACCCACGCACGCACCCGCGGTGCACGTGTCTCCGCCCGTGCAGGCGCTGCCATCGCTGCAAACGGTCCCGGTGCTGTCCGTTTGCGTGCACCCGGTCGCCGGGGAGCAACCGTCCACCGTGCACGCATTGTCGTCGCTGCAATCGACGTTGGCACCGGGCGTGCACGCGCTTGCCTGGCAGACATCGCCGGCCGTGCAGGGGTTCGCGTCATCGCACTGCGCGGTGCTGCCCGCGTGCACGCAGCCCGTGGCCGCCGAGCAACTGTCCACGGTGCACGTGTTCGCGTCATCGCATGTCGCCGTGATGTCGCCGTGTTGGCAACCGAGCCCCGCGTCGCAAGTGTCGGAAGTGCAAGCGTTGTCGTCGTTGCAGCCGGTCACTGCGCCACTCAGGCACACGCCACCATTGCAGGCGTCGAGCACCGTGCACGCGTTGCCGTCCGAGCAGGCCACCGTGTTGACCCCGTGCGTGCACCCGGTCGCAGGATTGCACGCATCGTCCGTGCAGACCTTGGCGTCGTCGCAGTCCTTGGTGAGGCCCGCGCAGACAGCCTGGCCGTTGCACACATCGCCGATCGTGCAGGCGTTGCCGTCATCACAAAACGCCGCCATCCCTGTGTGGATGCAGCCGCTCGCGGCGACGCAGATATCGAAGGTGCAGACATTGCTGTCGTCGCAGGGCGTCACGGCGCCCGGAATGCAGATTCCGCCGCTGCATGTGTCGCCGACCGTGCAGTCATTGCCGTCGCTGCACGCAGCGGTATGGGGCGTGCCCACGCACCCCAAGACAGCATCGCAGGTGTCGTCTGTGCACGGATTGTTGTCATTGCACTGCGCTGCGCCCGGTACGTGCACGCAAGCGCCGCCCGATGCGCAACTGTCGGCTGTGCAGTCCCAGCCGTCGTTGCAGCCGCTCACGCACTCGTCGCTCTTGCAGTCCGAGGGGCAAGTTGCCACGGTTTCGCCCAATCCGGCGCACACGCTGCACACGCCGTCGCCGCAATAGCCGCAGTCGCCGGGGCATGACTCCGTGTCCTCGCCGCCTTCGCACAGGCAGTTGCCGCAGCTCTTGCCGCAGTCTTGTGGGCAGGCCTTGCCGCCGTCCTCGGGCTCGCACTTGCCGTTGCCGCACACCTGCGTCTTGCAGTCCGCGGGGCAGTTGGCTGGCGACTCACCTTTGTCGCAGGTCTGGTTGCCGCAAGCGGTGCCGCAGTCGGCCGGGCAGACGGTCGGGTTCTCGCCGCAGTCGTAGCCCTTGCACTTGCCGTCGCCGCAGCCGCCGCAGCAGTCGACCGGGCAGGTCTTGGGCGACTCGCCCGGCGAGCAGATGCCATCGTTGCACACCCGGCAGTCGGCCGGGCACGTGGCCAGCGTTTCGTTGCATGCGGCGTCGCACAACAGGTCGCCGCACGTGCAGACGGTCGCCGGACTGCCGAGGTCCACGGCAACATCGACGCCGTCCGCCGCGATTGTGTCGATCGCACCGGAATCGCCAGACTGGACATCGCTGACCGGGCTGCTGTCGGTCGCGTCCGTCAAAGTTGGTGCGTCCGACGCGTCCGCGCCTGCCGCATCGTCCTGGCCGGCCGGCGAGGCACAGCCGGCCAGCCATCCCATGGCCAACACCAGGAACACCCGTGCCGTTGCCCTGCGTGCGCACATGCCAACGTTCTCCCTTGTGATGAATGCCTTGCGATGAATGGCTCGGCGGCCGGGACCCGCGACGCTCCACGCGATCAGATCCGGCACGCTACGCTTTGGAGCGTGTGCGGTCAAGACTGACTTCGTTGGCGTTTTGAGCCTCTCCAGCGCGCAGCGCGTGGCGCCGCCGGGTCCCTTCACCTGCCGCTCACCAGGCCACGGGATGGTGCCGTCCGCGCCAGCGCTTGCGCAGCCACGCCACCGGCCGCGGCCCCCACCAGTTCGCCGCGCCAAACAGCCGCATCGTCGCCGGCACCAGCAGCACGCGCACCAGCGTCGCATCGAGCGCCACCGCCAGCGCCATGCCAAAACCCACCGCTTGCACCAGCACCACGCTCGCCAAGGCAAAGGCACCAAACACCGCCACCATGATCGCCGCGGCACTGGTGATCAATCCAGCCGTCTTTTCCAGTCCCTCCGCCACCGCCAGCGTGTTGTCGCCTGTGCGCAGCCAGGCCTCACGGATGCGCGAGAGCATCAGTACTTCGTAGTCCATCGACAAGCCGAACAGCACGCAAAACAGGAGCGGCGGCAACGCGGGCTCGACCGGTCGACCCTCGTGGATGAAGAGGTGACCGTCCTGGAAGATCCACACCAGCGCGCCAAAGGAGCCGGCAATCGACAGGAAGTTCATCGCCACAGCCTTGATGGGCAGCAGGACCGAGCGGAACATCACGAACAGCATCAACAGAGTCACGATCGCGATGAAGCCCACCGCGCGCGGCGTGCGCTGCAGGATGAAGGCAGTTGCGTCCATGTCATTGGCGGTCGGCCCCCCCACCGACAGCGTGCCGTCGGCGACGCGGCGTTGCTGGCGCACGAAGCGCACGAGGCTTTGTGCCCGCGCGCTATCGGACGCGGCGTCCGTCACCACGTTGAGGAGCACGACATACTCGCCGACGAACAGCTTTTTCGCCGTCCTCACCAAGGGCAGGGCGAACAGATCCGGGACCAGCAGCGCGGCGCTCAAGCTCTGCTTGTCGTAGGCTGGATTGCCATCGACGACACCCTCGATGCGGCGCACATCTGGCAGGCTGGCCACGCGCTGCGCGAGGTCGTACAGGGCGGAAATGCGCTGTGGGTTGAGGGCCGGCGCAGTGGGGAAATGCACGGCAACCTCAACGCGGTTCGCCGCTGCCTCGCCGAACTGCGCACGCAGCAACTCGTAGCCGCGCCGCGCTTCGACCGCGGGCGGCAACACGCGCACATCGGCCGCCATCAGCCGCAGGTGCAGGAACGGCACGCCCATCAGCAGCAGCACCGCGAGCGTCGGCAGCAGCACGAGCACAGGACGGCGCATGACCCGGTGCGCGGTGCGGTGCCAGAAGCGTTGTGGCAGCGGCAGCTTGGGCAGGCGCACGGGCAGGGCGTGGATGCGCGGTCCCAGCACGGCGAGCAACGCCGGCAGAAAGGTCAACGCGAACAACACGGCCAGCAGCACGACGATGGCGCCGCCGATACCCATGGCTGCGAGGTAGGAGCCCTCGAAGAAGAGCAGGCCAGCAAGGCCCGTGCCGACGGCGCTGCCGGAGAAGACGACGACGCGGCCGGCGGTGGTCATGGCGCGGACCAGTGCGGCCTGGTAGGTAGGACCGGCGGCTGTGCCGGATCCAGCCGCCAGTTCCTCGCGGTACCGCGAGACGATGAACAGCGAATAGTCGATCGCCACACCCAAGCCAATCAGCGAGCACACATTGACGGTGAACTGCGCGACATCGAGCCGATGCGACAGCGCCAAGACCACCGCGATACCGCCGAGCACCGACAGCCCGCCGACACCGACCGGCAACAGCGCCGCGACGCCGGTGCGAAAGACCAGCAGCAGCACCAGAAGCGCCAGCGGCAACGACAGAATTTCGGCGCGCAGCAGGTCGTGCTCCAGCGTCTGGTCGAGGTCGTGCAGGAAAGGAATGCGACCGGTGCAGGTGATCCTCAGCGTCGTGGACTGCAACGCCTGACGCACTTCGGGATAGGCGCGCAGCGCTTGCTTGGGCTCGCCGCGCAAGGTGATCAACGCGAACGCAGCGTGGGTTCGATCGTTGCGCATCGCCGCGCCCAACAGCGGCCCAGCGTCCTCGGGCGTCTGCACGGACAGCACGGCGGGATGCCGCCGCAGGGGTTGCAGCGCTTCGTTCATGGCGCGCGCCGCCTCTTGCCCCTGGAACACCGCCACGAAGGTCACATCCGGCGAATGACCCAACACATCGCGAATCAGGCGCTGCGTGTGCTCGGACTCCAGATCGCGAATCGTGCCGCCGGTCAGCAGCCCGCCGCGCAACAGCAACGCTACGGAACCCACCAGCAGCAGCGCGCTCCCCACCAGCGTCTGCCAGCGGTGGCGGTGGATGAAGGCCGCGAGGGACGTCATCCCAGGAGCGCCGCAATGATGCGGTCAAACGATCGGTCCTCGAGCTTGTGCAGCTTGCTGCGCCAATCGCGGGCGTCTTCGGGATGCGCGGCGAAGTACATCTGCCACCAGGCATCCGAGCCGCCTGTCAGCGTCGCACCCGCAAGCCACGGTTTTTGCATGGTGTAGTGCAGGATGCGCGCCTCCTTGTCGAGAGAGCGCGTCAGGCTCGGGTGGCCGCGCAGGAACTGGTAGATGAAGTGGTGCAGGTTGAAGCCAGAAGGCAACCGGTGCGCGACAGGCATCGCATACCAGTTGGGAATGAAGGTGTTGAGGAAACCTTGATCGCCCCCGTCGTAGCTGCCGCGCGTCAGGAGGACATCCATCATGGACTTGAAGATCTCTTCGGAGGGGTCGAGCACCATGACTCCTGAATTGAAGCGATCCGGCAGAAAGAAATCCGGCGCGGCTGCGAAGTACGGTCGCTCGAACAATTCGTCGATGTTCTGCAGCACGATGGTGTCGGCGTCGAGCAAGACGATCTTGTCGAATTCGATCAGCTCCCAAGCGCGCAGCTTGGTGAAGACATGGGCAAAACGCTCGAACAGCAGACCTTCGGTGGGATGGGGATTGGTGATCTCGTCGACGTCGCGCAACTGCCACCCGCCGCTGCGCAGGCGCTGCCGGCCTTGCTCGGGAACATCCGGCGCGACCATGACCACCAGCGGATGGTGCGTGCCCGTGGCCTGCAGCGACATGCCCAGCGCTTCGACACCGGGTACGTACCCATCACCGTGACAGACCGTCGTGACGTAAGCCGTTTTCATGCGGCACCTCGCGAAGAAAGGCAGTGTTGCGGTCGCGAGGTTCACGGTAGCAGGCGCCACGCTGGCCCTGCGAAGGCTCGGATCACTAGCGGGCGAATGAACGATGCTTCCGCGTCGCAGCGGACGCTGGGCTCCCTTGACATCCCCCGTTCCAAGATCCACTGTCCGTTTACGCCCCGCCCCCGGCTCCTTGCCCGCCGGCCTACGCGCCCCCGCTGGATCTCGCTGCCATGACACAAGTCTTGCTGGTCCTTGCGATCCTCCTCGCCCTCTGCAGTGGCGCCCCGGCGCTCGTCGGTCCTCGGCTGTCCGGTGGCCGCCAGCGTCTTGCCGCCGGCCTCAATGTGCTCGCGGGCGTGCTCGCGCTCTGCGCCGTTGCCGTCTCCGCCCTCGAAGACGCCGGCATCGTTCCCCTCACCGTGACCGCGCCATGGCTGATGCGCGGCTGTGGCCTTGATGGCATGCAGCGCTGGTTTATCGTCCCCATCGCCGTTCTCGGCCCGTGCGCGTCGGTCTACGGCGTCGGATACTGGCCGCAAGCGAGTCATCCCGAGAATGGCCGCAAGGTCAGCCTCTTTCTCGGCATGATGTTCGCCGGCCTGCTGACCATCGTTTGTTCCCGCAATACGTGGCCTTTCCTGTTCGGCTGGGAAGCGATGGCGCTCAGCGCCTTCTTTCTGGTCGCCACCGAGGACGACGACCCCGCCGTGCGCCGCGCCAGTTGGCACTACCTCGTCGCCACGCACTGCACGACGCTCTCCCTGTTCGCCATCTTCGCGCTCATGCGCGCCGAAACAGGCACATTCAATTTCGGCCCCTTGCCGGACACTGTCCCCATCGGCACCTCGAACGGTCTGTTCCTGCTGGCCCTCTTCGGCTTTGGCATCAAGGCCGGCGTCTTCGGTGTGCATGTCTGGCTGCCCAGCGCCCATGCCAGCGCACCCAGCCACGTCTCGGCCATGCTCTCCGGTTTCGTGCTCAAGATCGGCATCTTCGGCCTCCTGCGTGTCCTCTTGTGGCTGCCGCATCCGCAGCTGTGGTGGGGCGGCGTCCTCCTCGGTCTCGGCACGGTCTCCGCGCTCTATGGCGTCGTCGCGGCATTGGGCCAACACGATTTGAAGCGCCTGCTCGCGTACCATAGCGTTGAAAACATCGGCATCATCCTCATGGGTCTCGGCGTCGGCCTGCTCGGCCGCTCGCTGGGCCGCACCGATCTGCTCGTCCTCGGCTTGTCCGGCGCGCTGCTGCACGTCTGGAACCACTGCTTTTTCAAGAGTCTGCTCTTTTTCTCCGCCGGCTCGGTCGTGCACGCCGCCCACACGCGCACCATTGATGACCTGGGCGGCCTCCTGCGCTCGATGCCCTGGACCGGACTTGCCTTTCTCGTGGGAGCCGTCGCCATCTGCGGCCTGCCCCCCTTGAACGGTTTCGTCAGCGAACTGCTCGTCTACCTGGGTCTGCTCCGCCTTGCCACGCATCAGACGGGGCTGCACTGGCTGGCGGGTGCGCTGGCAGCACCAGCACTTGCCCTGGTCGGCGCGCTGGCGGTGGCATGCTTTGTCAAGGTGCTGGGCGCGGTCTTCCTCGGTGAGCCGCGCACCGCAGCCGCCCGCCACGCCACCGAGGCGCCCCGTTCGATGCGGGTGCCGATGGCCATTCTCGCCGGTCTTTGCCTCGCCATCGGTCTCGCGTCACCCCTGCTGGAGCCATTGCTGGACGGCGCCGTCGCGACCTGGACGCCCCACGCCCATGTGCGCCTGCTCGCGCCGCTGGGTTCCGTGTCGCTCGCGGCTGCGGCGTTGCTCCTGCTCATTGCGCTGCTGGCCTTGTGGCTGGGCCGCCGTCTGCGCAAGTCCGGCTCGGCCGGCGCCGTCACCTGGGATTGCGGCTACGCGCTGCCGACCTCACGCATGCAATACACGGCCGCCTCCTTTGCCGACATCCTCACCGGACTCTTCGGCTGGGTCTTGAAACCGATCAACCACGTCACCTTCCCCAGCGGCCCCTTCCCGCGCCGCGCCTCCTTCTCTAGCCATGTCACCGATATCGCCTTCGACCACGTCATCCAACCGCTGGCCGACCGCGGCTTCGATGCCATGCAGAGACTCCGCACCCTGCAAAGTGGCCACACCCAGGCCTACATCGTCTACATCTTCGTTGCGCTTACCGCGCTTTTGTGGTGGTAGGTGATGCTGCAAGATGCCGTCCACACGCTGATTCATCTTCTCGTGGCGTTCTTGTTGCCGCCCGCGCTCGGCAGCGTCATCGCGCGCACCAAGGCCGTCGTCGCCGGTCGCGCAGGGCCGCCGCTCTTGCAGCCGTACTACGATCTTGCACGCCTGTGCCGCAAAGGCTCCGTCTTCTCCAAGACCACGACCTGGATGTTCAAAGCCGGCCCAGTCGTCTCTCTTGCCTCATCCATGCTCGCCGTCCTCTTCATCCCCCTGGGCGCCCATGGCCCATTGTTCGGCTTTTCCGGCGATGTGTTGTTGCTCGTCTACCTCTTCGGTCTTGGCCGCTTTTTCACGGCATCGGCCGCCCTCGACACCGGCTCCGCCTTCGAAGGCATGGGAGCCGCCCGCGAAGTCTCCTACGCCGCCCTCGCCGAACCCGCCTTCTTCTTTGGCCTCATCGTCCTGTGCCGCATCACGGGCAGCGCCGAACTCGGCGTCATGCTGGGCCCGAGCCTCGGCGCCGCGTGGATCGCCGCCTCTGCACCGCTCGCCATGGTGTGCGTGGCCTGGATGGTGGTGCTCCTCGTCGAAAACTCGCGCGTCCCCTTCGACGATCCGCGCACGCACCTCGAACTCACCATGGTCCACGAGGTCATGGTCCTCGATCACAGCGGCCCGGCTTTCGGTCTCATCCAGTACGGGGCGGCCGTGAAACTCCAACTCTACGCCGCCATTCTCGTGCGCGCTGCCCTGCCGATCAGCACCGGCAACGCCTGGCTCGACTGGCTCGTCTTTGTCGCAGGTCTCGCCGCGCTGGCCATCGCCATCGGTCTTTGCGAATCCACGCTCGCGCGCCTCAGGCTCACGGGCATCCCCAAGTTCCTGGTCGGTGCGGGCCTCGCGTCGGCCTTCGCCGTCATCTTGTTGGCGAGGTAGTCATGGTCCATCTGGTCGACGCGCTACTAATGGCCGTCATCATCCTGAACTTCGTCGCGCTCGGCTCCAGCCGCATCCGCTCCAGCGTACGTGTCGTTGGCATGCAAGGGGTCATCCTCGGCACGCTGCCGCTCATCGTCCACCACACCGTCACGTGGCGTGGCGTCGTCGTCGCCATGTTGGCCGTCCTTCTCAAAGGCCTCGTCATTCCCAAGATGCTCGAGGCCGGCCTGCATCCTTCGCGCGCGCCCCGCGAAGCCCGCCCCTTCGTCGGCTTCATCTCGTCCTTGTTGCTCGGCGCCGTCGGCACCGGTCTGGCCCTGCTCTTTGCCCAGACGCTACCGCTCGCGCAAGCGCACACCGGCCTGCTGCTCGTGCCGGCCTCGCTGTGCAATGTCATGACCGGCTTTTGGATCTTGACCACGCGCCGCACCGCTATCGCCCACGTCCTCGGCATCCTCGTGCTGGAAAATGGCGTGTTCACGTTCGGCCTTTTGCTCTTGGACGCCATGCCCGAACTGGTCGAGGCCGGCGTCCTGCTCGATGTGTTCGTCGGCGTGTTCCTCATGGGCATCTTGCTCAAGCACATCGACCGCGAATTGTCCGAAGTCGACATCGCCGCCGAACCCATGACCATCCTGCGTGAGGAGTAGCCCGTGCTCATCGCCCTTCTGATTCTGCCGCTTCTCGCGGCCGTCGCAGCCTTTGTGCTGCCTTCGGATCGCTGGCGCGCGTACCTCGTGCCGCTCGGCGGCGCGTTGCACTTCCTGGTGCTGGCGCCCCTCGTCGTCGGCCCGACCGTGACCTCGTCGGGCAACTGGCTCGTCTTCGATCCGCTGGGCAAGCTGGTTCTCAGCGCAATCAGCGTGCTGTACCTCGTCTGCTCGTTTTTCGTGCCAGGCTACCTTGCCCACTACAACCACAGGCCGAATCGCTTCTTCGTCATGGCGATGCTCGGATTCTTGAGCGCCACCTCGCTGGTCATCCTCGCGCATCACCTCGGCTTGATGTGGGTGGCGATGGAAGCGACAACGCTCATCACCGCGCCGCTCATCTACTTCAACCGCAACGTCAAATCGCTTGAAGCCACGTGGAAATACCTCCTCATCTGTTCTGTCGGCATTGCACTGGCCCTGCTCGGCTCCTTCTTCCTGGCCTACGCGTCGATCAAGAACGGTTTGCCGTCCTCGCTGCTGTTCGAGGACCTCGTCAAGATGGCACCGCAACTCTCGCGTCCGTGGCTGCATGCGGCCTTTGCTTTGCTTCTGGTCGGTTATGGAACGAAGATGGGGCTGGCGCCCATGCACACCTGGAAACCCGACGCCTACGGCGAAGCGCCGGGCATCGTCGGCGCGCTGCTGGCCGGCGGCCTGTCGAATTGCGGTTTCATCGCGCTGTTGCGCGTGCTGCGCATCTCGCAGGCGGGCGGCGACGGCGCGTACGCCCACGAAGCCATGATCGCGATGGGTCTTGTCTCCATGGTCTTCGCCGCCGTATTCATGGTGCGCCAAAATGACATCAAGAGAATGCTTGCGTATTCGAGCGTCGAACACATGGGCATCCTCGTCCTCGGCGTCGGCCTGGGCGGGGAAGCCATCTACGGCGCACTCCTGCACCTCATGAACAATGCCGCGACCAAGGGCGTCATGTTCCTGGCAGCTGCCAATATGCATCGCACGTACGGTTCAAAGCAAATCGCTGATATCAAGGGTGTTCTTCACCGCCTGCCGGTCTCTGGCGCCCTGTTCATCGCGGGCTTCTTCGCCATCACCGGCTCGCCGCCGTTCGGCCCGTTCGTGTCGCTCTTCACCATCCTGGGTCAGATGATGAAGTCCGGCCGTTTCTTCGTTGCCGGCCTCTTCCTTGCTCTGTTAGGCGTTGTTTTTATTGGCATGGGCGCCTCGGTACTCGCCATCGTGCAAGGCCGCCCCACGGCTCTGGCGAGTGCCAGTCCCGACCGGGAAAAGCTCTGGAGTACGGCCCCCATGGTCGTCTTGCTGGCGTTCGTCCTCGTGCTCGGCTTCTACATCCCTGCGCCGCTTCAGCATCTGCTCGAACAGGGTACAGCCATGCTGGAGGTGACGCGATGAGGACTTCCGCCGTGCTCGTCAGTCTCGATCGCATACCCCTGCTGCCCACGACGCCGCTGCAGGCCACGCCGCTGGCCCTGATTCCGCGCCTGCCATGGGACGAGGTGCGCAGCGCGGTGCAGGAAATCGTCGCCGCCGGCGGTCGCATCCTCGCGCTGTTCGGCCATCTGTTCGCAGATATGCAGCGACCGGACTTGATCGTCGTGACCAGCGGGGCGCAACCGGGCCAGATCCTTCTCGGGCGTGCCGTGCTCGACGACGACCGCTTCTTGTCGCTGACCCTCGATTGCGAGCAGGCGCACCTGTTCGAACGCGAGATCGCGGAGCAGTATCAGATTGTTCCAATGGGTCATCCGTGGCTCAAGCCCGTGCGCTTTGCACCGCCCTGGCGCGACGGCCAGGCCTGCTGGCCCATGCCGGAGACGGGGGCGCCGGTGCCTGGCTCTGGTGAATTCTACAAGGTCGAAGGTGCCGAAATCCATGAGGTCGCCGTCGGGCCGGTACACGCAGGCGTCATCGAACCCGGCCACTTTCGCTTCCAATGCTACGGCGAACTCGTGTTTCACCTCGAGATCGTGCTCGGCTACCAGCATCGCGGCGTAGAAGCGGCGCTGATCGGTGGGCCGCACAAGCGGACGCTGGCCCAGCTGGAAACGGTGGCTGGCGACACGACCATCGGCCATGCGACTGCCTACTGCCAGGCGCTCGAAGCACTGGCCGGAGTGACCGTGCCGGAACGCGCCGAATACCTGCGTGCCGCCGCCCTCGAACTGGAACGTCTCGCCAACCATACGGGTGACCTCGGCGCGTTGGCTGGCGATGTCGCGTTCTTGCCGACGGCTTCCTACTGCGGCCGCTTGCGCGGCGATTTCCTCAACATCAGCGCGGTATTGTGTGGCAGCCGCTTCGGTCGCGGCCTCATCGTCCCGGGCGGCGTGGCCTTCGACGCCGACGCCGAACGCGTCAAGACCATGGGCGACCGGCTCGACGCGGCGATGGGCGATTTGCGCAACGCGGTCAAGCTCATGTGGGACAACTCCGGCGTGATCGCCCGCTTCGACGGCACGGGCGCAGTGACCCACGAAGTCGCGCGCAAGATCGGCCTCGTGGGCGTGGCCGCGCGCGCTTGCGGGTTGGACCGCGACGTGCGCGCCGAATTCCCGACCCAAGTCTGGCGAACGCTCGCCGTCGAGCCTGCCGTCGAAGCGCATGGCGACGTCTGGTCGCGCGCGCATGTGCGCTGGAATGAGGCCAAGCAGTCGGGTTCGCTGACACGCAGCCTGCTGCAAGGCTTGCCCACGGGCGCGGTACGCCAGCCGATGGCGCCGCTGGCACCCGACGCCCTGACCGTGAGTCTTGTCGAAGGCTGGCGCGGCGAAATCTGTCACGTCGCTTTGACAGACGGGCAGGGCACGCTGCAGCGCTACAAGATCATCGACCCGTCCTTCCACAACTGGATGGGCCTGCAAATGGCTTTGCGCAATCAGCAGATCTCGGACTTTCCACTCTGCAACAAGAGCTTCAACCTGTCGTACTGTGGCCACGACCTGTAGGTGCTGAATGTTCAAGGTGTTTCGCGCTCGGGCCCGCCAGGGGCATCGCACCATCGCCTTTCCCAAGTCGGCGCCTGTCTTGTCGGATCGCTTTCGTGGCCTGCTGTCGTATGACGCCGCGCTCTGCGGGGCCGAGTGCGAGGCCTGCATTCCCGTTTGTCCGACGGACGCCATCGACATCAAAGAACCTGGAATTGCAGTAGATATTGGCAAGTGCCTGTTCTGTGGCGCATGTGAGGCGGCGTGTTCCGGCGGCGCGCTGCGCCACACTTCCGAATTCCGCATGGCGACGCGCAACCGCGAGGATCTGCTGCTGTCCGGGGATCCGCTCAGGTTGGCACAAGCACTCGACGACAAAGCCAAAAAGCTCTTCAGTCATTCGCTGCGGCTGCGCGTCGTCAGCGCGGGCGGCTGCAACGCATGTGAGGCGGACATCAACGTACTGACGACGGTCGTCTTTGACCTCGCGAGGTTCGGTATCGATATTGTCGCGTCGCCGCGCCATGCGGATGCCCTGCTCCTGACCGGGCCGGTGACGGAGAACATGCGGCTCGCGCTGCAGAAGACCTACGACGCGATTCCGGCCCCGAAACTCGTCATCGCCAGCGGTGCTTGCGCGATTTCGGGCGGGCCGTTCGCCGGCCTGCCCGAGCAGCACGACGGCGCGGGGACACTGCCGAAGGTCGATCTCTACATTCCCGGATGTCCACCGCATCCAGTGACCGTGCTGGATGCGCTGCTGCGGTTGCTGGATCGGCTGTAGTGCTTCAAGCTGACGCGCCAAACTGACAGCCTGCAAGGAAACCGGCCAGCGCGAGCGGACCTGCCACATGTTGTTCAGTTGTGAGTCCGCGACGCCTGCGCCTATTCGTGGCCGGCACGTCGGGCGGCTTCATCCGGTCGAGTCCATGCGCGCCAAGGTCTTGCACACAATCACGACCAGTCGGCCGTTTGCCCAATGGCCGGAGGTGTTTCCCCAACGCGGCGTGCGTGGTGACACTGGTCGACCGGCTCACGCACTGCGCGGAGGTCGTGCAGGTCAATGCGCCGTCGTATCGGCTGCGCGAGGCGGAGCTGCGCGCGCAGAGAAGGCCGTGGTGCGAGCGGGGCGCGGCAAGGGCGAGTGACGGTGGGCGCGGATCTTGGCGGAACGCGGCGGTTTTGCGAAAGCGGCAACACTACATCGCAGCCGGCCGGCGTCTACCGTCCCTGCCCGTGCTGGCGCAGATCGCGGAGCGCCTTGGCGTGGATCTCCTCGACATCGTGGCCGAGCTCGCTGCACAAGAGCGCGCCGCCGCCGTAGAAGCGCTGCGCGTGCTGGAGTCGGCCAGTGAGCCCGCGCCTCAGCGGGTCCGGTAGAGCACCCGCGCAAGGTCGAGGCACACGGTCGACCGCGAAACGCCCAGCTGGCGCGCGAAGTGTGCGCCGCTACCCTCGGGAAGCCGCCCGGCCTACATCAGCATCTACAGCAAGCGAATTTGCCGCAGCGCCGCGCACAGGTGCCGGCGCATGTTGTAGTGGCGCCGCCCGCCTGCCCGCAGCGCGACCGTCGTTGCGTCGGCATAGTCGCTCCAACCTGTTGCACGCATATGAGGGCTCCGTGCGGGCATCTGCGCCGCCTCGCCGAGTGTATCCGATTCCAAAAACTTGAGCGAGTTCAAAGGCTATCCTTGCCCACGAAACACCGGGGGGCTGTTCAGACATTGCCTTTCTGGGCTCGCGGCTACAGGAGATCGCGCAGATCGTCGACGGAGAGGCCAGCGCCGGCCAGAATCGCACGCAGGGTGCCCGGTTTGATCGTCGCGCTGCCGTGCATCGGCACCGTGGCGCGCCGCGTGGCGTCGGTTGTGTGCTTCATGGTCAGGTGGCTACAAACCTGCCGAACCTCGCCGAATCCGGCGCATTTCAAGGCGCGCACCAGCCGCAGGCCGGTGATCTGCGGAAGCTCGCTCAAGCCGCCTCGTTGATCTCAACGGCTTCGATGCTGGTCCGTGGCGCCGGGATCGGCAGTCCATCGGCGCGCAGGCCCTCCAGGTGGCACGCAATGGCCTCGCGGATGTTGGCGAGCGTCTCTGTGTGCGTTTCGCCCTGAGAGGCGCAGCCGGGCAGGTCGGGCACCCACGCCGAGAAGCCGCCTTCTGGCTCGCGTTCGATGACAACGGTAAAGCTGCGCATGGCAAACCTCCGCACCTGGGCAAGTTCAGTGTGCGCGGCTGCCGCACCTGTCGCAAGCGCGATCCCGTGTGCGACCTGTGCCGCGCCATGCCGGGCCAGCGAATAGCCCGAAACGCTAGCCCCAACGCTAGCCCGAAACACAAAGGGCCTGCGCCTCTCGACGCAAGCCCTTGTTTTCCTTGGCTCCCGATTCGGGGGGCTGTTGGTACGACTTCAACAGCCTCACAAGGGCCTGAAGATACTACCGTTGTCCGAATCGAAGTCAAGGAGACAAAGCTGTTGACGGTTCGCCCTTTCCGCCCACGTCCGGCGTAATCCGCCCACCCCGCCGCGGTCAGCCTCTCCGCCTCGCGGCCCGCGCGGTCGCCTTGTGCTGCGCCCGCATCTCCGCCTCATGC
>Ga0172370_10006432_pt1 | contig 14745 bp, 10 predicted proteins | sample LakKiv5m_FD_114538 | JGI IMG/M metagenome (GOLD analysis project Ga0172370, IMG submission 114538) | Freshwater microbial communities from Kabuno Bay, South-Kivu, Congo - kab_022012_11.5m | ecosystem: Environmental > Aquatic > Freshwater > Lake | place: Democratic Republic of the Congo...
ATCGACATCCCAAAGACCCACATCTTTGAGGGATTCCTTGACCCTGGCTGGAATTTTGGCAGGGTCTTTCATTTGAGTGTAAGTCGGGATGATAATTTTCTTTTGACGCGCACGTTCAATTGCCCGGGCACGTCTGGATTTATCAACTGTCAGGTCTATGCTAGTCATTCCAGGGGTCTCCTAATCTTGTAAAAAAGTAGTTGTCAGACAACTGCAATTATACCATTTCAGCGGAATTTTGGGGTTGGAAATAGCAGGTTTCCCGTTGGGTGATTGTAGGGTTTTTTTAATGTAATTCATATCATTTCCTTGTATCATATAAATGATGGAACGCTTCTAGTGACAAGGAGGTGCGAATCGAAACTTTGGTAGAAGTACTGAATGGAGGGAAGTTCGGGTAACTATTCCTGGCTCCCATGAGAAAAAAGAGCCAGACGTACCCAAAACTTATTTGGTCTTTCCCGTTCTTCTCTCGAAGATCAATGCTAAGATCAGCAAATCGTAACTATAGTTCACTAAGGTTAACAAGCGGATGGGAGACCCCCATCCGCTCCTTTTTATCTGGTAGCCAGGATCACAATCATCCCATCAAGCTGTTGTTCCCGGCTGCCAGTCAGTGATGGATGAAATTCGATCTTCGAGAAGCCGGCTGTTTCCAGAAAAGCAGCAAATTGCTCCTCTTCGTAAGCCCGGGTGGTATTGATGAATAGCTTTATTTCCCCGCTGTCGTTCTGAATCACGTAATATCGCTCGATCGCCAGGGCATCTTCTTCGTTCCAAAAGCTTTCTGTCAGGCAGATGTAGGGTTCATCTGAGAAAATACCCTGCCTTTCCGTGTACCAGACCGATGGCTGGTTGCCCAATTGCTCCACAGCATCAAAACTGGGAACCTCCAGAAGGAGCCTGCCACCCGGTTTGAGAGCCTGCCAGGATCTGTTCAATATCAGGCAGGCATCTTCGGGATCAAAGGTGTTGAACTCACTGAACACCTGCATTACCAGGTCAAAACCCTCACCATAATCTGCAGCTCGGATATCCTCCTGGCGAAATTTGCAGGAAAGATGATCCTTTTTCGCCCTTGCATTGGCATAATCGATGGAAGCAGGTGAGAAATCAATGCCCTCACATTCATGTCCAAGCATGGCCATGCGGAATGAATACAGACCGGGACCGCAAGCCAGGTCCAAAATTCTGGAGGGCTGTTCATTCAGGATAAAATGGTGGATCCAATTGACATGCTTTTTAATGATGCTCGTTCGCCGGCTGGCAGCATCATATCGTTGAGAAAGATGCTCCTTGAGCATTCTACGGCTGACATCCGGATCATCCCAGGGGATCGTTCCATGATCTTTCATCAGGGCGGGATCCATCTCCCGCCCGATCAATTGACGTATATCCAATTCTTTTTACCTGCTGGATCAATCTTCGGGTAAATTCCGGATGACGTACAAGGGTCTGCCTTTGGCTTCGTCATAAAGACGACCAATATATTCACCCAGAATGCCCAATGAGATCAATTGGACTCCCCCCAGGAAAAGTACCGCAAGCAGGGTTGAAGCCTGACCGGTGAAAGCCTGGGATCCTGTCAGACGCAGGATAATGACGACCGGGATGGCAACAATACTAACACTCGCTGAGATGAACCCCAGATAGGAAGCGATCTGTAAGGGGAAATACGAAAAGCCCGTGATGGCGTTCAGAGCCAGCTTGAGCATTTTCTTAAATGGATACTTGGTTTGACCAGCAAAGCGGACCGCCCTTTTATACTCCACACCGACCTGTTTGAATCCAACCCAGGCAGCCATGCCGCGTGGAAATCGGTGACGTTCACGCATATTCTTAAGGACATCGACCACTTTACGATCCAATAAACGGAAATCACCAGTATCAAGGGGGATCTTGACATCCGTAATGCGATAGATCAGGCGGTAAAACATGGCTGCCGTCATTTTCTTGAACCAAGTCTCGCCTTCCCTTTCCGATCGCACAGCATACACCACCTCGTAACCTTCCTTCCATTTTTCGATCAGGTCCGGGATAACTTCCGGAGGATCCTGGAGATCTGCGTCAATAATGACTACCGCCTGACCCCTGGCATGGTCCCATCCGGCTGTAACAGCGATCTGGTGCCCAAAATTTCGGGCAAAGATCAACGGCCGGACGTGCTTATCTTTTTCCGCCAGCGCAAGGATGCTGTCGGTGGAACCATCGGTGCAGCCATCGTCCACAAGGATCAACTCCCATGGTTCACCAACCCTTTCCATTGTGGCAGTTACTCTCCGGTAAAGTTCCGGGAGGCTTTCGATCTCATTGAAGATCGGTGCGATGATCGAATAGGTGATCCTTTTTTCAATCATTTCGTTCTCCCACTCGTGTTAATTTTTTTTCTCTGAAACCGTTTCTTCTTCACCCCACTGAGAACGTCATAATAATTTCTGCCACGATTTATGAAGGGAAATTGTCCCATGATCCTGCGGCGTAAATAGCGGGTGATGACCACAGCAGAAGCGATCATGGGGATGACGATCAGAGCACCCAAGACTCCCTGGAAGATGATGGCTGCCATGATGGCGACAAAAACAAGACCCTCGTGAAGATGCACACTGCGCCCCATGATACGCGGGCGCAACCACAAGCTTTTCAGGTTGATCAAAACGATGTAAATTACAATGACCAGCATCGCAAACCAGAAATTTGAGATCGGCAGGAAATATGACCCTTCAACCAGGGCTACCGAGGCTGCAATGACCGCGGAAATAAAAGGACCCAGCTCAGGGATCAGGCTCAAGAGACCTGCCAGGATTCCGATCACCATAGCGCCTGGCAGACCAATGGCCAGGTAAACGATGGTGAATACAGAACCCACAATGAACATAAGCGCCAGCGTTCCTCGCAAGTAGGCGGACCAGACCTGTTTGACCTGCATATACAGATGGACTCCGTCCCAATAATATTTGCGAGGCGGGATAAGGCTGAGCCAGCGGCGCACTTTATTCCAATCCAACAATAGATAATAGATGGTGACGAGGATGATCAGGAACCAACCCGCATACAAGGATGTAGATTCCAGGATATGCAGCAGATTTCCCGGGATGGTGTTGAGAAAGGTGTTAAACGTGTCTCCAAAATTCGGAAGCATCGGAGCGAGATTAATGGAAAAGCCCGCAATCACGAGCGGCTTATTGAAAAAGGATTGCATCAAAGCAGGCAGATCCTGGAGATCGGTGATGAGATTCTGGAATTCCCGTAGCAGGACCGGGAACAAGGTTACCGGGATCGCCAGGGTAACAGCCAGCACGGTAAAATAGACCAGGTTCACCACCAGCCCGTGAGACATACGTTTGAACCGATTCTTGATGGCGTCCACTGCAGGGTTGATGATATAAGCGATCAACCCTGCGATTATTAATGGTTTAAATAGTTCGCGAATATACCAGGCACCCAACAAAAATAAGATGACAAAAATACCCAGTGAGAGATAACGCGCTTCCCTGCTCCAATTCTTATTCATAGGAATCTTTTTACCGCCTCCAGGGTTGGCTCAATGATAGGTGCGCTTGTGACAGATTGCATGGCTGCTTTTACGTCTTTTAGACCACTACCCGTATTCATCACCAGGATCGCCTCATCCGGGTCCACCAGGTTTTGCCTGACTGCTGCCACCAGACCTGCATAGGCGGTTGCACCAGCAGGTTCTGCAAAGATCCCCACCTTCCCCAGCCCGGAGATGGCGTCCAATATTTCCTGGTCGGGCACGTTGATATAGGTCCCGCCTGTCTGTCGGGCAGCCCGGACAGCCCGTATGCCATCACGCGGCAGGTCGACCGAAATGCTGTCTGCCAATGTTGTTGCTGAAACCGGCGTAATTTTTTCGACCCCGGAATGGAATGCGTTCGAGATCGCGGCTGAACCTTCCGCCTGAACCCCGATGATGCGCGGCATCCAATCCAACCAGCCGATAGACTGCAAGTCTTTGAAACCTTTGTGCAAACCTGAGATGATATTGCCATCCCCGACCGAGACAAAGATCGTCAATCCGGGTTTCCTGTTCGAATCCTTTTGATTCTGAACATGTTTATCAAACCATTCCCAGATCTCAAAAGCGGCGGTCTTTTTGCCCTCCACTGTAAAAGGATTATAACCTGTATTACGACAGTACCAGCCGAAGGCGTTGGAAGCCTGGATACTTAGATCAAAGGCATCGTCATAGGTACCATCAACCAGCAGAACCTGGGCTCCAAAGACCAGTAATTGGGCTACTTTTGCCGGAGGTGCGCTTTTCGGAGCGAAAATGACCGCTTTCTGACCGACAGCAGCAGCCATCCCTGCCAGGGCGGCACCGGCGTTGCCCGTGGAGGCTGTCACCAGGGTGGGAGGAATGCCATCCTGACCTGCCAGCTTGCGGGTTCGGGCAACTACGATCGCACTGGCGCGATCCTTGAAGGAAGCGGTCGGATTTTTGCTTTCATCCTTCAACCACAGGTGCTTCAGACCCAGGCTGGATGCTAAGGACTGTAATTTAAAGACAGGCGTCCAGCCCACGGTCCTGAGCGGGGTTTCATCCGCGTTTGGATCATAGACAGGCAGAAGGGGTAGATAACGCCACAGGGATCCATCCGTGCGCGTGGTGATGTCAGCTGGCTGATATTTCTTGTTCAGACCGGCATAATCCAGGATCACATCCAGATTGCCCCCATCCAATGGACAGGTATACGTGACCTGTCCGGGAAGGTATTCTGTTTCACAAATTGAACATTTATATCCAATGAATTTATCCATTTTTCTTTTTGAGCTCCCAAAGAAGTGATTCCTGGTCCACGGGCAAGTGATCGATCCGGACTCCAACTGCATTATAAATGGCATTTGTGATCGCCGGGATGGTAGGAATGCTGACAATTTCACCCACACCCTTGGCACCATAAGGGCCTTCAAGGGTGGGATGTTCCACGATGAAAGAGGTGATCTCAGGTGTCAGGGTTATGGAGGGAATGCGGTAGCGGGCGAGTCGGTCCGTGATCACCCGACCTTTTTCGACAATGAATTTCTCGGTCAGGGCGTGTCCCAAGCCCATCATCACGCCCCCTTCCACCTGTCCCTGCAAACCAAGCGGATTAATAGCCCGTCCAACATCGTTGGCGGAAATGACCTGGAGCACGCGCACTTCCCCGGTGTTCGTGTTCACTTCCACTTCGGCAGCCTGGGCAGCGAAGGAAAAAGCGAAGTGCATATCGCCACCCTGACCGAGGGGTTTTGTTTCAGGAGCCCAATACTCCACAAGGGATCGGGCTGCCTGTCCAGAAGCGTTCATGTCCTCCACAACCGAACCCAGCGGGATTTTTCTCCTATCAACCTGAGCCAGCCCTTCAATGAACTCAACCCGTTCGGGTGAGACATCATATTTTTCCGCCAGAGTTGATGCGATGGCTTGCTTCAAAGACCTGGCAGCCAGGCGGGCTGCGTTACCTGTGACATAGGTCTGGCGCGAGGCAGTCGTTGGTCCCCCATCCGGGGTTAGATCGGTATCCATAACCAGAATGCGAACATCCCCGATCTTTACACCCATCTCTTCAGCAACGATCATCTGCAATACCGCCACGAGTCCCTGCCCCAGCTCGGCAGAAGAGGTGCGGACTTCCAGAGTTCCATCCGGGTACAACTCCACTTCAGCACCTGATCTATCCGGAGCGCCTCCGCCCAGACCGGTGTTCTTATAAGCGACCGCAAATCCCCATGATCGGACAAAATTTCCGTTCACTACATGTGGTAAGAACTCATCCGGACCGGCGCGGCGTTGCACTTCCTGGCTGACCTTATCGATACACTCCGTCAGACCGACACTATCGCGCAACTCCTGACCTGTATTGGTAATGCTGCCCACTTTCAAGGCATTCATGCGCCTAATTTCGACCGGATCCAGTTTTAATTCTTCGGCGAGCATATCCATCATGCTTTCAACCGCAAAAGCCGATTGCAGGACCCCAAAACCACGGAACGCCCCGGCCGGTGGATTGTTGGTATACATGGCGTAACAGTCCGCCCAGACATTGGGGACTTCATAAGGACCCGCTGAATGGGTGGTTGCACGTGTCATGACCTTCTCTCCGAGGGAGGCATAGGCACCGGTATCCCCGTACAATTCGGTCTCCACCGCAGTCAATCGACCATCTTTTTTAGCGCCAAGTTTGATCTTGATGCGAGTGGCGTGCCGCTTGGGATGGACCATCAGGCTCTCACGACGGTCGAACAGCAACTTGACCGGGCGACCGGTAGCCTGGGCAAGCAGGGCGCTGTGGATCTGCCCCATGATATCTTCCTTGCCTCCAAAGCCTCCACCCATCGATTGCCCGATGACCCGAACGCGTTCATCCTCCCAGCCAAGAGACCGTGCCACCTGCTGGCGGTCGGAATACGGGATCTGGGAACCGACATAGATCTTCATGCGCCCATCCTTCGTCGGTACGGCAATGCTGCATTCGGGTTCAAGAAAGGCATGGTCCGTAATGGGTGTGTAAAAAGTATGTTCGAGGATAACGTCTGCATTTTCAAAGCCAGCCGGCATGTCGCCTTTTCTTACTTTAATATGCTTGAGTAGATTTCCATCGTTATGCAGAACAGGCGCATCTGAATTTCGAGATTGAACCGGATCGCTCACCACAGGAAGTTCTTCCAATTGAAATTCGATCAGGTCCAGGGCTGCTCTGGCAATTTCGCTGGTCTCGGCTGCCACGATCGCCAGGGTATCGCCGACATATCGAACCCGTTCCCCGACGCCTACGATGGAAGGCCAATCCGGTATTACCAGACCGTGATTGTGTTCACCGGGGATATCCCGGGCGGTAAGAACACATACCACACCGGGCAGTTCCCTGGCTTTGCTGATATCAAGATAGCGCAGGATGGCATGAGGCACACCCGCCCTTTTTGCTGCTGCAAACAACATCTGACCAAATTTGAGATCATCGGTGTAAATGGTCTTGCCGGTCACCTTTTCAACTGCATCAGGACGGATATGGATCTGCCCGATAACCCTGTTGGCTTCATTCTCCACACTTATTTTTGCAGGAGCCACCGGATGACCAGTATGCAAGGATTCTGCAGCGGACTGGATGGCGCTAATGATGGCTGGATATCCGGCACAGCGACAGAGTGTATCTTTGAGGGCATAGCGGATCTCGGCGGAGGTGGGAGCCTGGTTCTGTTCCAGCAAGGCATAGGAAGTCATGATCTGGCCGGGAATACAAAAACCGCACTGAACCGCGCCGTGGGTGACAAAAGCTTCCTGAAGGGGATGAAGATGAGTTTCCTGCCCGGAAGTTTGAGCGAGCCCTTCAATTGTCAATATTTTTTTTCCCTGGCCGCGTTCAGCAGGATAGGTGCAGGACAGCACAGGCTGTGAATCGATCACGACCGTGCAGGCTCCGCACTCAGCTTCATTACAGCCGATCTTGGTACCAGTTAAATTCAAACGATTCCTTAACAGGTCTGCCAGGGTCTCCCCCGGGATGGCAGGTAATTCATAATCAATGCCGTTAATATTCAAAGTTATATTATTTGTCATCTTCCAAAAACCGGTATCAACCGGCTCGCTTCCATGCTTCGATTAACGTATCCATCAGCAGATCTTTGACAAGGAGGTGACGGTATTCCGATGTAGCCCGATGCGGGCTTGTCCTGAACGGAACCTGGTCCAATAAGGCGAACAAGGCATCCAGGTCCAGGTCCTTGGGAAAGATCCTGTATCGCAACAGGTCTTCTGCAGCAGTGATCCTGCATGGTGTGGGACCAGAAGGACCTATGGCTATACGCAAGTCCGATATTTGATCTCCCTTCCGCTCGAGCCAGGTGGAGATATTGATGATCGGGAGTGCAATGCCCTGGGCGCGCATGATGCGCTTAAATGCAGAAGCCTGATGATCCTTACAAAGTGGAATATAAAAACCAGTGATGATCTCCTCTTTCATTCCAAGGGTTGTCCTGCCCGGACCAAGGAACATTTCCTGCAAGGATACGATGCGTGAATTATTCAGACCAGCCACCTCCACCCTGGTATTGAGGGACATCAGGGCAATGGTGCCATCCGCAGCAGGCAGGGCATGGGCGACATTCCCTCCCAGTGTGGCCACATTGCGAACCTGCGGTCCCCCAATCATGCTGCAGGCTTCGGCTAAAGACCTGGAATGCTCCACCACAAGCGGAGAACGGGCGATCCGACTCAATACCACAGCTGAACCGATAAAGAGATCCCCGCCCCTGATCTCAAGCTGGTTCAATTCTGGGATGCTGGTGACATCCACCAGAGTATGGATGGCGGCATGACGGCCCTGCTGAAGATCCAACATCAGATCCGTCCCGCCTGCCATGAGACAGGTGGAACCCGATGCGGAGGAAAACGCCTGCAATGCTTCAGGAATGGAATTGGGACAGATGTATTCTTGCCAGAGTTTCATAGGATCGGATCAGTGATAAGACTTGTCAATATGCAAACCGGCGGCACTTATCGACAGATATTCATCTGACGCCGCGCAGTTTTTTAATCTGCCGCGACCACCGAACCAGAATCAGGAACATTCAAAACCCAACATTCGTAGAGACCGGGAAATGGTAAAACAAAAACCTGTAATTCACTCCTGGAGCCACCTGAAAATATTTTGAATAGATCAGAGACCCCTTTCACCTCGTATATATGGAATACCCAGGGCAGTCGGAGAACCAAGACGCTTGCGGGTGGCAGCTCGTGATCCCCACACCAGGGCAATAATGGTAAGAAGGAAGGGTGTCATCTGCAGGAAGAAGCTCAGGTTATGATTCAGGAAGATCGGGTTCGGGAAGCCAAACAATACCGCCGGACCTTGCAAGTCCAAGATGAACCTGCGCAGCATCCCGAACAAGTAGCCTCCTACAGCAGCCCGAACCGGATTCCATTGCGCAAAAATGACAATGGCGACCGCGATCCAACCCTGCCCGGAGGTGGTTTGGCTGCTATACCAGCCCGGTGAAACGGAGAGGCTGATGGTTGCCCCAGCCAGACCTGCCAGGCATCCACCCAGGAATACATAGAAATAGCGCACCCGGTAAACATTGATCCCCAGGGTATCGGCTGCGGATGGTTTTTCACCAACTGCTCGAAGGTGCAATCCAGGGCGGGTCTTGAATATATAATACCAGGTCAATGGAATTAACAGATAACCGACATAGACGAGGATGGAATGGTTCCCAAAGAAAACGGGGCCTAAGAACGGGATGGCCGATAGACCGGGAATGGTGAAATTTGGAATCAAAGACGGGTTCTGCCCGGTAAGACCTTCACCAAGGACAAGCGCCAGACCGGTGCCCAGGAAGGTCAACGACAGACCACTCACCACCTGGTCAGCCTGGAAATGGATAGTGACGACGCCATGCGCCAGGCTCAGGACGCCGCCAGCCAGGATTGCGACCAACAAACCCAACCAGACATTCTGAGTTGCCAGGGACGTGCTAAAACCTGCCATGGCCCCCAACAACATCATGCCTTCCACGCCAAGGTTCATCACCCCGGCTCGCTCGGCAAAAATTTCCCCAATGGCCGCAAACAATAAGATCGTTCCAGTTGCCAGGCCTGCATGAATAATGATATCCAGGTTCATGCTTTCTCCTCTTTGTTGCGCACCAGGCGAATTTTATATTTTAACAAGACATCGCTGCTGATCACCATGAACAAAATGGTACCCTGCAGCAGAAAAGCGATACCGGAGGGTTGGATCTCGCGACCTGCCACGATCAGTGCCCCGAACAGGATGGAGACAATAATGACAGCCAGGGGATTTAATTTTGCCAGCCAGGCAACAATGATGCCGGTAAAACCATAACCGGGGGAGATGCGTTCCTGCAAACGATGCACCACGCCGCTGACCTCAGCCATCCCGGCCAGACCCGCCAGGGCGCCTGAGATCATCATGACAAGAATGATGTTACGGCTGATGTTAAGACCAGCATAACGGGCTGCCTTGGGATTGTCGCCGATCAATTTGATCTCGTACCCCCAGCGGCTGCGTTCCATGATCCACCAAATCCCAAAGGCTGCCACCAGGCCGAAAACCACTCCCAGGTGCAGGGTAATTCCGGAAAGACCTGTTATCTGTTTGGCATAATCCGAAAGGCGTGGCAGCCAGGCGGTCTTTTCGAACATGGGGGTCATCTGGAAACCTGCATCACTCCATTTGCCAAAGATCCAATAATTGTTCCAATAGATGGCAACATAGTTCAACATAAGGGTCGTGATGATCTCATTTACGTTGTATTTTGCCTTCAAAATACCTGGGATAAATCCCCAGACTGCGCCACCGATCATGCCCATCAGGACCATTGCGGTAAGAATTACAATCTTGGGGCTGTCCGGGGGGACCAGCGGTACAAGCACGACCATGCTGGCAAAGAACGCACCAAGGTAAAATTGACCCTCCGCCCCGATGTTCCATAATTTCATTTTAAAAGCCAGGCTGCATGCCAGACCGATCATAATGAGTGGTGTGGCCTTGACAAGCGTGTCTGAAAAAACACCCCAACTCCCAAAGGTGGCTGTAAAGAAATAGCCCAGGACCTTCAAGGGCTGCCCGCCCACCAATTTGAGCACGATCCCGCAAAAGATGAAGGCGATGATGACCGCCCCAAGAGAGGTTGCCGAAGGCAGCCATTTGGGGTAATCCTCTGAGCGCTTATCGATCTGAATAGTGAATGGTGATTTCATTTTGGACTCCTCATGGAACCAGTCATCATCAAACCGATATTCGTCAAATTTGCCTCAGCAGCAGCGACAACACCCATCAATTCACCTTCAAAAATGACGGCGATGCGGTCGCAAAGCGAGAGCAATTCCTCCAACTCTTCAGAGATAAGGAGAATGGCGGTCCCATTCTCGCGCTGCTCCAGCAAAAGGCTCTGGATGGATTCGATGGCACCAACATCCAACCCCCGGGTTGGCTGAACAGCAACCATCATGCGCGGGCAGCAGGAGATTTCACGAGCCAGGATCACTTTTTGCAGGTTACCACCGGAAAGTTTGCGGGCCATGGTGTTTATGCTCGGAGCAAGGATCGAATATTTCTCTTTTAAATTTGTGGCATATTCGCGGACTGAAGCAAAATTGATCTTCCAGCGGCTGCCGATGGGTTCCTGGTCATAATTCTTCATGATCGTATTTTCAGCGATGCTCATATTTGGTGCTGAACCCACACCGGTGCGGTCCTCGGGGATGTGTGAAACTCCAAAGTTGATGATCTTTCCGGGAGGCTGGTTGGCAGCCTGGCGACCGTTAATGAGAATACTGCCTGAACACGGCCGTAATCCGGTGATCACCTCTGCCAACTCACTCTGGCCATTCCCTGCGATCCCAGCAATCCCCAGGATCTCACCCTGGCGCAAATTGAACGATACCTTCTTAAGGGCTGGAAAACCCTTGTTATTTAACGCCGAGACTTCCTTGACGTCCAGGACGACATCTCCGGGTTCCTGTTCCTTCTTCTCTACCTGGAAGATCACCTTGCGACCAACCATCAGCTCAGCCAGTTTTTCACGGGTGATACCTTCTATTCCGATCCCCTCCGCCGTCACCCTGCCCTTGCGCAAGACCGTCAGGCGGTCTGCCACTGCTGTGACCTCGTTCAGCTTGTGTGATATGAACAAGATCGATTTGCCATGATCCACCAGGCTGCGCAGTGTCTTCATCAGGTCGTCGATCTCCTGGGGGGCCAGGACGGCAGTCGGTTCATCCAGGATGAGGATATTCGCACCGCGGTAAAGGGTCTTCAAGATCTCCACTCTCTGCTGTTCACCCACCGAAAGCTGCCAGATCAACGCGGTCGGGTCAACCTTCAAGCCATATTGCTCCTGAAGTTCATGGATCCTGCCATCATAGGCTGGAAGATTCATGAAGAATTTCGGTTGTTTCAACCCGAGGAGGATATTCTCGGTCACCGTCTGGGTGGGAACCAGCATAAAATGCTGGTAGACCATACCGATCCCTTTTTCAATGGCATCGCGCGGCGAATTGAAATTGACCACTTCACCATTGACCTTCATTACACCTGAAACAGGTTTATACAATCCCGCCAGGGAGTTCATTAATGTACTTTTCCCGGCGCCATTCTCACCCAGCAAAGCATGGATCTCGCCCTGTTTCAATGTCAAATTGACATGGTCGTTGGCCAGCACGCCTGGAAAGCGAATAACGATATCCCGCATTTCTACTGCAAGTGGTGGGGAGTTTTGGCTTGAAAGTGAAGACATAAATGTTCTCCGGGATTCAATGCTTGTGAAAAAAATTCTGAGAATAAACCCAGCACTCAAATAGATGATCTATCTGGTTCTTAATTATATAAAAATAATTATGATTTCCTGTAAAGATATCAAACCGATATTGACACCGAATCTCCCCCATATAACCTGAGGATGATCACGGAATGTCAATTAATTCCAAAGTATAAGGACAATTAATCCGGAATAATCGATACCTTAATAATTCCAAATTCAGGAGACGACCATATTGGTCGTCTCCTGATCATTAAACCTAATTCTTCTTAAAGATCGGGCAATTCAGCGGTGATGTTCTGGTTCCACCAGTACATGCAGGTCTGGCAGGTGCTGCCAAACTGAGCGAAACCGTCGAGATCCAATTGTTCCAGGCTGACGCCGTCCGCCAGAACGACATTACCCTTATTGTCCGTGATGGGACCCTTGAAGACATCAAAGCGGGTGAATTCGCCCTTGAGCATCTTGTCGAGCGTGGTTCGGACCATTTCCAGATCGGCTGCCGGTAAATCTGCAACACCGGGTTGCATGGTTTCGCCTTCCATGAAACCAAGCAGACCCAGAGCACCGGAATCGGCATCGAAGTAATCCCAACCACCAACCCAGGTGCCTGCAATCGATTGTTCAACGATCTCGGCGTATTTAATACCCCAGTTCCAGTACATGGAGGTCAGGCAGGCATCTACATTACAGTTGCCTTTGTAGTCATACGTGATTCCCCATTTGCCTGCAGGAGCGACTTCTGCGGGAGCGGGGGTGTCGGCGCCGGTCATGACAACCTGAGCACCACCATCAAACAAGGAGGAGGCGGCTTCCTTTTCGAGGATGGGATCATGCCAGGTGGAAATGAAACGAACGTCAATTGTGCACTCGGGGCAGGTCTTTGCAACACCCAGAGCAAATGCATTTCCAAGTCGCAATTCTTCAGGGATCGGGAAGGTTGCGATATAACCCAATTTCGGGTTGCCATCCATCTTGGCACGGGAACCAGCCAGCATTCCAGCCAGGTACTTGATATCTTCCATGGCGCCCATCAGGTTGCCAAAGTTGGCGCTGTTGGATTTGTATCCACTGATATGGACGATGTTGACGGCCGGGAATTCACCAGCTACAACTTCGGAGGCATCCATGAAACCAAAGGATGTCGTGAAAATGACACTGAATCCTTTGCGAGCCAGGGAGCGGATTACCTGCTCTGCATCAGCGCCTTCCGCCACATTCTCAACATAAGCAGTATGAACATTGGGGACGTTGTCCTGGACATACATGCGGCCAACATCGTGGGCTTGCGTCCAACCACCATCATCGTGAGGACCAACATAGACGAATGCGACGTTGAAGCAGCCTTCAACTGGGGCAGGAACCTGGTAAGAACCAACAGCTTCCGAAGATGTTTCGGCTTTGCAATCTGTGGCAACAGTCTTGGGACCGCAGGCTGTCAGAATAAAAGCCAAAATCATCAAACCACTTACGAGCCATAGAACTTTGTTCTTCATTTCTTCTCCTTAAATATATGAAAAAACGTGAATGGAACGGCAAGAAATTAGATTTTTAGTGGTAAACCTCCTTTATATATGTAGAAGATTTTCGATAATCCTTTGGCTTTCAGCTTTATTGTACCTTAGCAAGCTAAAATTGCGAACATAAATCTTCCAAATGCTAATATTTTTTAAGGTTCGTAGAAAAAAAACGGATCAAAGCCTGAGGCTCTGATCCGTTCATATTAGGGTTCGATCCAGGTACCGGTCTCCCGTTTCATGGCCCGGCCGATATTCTCGGGATTGGTGATAAGGGCCTGTTTGCCGCCATTCTCAAGGAACCAGATGATGGCTTCGATCTTGGGTGCCATGGACCCCCTGGCAAAATGGACTCCTTCCGCCAGGTATTTTTTTGCTTCTGCCAGGGTCATTCTGTCCAACCATTTTTCATCCGGTTTTCCAAAATTAATGGCCACTTTCTCGACCGCGGTCGATATGAGCAGCAGGTCGGCATGCACCAATTGCGCCAGCAAGCTGGATGCAAAATCCTTGTCGATCACTGCCGCGGTACCCTGGTATTTGCCATCCTTCTCAATGACCGGGATACCGCCACCGCCCACGCTGATCACAACCACACCGGCATCGATCAGACTTTTCACGGGGGTCAATTCAATGACCTTTTTGGGCAATGGTGAAGCAACCACTCTTCTCCAGCCACGCCCTGCATCTTCGACCAGGCTCCAGCCCATCTCCTTCTCCCGGCGTTTGGCTTCATCTGCATCCATGAAACCGCCAATGGGTTTGGATGGTTTTTTGAAGGCAGGGTCGTCCTTGTCCACCATGACCTGGGTGATCACGGTGGCAACACCCTTGTCTATGCCGCGCTCCCGGAATTCGTTCTGTAAATGTTGCTGCAAGGCATAACCAATGGCTCCCTGGCTGTCTGCACCGCACACAACCAGGGGAACTTCGTGCATGCCTTCCA
>Ga0172370_10006436_pt1 | contig 14738 bp, 29 predicted proteins | sample LakKiv5m_FD_114538 | JGI IMG/M metagenome (GOLD analysis project Ga0172370, IMG submission 114538) | Freshwater microbial communities from Kabuno Bay, South-Kivu, Congo - kab_022012_11.5m | ecosystem: Environmental > Aquatic > Freshwater > Lake | place: Democratic Republic of the Congo...
AAAATCAAAGAACTAAAAACTAATTCTAATTAAATGTATATATTAAATAATTTAAGTCAATTTTTGTCAAATTCATCAAACTACACTAAAGATGTAGTTGTTTTCTTTGACGGACTTTATAAAGATACAAAAAATAAAATATTCATGGCAGATTTAAACGATGACAGCAAAGTTTTATTAAATTGTGTAATAGAAAGTATTAAAAAAGAAAATTAATTTTATGTCCAGAATTATAGATAAAAGAAAAATAATCCGCGAGAAGGAGGCGATCAAAATTTTGGTCGCCTCCTATTGAGTTCGGTACATTTTCAACCGGTATAAGTATTAAAGCTATAATAAATTTGGTTTTTGCTGATAGTTTTAAGTCAGATCGTATTGTGCGCCAATCAATTGGTAGGGCTTTAAGATTACATAAAGATAAAGAAAAGGCTATGGTTTTTGATATTGTTGATCAATTTCACAACGAATATAAGGGTGTGTTGTACAAACATTTTGTTTCCAGAAAAACAGAAATCTATGATAAACAAGAATATCCTTATGATGAAACAAGAATATCTTTATGATGAAATTAAGAACGACTATTTAACCTTGATCATATTCAGCGGTTGGCTCCAAACAATCTTCACAGAAATATATTGCTACCGAACATAGATCGTGCAACCAATATTTTCCATCTTCTTGATTTTTATGAAGATTACACACAAAATCTTGATCCTCTGGTTTTTTACTTCTATCAAATTTTTCCTGTGTAACAAATCCTATTCTCGCTGTTCTACCACATCTACAACATTTAGTGATTTTTGGAAATCCATCTTGGTATGACATTCCAAGTCCCTCTTCACCTATTCTAGTGTCAAAATATTCATTTAATTTTTTAATTTTCATAATCAATATTTTATTTTATCTTCTTTTCTCATCCACTCGTGAAATATTCTTAAAGATTCTTCTCTATTTTTTTGTATAAATGGAATATTTCTTGAAGATGGGGATTTTTTAATTTCATTATAAATATAACTATCATCGAACTTAGCATCATGGGCATCAGCGTGACTAGCTCCATAATATACTTTATCTAATCTAGACCAATAAATGGATCCTAAACACATAGCACATGGCTCACATGTGGTGTATAATTCACACCCCTCTAATTGAAAAGTGTTTAATCTTCTACAAGCATCTCTAATAGCTACAACCTCAGCGTGAGCAGTTGGATCGTTTGTAGCAGTAACTCTATTTATCCCTACACTTATTATTTTATCATCCTTTACTACCATTGCGCAAAACGGACCTCCACCGTTTTTTATATTATCTATAGCTATGGATATAGCGTTATTTATGAAAAATGATATTCTGTCTTCACTTGTTTCTAAAATTAGATTACTATATTTTTTCATTTATTAATAAATTTTTTTAAGGTATAACTGATATTGTTGTGCCGCCATCGTTTAGTTGATTTTTTATCTCATCATTTGACATAACATCTTTAAAATCATTTGTTTTATTTTGTATGTTTTGAAGCTTCCAATCATTACCAGCATTTGAGGTTCTATAAATGTAGTTTTTATCACCTCTTTTAATTTCTATTGTTTTACTTGATAAATCATCGTAAAATTTTTTTATATTTTCATTGACTTTGTATGTCACTATAGGACTCCATCTACCACCTTTTTGACTTTGGAAAACTATATACTCTGGTTCATCTAACTCAGAATCATTTTTATCAAATATTAAAAAGAATTTTATATCTGATGTTTTGCTTAAGAATGTTTCACAATCTTTAGAATATTCTATATTGTTTTTCTTAAAACCCTTTCTATCTAATTTTTTTAAAAAATCTTTATCTTTGATTAATTCATCTATACTATAAAAATTTTCTGAGTTAAATCCTATTATATCACCCATAAGAACTTGTTGAGCATCTATAGATCTTAAAAGATCATTTGAACTAACAAATGTCCCTTCTTTTAGAAATTGATCATAAGTTTTAATTACATCCATTTTAATTTTTTCTTTTCGTAAGATAAAGGATAATCTTCGTCATCATCTATCACCATTTGTTTGATTTTTTTACCCAATATTAAAAGTGTTTTTGATTCCTTCATTGTCATTATATGAATAGCTGCATCTTTTTTATTTCTATGAAAATATATTCTTAGCTCATGCTCGTTATACATTTTCACATAATCAAATCTCAAATACGCTTGTTCTGGTTTTTCTAATTTAATAGTCGTTCTGAACCAATCCCCGTGAGTGGTATACGGTCTTTTCCATTTTAAAGCACCAGATTTCGTGTCTTTAAATATTCTCATTTTTATTTCTGTCTCTGTTTTCTCTGGTTTTGGTGGATTTGGATTATTTATAGAGTCAACAACTTTATTTAGAAAATTTAATTGACTGAGCGCATCACTTCCAGCAACTCCAACTCCAACAGATCCAGTCGCAATAGGACCTGTATTAATCCCACTTAAAGTCCAGGATAAATACTTTGAATTAGTACTCTTATTTTTCTGATACTGTTGCTCAGTGGCTAATTCATTATCTGGTATTTGAATAGGTAAATTCTTATCTGTTCTTATCTTAATAGTATCATGACCGATGACATCCATTACATCATAAGGTTTTCCTTTAACTATTATTTCCTTTAGATTTATATTATCTCCTATATAATAAGCTTTATCACCAGCTTTAAATTTATCTATTTTTTCAAAATCCTCACTTTCCTTAGAATAAATATTACCGTTTTCTGATTTAACAGTTAATGCAAATATTTGTTTATTTTTCTTATCCACTCCTTTTGGGAAACTACTTAAAACTTCATAAGGGACATTGTTTTGTAAAGTATATCCGTCTTCTTTTCCAGTATACTTGACATAATCTCCGACTTTAATTGATCTTGGTAAATCTAAACTCCTTTCATCAAAAATTACTTTCATTTGTTCGCCACCACCGCCTTTGTTTTTTGTCATTTTTGGCAAATCGTGAACATCAAGAGTTTTATTCAGATCGTCATAATTTACATTATATCTTTCTTTCCATTCTTCTTCAGGAATAATATCTTCTGATCTAACACTAAAAGGTCTACCATTATAAGATACGGCTGTGTATTGGTTTCCGGAACCATCTTTATCTTTTCTTATGAAATTAAATTTAACATTCTTATATTTTGGCCAAGGTCCTATATAATATACAACATCACCATTTTTTAAATTGTTTCTTCTTTCCCATGTTTTATTTGAAATAAAATCTCTCATTGGTCTAAATATAGAGTTAACATCGTACCAATCTGTTTGAGGATCTTTATCATTGGCTGGGACTACAGATAATTCTTTTCTGTTATTTATATCCTTTACTTTGTAGGCAAAATCTTTTTTAAATAATCCGCCATTCTCTCCGTTATAATAAACTACATCACCTTTTTTAAAATTCATTTCTCTGGTAGTTCTTTTTTAACATGCATAACAGCTGTTAATAATTCCACTAACTTCAGTTGAAAAGACTTTATTCTAAAACAAAAAATTTCTTTGGGTTTTTTGTTTTTTCTCATGTACACATCTAGAACTATAAGATATTCCCCATAATCAGTAAACATAATATCCATAGGCTCTTCTATTTCACTTAGTCTAAATATGGTTTCAATTATATTTCCAGTTTTTTCTGTTCTCACTGTACAATAAGAAAAATCATCTTTAGAGTACCAATGTAATTTATTGCGCATGGTATCATCTATTAACCTTTCAATTATTTCGTCTTCACTTCTTGGCATATGTTTTATATATTAATTTAATAGCATAGAAATTTCATCAACGCTATATATTAAAAAATAAAATTAAATAAATTAACTTGGATCTCTTGATGACAAGATTTATTATCTATTCCCTCAAATGTTGAAAGATCTATTATTTTTCCACTTAAGAACTCTTTATTTAAAAATTCTGCCGTCACATTTCCATGAATGTTGTTATTGTAGTTTTGAACTTTATTTAGAGGATTATTTAATATAATAGATTTATCATAACACATCATTTTTTTAAATGGTATTGGATTAACCGCCATTTGAGCCTCTAATGGATTTGGCCCATTATAATTACCAGCTATAATATAATAGTATATGTCAGAACTTCTAAAAACATGACCGTCCAAACTCATCGGATAACCGTAATCACCAGATTGTCCTAGCCATAGAAAAGTGTTATATTCTCCAAAATTAGGAGGTGTCATATTTATCCTAGCGGGGTAACAATAAGTTAATCTTGGGTGTAATCTCAATGACAACGTGGCTACATCTTCATGTGATGAAAAATACTTAAATTCATCGTCTTCAACCGAAAATGGTTCTTTAAAAACATTATCATCCACAAAAAAAATAGTGTGTCTAAAACTACTATTAAACAAATGAAGTAAAGATTCTTTAAAGGATAACGGTATGTCTTTTTCTTTTTGAAAAATTAGATTATTATCATTATGTAATTCTTTAAATCTATAATAACCTCTTTCAAAATCTTGATTAGATGTTTTGTATAAAATTTTTATTTGATGTGAGTCAAACTCTTTGAAGAATTTTTTCATGGATCGTATCAAAAGTTCTAATTGACACGCACGATCTTTCGAAAATAATATAATGTTTAACACTTTTGTTTTTCACTTATTTTATTACACAAATTTATAAAATTCTTCTCACTTAGTGTGTTTTTCATATAATTAATTTTTTTGATCACCCATTGCACGTTTCCTTCTATGTATCCCTTGTTGTTGTCAATTCTATCTAGAGACGCTATATATTTGTCCCTTTTTCTCATTTTTCTAGTTTCAAATTCTATTGGTAAACAAGATAAATTACATTTTTTATTTTGTTTATCAAATATTCTATACTTATCTCAAAATCTATTCCTCTTTTTTTAGCCCCACTCAACAACGATTTCCAATATCCCCCAGAAATATCTTTATATCCAGTCCAGTTGCGATTTTTAGCGATATCTTTAAGATAACAACCACAACTTTTCGTGAGTCCTTTTATTACAACATAATAATCATAATCTTTTATCTTCCCACATACTGAATATTATAACATTCATTCTAAAATATAACCATTACTTATTTTTTCTATGCTCGTAATATGTTCCACACCAATTTTATTATAAATTAGAGATAGATCTTTAGTTGCCACTATTATTTCACCAGAACTATTACATTTTATTTCATTATAATCTTTAATTAGATCTACTTTAATTCTAAATATAAAAGTTTCCTTCACTCCAGAACAAGATGGGATATAATTATCCAACGGCTTAACTTTTTCGACATTAGATATTTTAATATCTATTTGTTGACCGTCAATGAATGTATTATTTAATAAGATATATTTTTTTATATCTTCATTGAAATTATTTTTAAATACAACTCCATTTAATTTTAAAATTGGATTGTGTGGATCAATTCTACTATTAGACACATATTCAAATAAAAATTCGCCAATCTTAATGTGAGCGCCAACAGCAGAATTGATATCTCGAAAATATTCCAATAATTTATCTCGAAAAAGATTGTTATCTTTTTCACTTGTAATAAATTTTATAATAGCTGGAGCTGGTGAACTGTGAAACCCACGTCTAGCATCAGTAATACCGTCACTCATAATAAATTTTTATTTATTATATTAACGATTTTTATACAAGTTTTACCAAGATATCTTCCATTTTTTATAATTCCCATTAGCAAAGTCATGATGTTGAAATGTGAATCCTCTCCCTATTAAATAATTCTTTTTATGTTCTGGAACCATTTCTTTATCTAATATTAAACTATACTCACCTTTTTCAGCGGTTTCTTCTATCACAGTAAATAAAACCTTACAAGATTTTGAATTTACATCATCTGATTTATTTCTAGCAGTCGCGGCATTTTTTATCATATTACATACTTTTAAATAAATTAAACATATTCATTGGATTCATTGATTCAACTCCCATTAATTCCGTTAATCTTTTAGAGTCTTCTTCTAAATCACGTCCATACTTTTCTTTATATTCTTTTTTTAACCCTTTAGAAAAATCTTTTATTATTTTCATCATTTTCATCATTTTCATCATTTTGAACATACCAGGTGTTTTTTCACCAGTGAATTTTTCTTGTAATTTCATGAATTTAGGATATACAAATTCTGTCATTCTATCCATTAATTCTTTTGCTTCGGAATTTTTTCCCATGTTTTTTCTTCTATCATTATATCTATGTTTTAATTGGTTATTGGTCTATGGCACATAATAGAAATCATATCGCTATCATAATTATGAACTACCACTACACTAAAGATGTAGTGGTTTCGAGGTCTTGACGACCCTTCTTTTTAAACGCTTCAACGCCATTGCCTTAAAGGTCTTACACCAGCTCCACGTTCGTAAAATGCGGTCCCCGCATATGAAAGTTTGAAAACTCTTACTATCTAAATCTGGTAAAAGTTTTCTAATAATATGTCCATTAAATTTTTCTCTAATGTCTATTCTTTCTTTTTCGTCTTTTAAAATATTTTCTATTTTAGATTTAAAATTAGACTCAGGAAAAAACTCTTCTATTTCGTCATATACTTTAGTTAAGTCTGTTCCCCTAAATTCATAGTCATCCTCACTTGTTTTATATTTTTTAATATAATCTAATCACTCTACGTATGTTTTTCTTTTAACATTACGATCCCTATTGATTTTATTTATTTTATATAAAGCCACTCCTTTCTTATCATATCCATATGGATCGAGATCTGACATATATGGATTAAAATATTTAGAAACTATGATAAAATTAAATATATCTTTTAATTCGTCAAATCCCTTATGATAAACATTTGGATCCAAATCCAAAAATCTAAGAATTTCTACCTTTCAATTGACCATCAACATAATGATTATATTTTAGTCCATAATCACCGTATTTTAGAAATTTAAACCTAGCCAATTGTCCAATTAGATTACCTAAATCATTATAATTATAATAATGAAAAGATGAATTGAAATCTTCTGGTTTTACTCTCATAAAATTTATTTGAAAATCATCATAATTGAAAGACACTGTTTTTTTCACTTCTATCGTAGTGAAATTCATAATTATTGAATATATCTAAAAGAAGTCTAACTCATCATTTCAACCAGGGGACCTATATTCAGAAATTTTACTATTTTTAGTAAACATCCTTTCTTTATATTCTGATATTTTCTTCTCATCATTTAGATGATCGTATTCTTCATTGAAAATATAATCCCCGAAATCAGTTTTTTTAGAGTGTGGTGTAAGAATATAACATCCTAAACAATTTGATGATCTAACATCACCATAATAAACATTTGCATTTAAATAATCTAAGAAAACAGCTTCATCTCTACCTATTAATTCCCCAGTTAGATCATCGAATGTATAAATGTCACCGTTATGATTTCCACCCATGTGATCAGCTAAAACTCTGATACCTTCATCTTTATTTCTATCTTTATTAAAATTGGCATTTTTTGGAATATAATTAAAAATTAATTTATTAACTTTATCAAACCATTTGAAAGTATCTAGATATGGAAATCTTTCAAATTCGCTTTTGTCTAAGTTTATAATAAAATCTTTCATTAATTTTTCTCCATTTGGACTAACTATATTTTTCGGTGTTCTAAAGTTATTGTATTCTTTGTAAAAAACACTATTTTCTTTCGCCCATTGAATAAAATAATTATTATATAAGTCGTTGTTTACATATACTCTATCCATTAATTTGAAATCTTCACCTATCCAAAGTATGGCTCTACCCATCACTCTATCGTGTTGGTCTAACATCACCACCATATTAATGCAGTTTTCATTTTCCACGTATAGATCGAAAAAATTCTCTGGGGATCTAGACATACAAGAAGATCCTAGGCTTCCACTCCCATCTCTATAATTGGTATAATGATAATATTTTGCGATATCTTTACCCTTTACTACTTCAAATTTATGAACTGGTTTATCCACTATAGAAATATATTTAATGGAAAAGCCCTCGAAAAAATCTCTGAATTTCTCACTAAAAAGGCGCTTTAGGGCTACTGATGGTCTAGCGTGATATCTAACCTTTACTTTCCAGAAATCCTTATCTCCTTTTTCTATTTTATCTATTCTTTCTTTACTTAAATAGCTTATATGTCCTTTGTTTGAATGTGATACATCTAAATAATTGATGTGTTTTTCAGGATCTACTAGGATATCATCATTCAACTCACCTGTCAGAATTTGATTTGATAGATAATTATCCATTTGTGATAATACTTTTTTAAAATCTTCGCTAATTATAATTTTTTTCATATTTTATATTTTGATTGATTTCTATTTCGGTCTTAAAATATACTTTTAAACCAGTTTTACCTGGAATTATGTTTGCTACACAAGGATATGTGTCAAAAAAGAATTTTTTAATGTTTGATGTATTTTCTTTTGGGTAATATCCATTTAAATATAATAAATTATCTTTGGTATCGAAACACATTACTTCAAATCCAATTTTATTTAAGGCACAAAAAAGAAAAGTGTGTCCTATAGATAAATAACTACCGTATTTGTAAACGTTAAATTTACCTTCCCAAATTTCCATTATTTCTTATTCAAATGGTTTGAATTCCAGATTTTTATCTTCAGCGTTTTGTTTTATAGATAAGATTAGATTATCTCCGAAATCATTAGATTCTCCAAATACTTTTTTAATAGCATCACACTCATCAGATGTTATTTCTTGAAAAGTTATTTCATCTAATAATTCCTTACCATTTTCATACTCTACATCTTCACCAAAACCGAGACTTATAGATATTTGATCTTTAAATTTTCTAAGAAATTTCGAAATATAATTCGTTTGTTTCTTATTCAAAATAACAAATCCATCGACATCTATCTCATCGTTCCAATTACCAGAATAAAACATTACAATGTTCTTCATATTATTCTTCAGTTTGTTCTACCCACATATTATCAATGAGTTTATATAATATCCATTCCCTTTTTATAAAAGGGAATTGTTTAATAAATCTGATTTCCTTTTTAAAATAAGTGTCCCTATTAACAGGTTTCCATGTGATCCATTCCAATTTTCCATTAGGAAATGTGGCTCTTAAAAAATGAAAATCATCTTTATTTTTTTTCTTCATATTCAATTTATATTTAAAAAGGTAAATAATAATACTGATTAAATGTATTAAATTCACCCATTATCTCACTTTTTGTTCTATTTTTAGAATAATCATCCCACGATTCACCAACATAATCTATAAAATCTAGAAAAAGACTTCTCAATATATCATAATTGAGAACATAACCACTATCAATATCTTTTATTATATTTCCAAAATCTATAACTTGTTGATTCTTCTTCATATTACACGTTGAATTTTTTAATTAAATTATAATCACCGTCTTTTATATTTACCACCATACTTGTGCATGATCTATCTTCTTCAAAAACAATATTAATCTCAAAAATACGAGCACCTTCAACCCCCCTATATTCTTCTAAAAATCTATTTAAAATATTATTTTTTGTATGATCATCAGGTTCTGGTGATCCAGCATTAATAAATAGTTTATTAACACTATCCATGAATATATGTGAAGATATGCTAATCCTAGTGTTATCTCTATCTATCTCATTGATTGTTGGCACAACAAATTGTGCTCGATGATTACGTCTCCCTAAATCAACGGGTGGATCTTCTACTATTTGAGATGTGTCTAATATAATTGAAGAATTTGATGGAATATTATGATTATAAATTGGATGGCTAAAATGTCTTGGTAGCTCATCCCACCATCTCATCATAGGCGGTGATGCAGCTACTCTAATCTTTTTGCTTTTACTCATGCCAGTGACATGCATTAAAAATTCATGACTTTTATCATCTATGCTAATTTTACCACAATCCATCAATCTCATGACGAACTTTGGATCTTTTTTGATAATATCACCCAATCTTAGGTTTTTATATTTACCAAACCAAAATTTATCATTAAATCTAACTTCTTTCATTGTAATGTGTCTAATAATGATTCAATTTCGTTAGTTGGTTCTTGTACAGGTGAATCATACTCCACACACATATACGACCCCCTATCGTTAGTATATTTTAATACGCTATCAGAATAGATGATCTTGTCTTTTTTCTTCATTACTTCCAAAAACCCTCTATCCATATCTATGATTTTCTTTATGGTAAGACCTTTATATTTACCAAACCACATTTTATCATTCAACCTAATCTCTTTAGCCATCTTGCAAAATTAAAAAAGATTTTTATTAAAAACTAAATTTTTCTATTCCATTTTCATCTATGTGAGAAAATCTTTTTTTAACTTTCTTAACAATAAGTTCTCTACCTTTTTTAATTTGAGATTTAATAGTAGATAAATTTGTAGTGCTTACATATTTACCAACGGCTTTAGTCTCTGTGCAGTCTATATAAAATTTATCAGTAGAGTGTCTTTCCCATTCTATATCATCTCTAGATATTGTTAAGTTATCATTAGGTCCTATTTTTCTAACATATTCACTATTACTACTATAGAAATTAACTATGATATCACCACTTCCCTTATTTTCTAAATCTAAACTATAAAAATCTTCTGGATTATCTAGTTTTATCTTATTACTATCTATATTTATATCAGTTTCTTTTTTAATTGAATCAGCTATATCTTTATAAGCCATATGATTCAATTCTCTCATTATCATAACCTTTTTGTATTTTTCTTGAAGGTTATCTATAACATCGTATATGATTTCACACTTCTTCTTATTCTCTACCTCTTCTATTGAATTGTCATCATCGTCACTCTTCAAAATATTTAATATGCTCGGTGCATCATTATTATCTCTTTCGAATGAAATGAAATGAAATCTCTGATTGTCTTTCCATTCTTTAATAACTAGGTTTATAGCTATTTTAGTTAGCCACGTGATTAATTTGCTTTTGTTTTCATCATAAGTTTCTATTTTTTCTAAAGCCTGCATGAAAGCTTGGTTAGCAAAATCTTCAGCTTTATCTATGTTTTTTGTGTATCTACTAGCTAAATACCATGTTAATTTCGGTCTATATTCTAAATAATATCTTTGAAAATCCAATCCTGTTATTTTTTTAAACGTCTTTTCATATTTGTTCATATATTTTGATTATTTTTTGATTCAATTCCTATTGAATTATAATATAACATGTTATAAAAAACATGCAACATCATGAATATAATATTATTACTAATATTTACTAATTCTGCCTGCAGATTTTTTATCTTATTCAATTCTTCTGCTAAAATTGGGCCCATTTCTTGCAAAACTATTTTATCTATATCTATTTTCCCACAAAAATTATAATCGTTAACAATTTTGTTAATTTCTATAGCATATTCAAATAAGACTGAATTTGTCTCTGTGATGTTATTGAATTCATATTTAAGATCGTTCAATGGTGTTGATATATCAACTTCGTTTTTATACATCCAGGATATTAAATCTGGATCACTTACAGATATGTAATAATAGTCATCAATGCTATCTTTTAAAGAATATTTTATTCCAGCTTAATGTTGAACTGTTTCTGATAACAATTCAATAAATTCAGCATCCTCCGATCCATCAAATATCTCATCTAGAAATAACTGACATTCTTCTTTAGTTAAGTCTTTAAATTCTTTCATAATAGTTATTATTAAGTTTATATTATATATAATTATTTTTTTATCATTTTTGTCATTTCTGACATTTTTAATATTTCGTTAAAGGCATACAATTCATTCTTTTTTATTTCTAATGCTTCATCAAATCTTTGAAATATAAATTTTCTATCAGTTTGATCAAAAATCCATAAATTTGCATCATTGATCAACGCAACAAAAGACCATCCAGTTGATAATCTATTAATATCGTCTGGATGGTCTTTTATATCGTAAAACCTAATAATTTCATCTATATTTTCATCAGATAATTTTTTTATGAATATTAAATGACAATATTCATAATTGCCGTAATTCAATCCTAATTCAAATGGATTTATTTCTTTTAATTGGTATTTATTCTTAAAATATTCTTTAAATTCTAATTCTTTTTCATGAATTAAGGCTTCGCCCTCGTCATCAAAAACTATACCATCTTCGGTTTCATATATAAATGTTTCTACCTCCTCTTCTATTGTTCTAACAATAGTCCTTTTTTTTAAAATTTTCTTCATCAATGATTTTCAATAAGGTGGTTGATTATAATACACAAAATATCAATATTACACTACAAAATTAATACTTTTTGTGTCTTTTTCAAAATTTAATAACATTTTTTAACATTAAAAAAACTATATATATATATTGTAAATGAATTTAATATTATAAGTGGCTACGATATCTAAATATAGTGAATTTTTCAAATCTAGTAAAAAATTTTTTACAGAACATGATAAAATTGAAAAATCTTTTGATATTAATTTCATTTATAATAGAAACGTTAAAATCCCACTTATCTGCTTATATTCAATAGTTGATAATTTGTTTAAAAATAATTCTAAAATTCTAAAATATTCTGACATAATTTTGTTAACATTAACAGCAACTGCCATTTTGTCAAAAGAAAATAGTAAAAATATTAAAAAATTGTTAGATGAACTAAAAAAGAGAGGCATATTAAGACATATTGGCATAGTTAAAAAATTATTAAAATCCATAAAAAATTTATCTAATATAGTTTTAAAAAAATATGGGTTAATAATTCAAAACATAGAACAATTTTTAAATTCTAGATATTCAATACAAATTTTAAATTTATTGTTAGATTATATAATAAATAATAATTTAAAAATAAAAGATTTTTCTTATTGGTATATAGTAGATAATAGAGATCTAAAATCTAAAAAGATTTTAATTTATATTGACAATCAATTAAGATTCTAGCTAGATTGCTTCCAGCCATATTTTCGTTTTTAATATTAAATATTTTTTCAAAATTCTTTAATCCACCTACTTTTATACCAAATATGAAAATATTATGATCAATGATTTTTGGTTGATTTTTGGTATAATTACATGACTATTATTTATTTCTAAATAATTAATATGGTTTTTTATTGATCCATAATGAAGCAAAATAATCTTCATTATCTCTGTAATTATATTTTCTTATTTTATATTTATTTTCAATCATAAATTCTCTAACTATATTATACAATCAAACATATGAAATATTTCACTTTTTTTATTTTCGACATGTTTTTTAATATGCCATATAAAAAGTTTTTTAAGTACTTCATCAGATTTAAATGATCTTTCAATTTTAGATAAACCAGGAGTTATATCACTTCTTATTTTTCCTCTTATTTTTCTAACCGGTAGCTTCAATAAAAACATCTTTAACATTCATTAAAATTAAACAGTTAAACAAAATGATTTAATACTTATATAATCCATATGGATTATTATGATATTTTTATAGAGTCAAAAGAAATAAGAAAAGACATAAACTTTTTTTACGATCAAATAGTTAACGATTTAATTAAAAATAAAATTTTCAGACAATATTTAATTGATCGTAAAAAAAGTATTAAAAAAACATATGTGATTAAAAATTTTTTGTCTGATTTTAATAAAACAAGAATGTTATTTATAAATGATATAATAGAAATAAATTTTTTCACAAAAAAGGATTTTATTCTGGATCAACTACCACCCACATATAGTGAATATAAATTTAGTAAATATAAAATCAAAGATTTAATACTACATATAAACATATACTTGAATGATCAAGAATTAAAAAATAAAATGATTTTTTCAGATAACGCTTTTCTTATGGAATTGAGAAAAAACATAAACGATATTAATGTTTTCTTTTACAAAAATATGAGTAAATCAGAAGAATTAAAATATAAGTATATTCATAAAAAAATATTGAAAATTAATTACACAGGTATACCATATTTAGATAGAATCCTAAAATACATTAAAAATATAACAGATTATAATTTCGAAAGCAATCTTAAAGAATTTAAACAGATATTACATGGATTGAAATCAACTATTTATATTTTGAATTTTCAATTAATACACAGCACTGAATTTTTCAATGATTATGGACACCATAACCAAATAAAAATAAACAGACTATTGAAAGCATTAGATAAAATAAATTATGGTAATTTTTTCAATGTATTATCAGAATGTTTTAATCATAAATTAAAAGAAGGTGAAGAAATTGAATTTATATCTAATTTAATAACACACTTTAACCATAAATACAATGGTAAAGAGAAAAGAATAAATGATTTTACCCATGACATGATATGTGGGAAAAAAATCTAAGGTGACTACCGTCTAATTAAAAATTATCAACTATTTCATCATTCAATATATCAGAAACTTCGTCTCTAGTGTTCTTTGGTAAATGTTCTAGGTTGATGTTGTAAATCTCATCATCGTCTATGTTATCTAATATGAAATGATTATTTTGAATTGTTTCTTTTTTAGTTTTCATTTTTTATAAACATCTGTCAAAGAAAACCACTAAATCTTTAGTTTAGTGGATGAATTTGACAAAAAACGACATTTTTAATTTAATTTATACGTCTAGTTAAGCATAAAGTTTAACTAGATGTTCATTGAAATATTGATTGTTGGTTCTACAAGTTAATCTTCTTGTAGGTAAAATCAATAAAGTCAGTTTTTAATGTACCGATCTAGACTGCGAGAACCAAGCGTTAAAACTAGAA
>Ga0172370_10006437_pt1 | contig 14738 bp, 13 predicted proteins | sample LakKiv5m_FD_114538 | JGI IMG/M metagenome (GOLD analysis project Ga0172370, IMG submission 114538) | Freshwater microbial communities from Kabuno Bay, South-Kivu, Congo - kab_022012_11.5m | ecosystem: Environmental > Aquatic > Freshwater > Lake | place: Democratic Republic of the Congo...
GAACTCCCCCTCTTCATCTTTGTATTGACCGGAGGAACCGAAGCCGAAGCGATGAAGAAGATCGCGGCAGAGCGCATGCTCGAGCGAAAATTGCCCGTCGTCATTCTCGCGCACTCGTCGCACAATTCACTCCCGGCTTCCCTCGAAATTCTCGCGAAGATCCGGCAGCTCGGCGGCAATGGAAGCATTGTGCAGGCAGACACCAAAGGCTCATTTGGCGCCGCGGGCTTGCGCGATATCATCGCGGCAGCAACCACGATCCAGGCGATGCACTCTGTTCGGATCGGTGTCGTGGGCAAACCCTCGGATTGGCTGATCGCATCGAGTCAAGGTGAAGCGGAAGTAAACTCGACGTGGGGGGCTCAGCTCGTTGAGGTTCCATTCAGCGAGCTCAACGAGGAAATTGAACGCGCGCGATCGATCTCTGCCCCCATGGCAACAGGTGCCGCCATGAGAGAGAAGGCTGAGTTTTTCAAAGAAGCGAACGAAGCGGACATGAGGAAGTCGATGGACATTCTCGAAGCGTTGCGGACAATTGTCCGAAAGCGCGCGCTCAACGCGCTCACTCTGCGCTGCTTCGACCTCGTGCTTCTAGATGGAAGCACAGGCTGCCTCGCGCTCTCCGCGCTCGCGGATGAGGGCATCGACGCGGGCTGTGAAGGCGACATCCCCTCGATCATCGGGCTGCACTGGCTGAGGCTTCTCACCGGACAGATCGGCTGGATGGCCAATCCCTCGCGCATCTCTGTGGAAAACACTGCGCAGAGCGCGGAAATGCTCATAGCGCACTGCACTTCTCCAAGATCGATCCTTACGAGCTATGGACTTCGAAGCCACTTTGAGTCTGGGCTCGGCGTGGCGGTTGCGGGTATCGTGCCTGAGGGAGATGTCACGCTTGTGAGGATCGGCGGCGCGCGGCTCGATCAGGTGTGGTGTTGCGGCGCGTGGGTAAACGCGAGCCCGCGTGAAGAGGGGCTGTGTAGAACGCAGGCCGTGCTCTCGATGCCTTCGGAGAAAGCCGATGAGCTCCTCACAAAACCGCTCGGCAACCACCTTGTGATGGTGCACGGAAATTGGTGTTCGAGAATTGAAATGTATACGAAGCTATCGGGAACGCTCAGCGCGTAGCGCGATAGGGTCTTGGGCGCGTTTCGGTTTCCATACTTGGAGCGCGCCGCTGCCTCCATGATGATTATACGAAGAAGTCGTAGTTCGACCGAGTTTTTTCTGCGAACCCCGCCTCAAACGAGATATTGCCCTTTTTTTCGGTGCCGATGGTGCTGGGAGGCCCGTGTCCCGGAAAGATGACCGTCCGATCGGGCAGACCAAAGAGTTTTTGAGCGATTCGCTCAGCAAGCGCATTCGTGTTGAACGCGCTGCTCGTCTTTCCAATCAAGCCAGCGTGGAGCACATCGCCAGTGAAGAGGAAGAGGCCATCGAGCAGATATACGATAGAGTCCTGGGAATGGCCTGGAACGGCAATAGCCTCGATCTCGAAGTCCGCCTCATCGATCTTGTCGCCATCTCGCACCTTTCTGCATTGAAAATTCATGATCTTGGCGTTGGAGGCGTAAATTGTGGGCTTATAGATTTTCATGATCGTCGAGAGACCGTTCACATGGTGAGCGTGATTGTGGGTGATGAGAATTCCCGATATGTCGAAGTGATGGCGCTCAATTTTTTCGATCATGGTAGGAGTGAGCTCCGCCGGGTCGACGATGATCGCTCTGCCGATCTCCTCATTCCCGACGATGTAGCTGTTTGAAAATCCGAATATCGAGTAGTGCTGGTAGATTTTCATAGGTAGAGGTGCTCCAGGTCACGCACAGCCTCGGCGATATTCGATCCCGCGAAGGTCACGCCCGCCTCTTCCGATGGTATGTAGAACGCGCGCTTGAAATCGCAGTTGTCGAAATTTACCGTGTTCAAGTGGCAGAGCATGAACCGTGAATTGTAAAGATTTGATCCAGAAAATGTGCAATCCGTGAATACCGCGCCATTGAATGAGGTCTGAATCAGCTCCGAGTTCTCGAAACTGCAGTCCATGAAATTCGATTGTCCAAAAGAGCAAAAATCGATGTCGCCGCCTGAGAAATCACATGATATGAAATCAGAATTGTCGAAAAAGCAGAGATGGAATGATGCTCCTGTAAACATGGTGTGCCTGAATTGGCCTCCTCTGAAAGAGCATCCGACGAACCGGAAGCGAGAGAAGTCCATGCCATGGAAGGAGCCGCCGTCAAAAACCCTGTTGAGTACGGTCATACTGTGCTCGAGTTCACTCATGGACCGAGAAAGACGATCAGGGTGTTCCGCGAGGTGCTGGAAACACATCGTCTCGCTGGAGAAGGCGGGGGAGGGGCAGCCCGATGCTTCACAGGGCATGATTTTGTACATGTTTATAGCCTACATGATCGCGTCCTATCTCTCAAGCCGTTGCTAATGCCACGAACCTTGTATATATCCGGAAAAGGATCCAGAACTAAGCTGCGTTTAGTCTAGGGCATACCTGGGGATATATTCGGGATTCTTCTTGAGGGGTGTGGAAAAACCCCTCAACCAGAGGGTACGTTCGAGTGGTGAGAGACACTCTCGTGTCAAGAAGGCACGATTATGGAAAAGCATGTTCCGTTCGTCTTTGACCATTTGTCTCTCGATACCCGTAGCTTCGGCGTGTGACAAGCAAGCATGAGTTTTTCCACCGATTCTGAAGGGTTTCTCATAATTGTGCCATCCCATGTACACGATAAGCCGCTGAAGCATATTCGCCACATTTCGCGAAAAACAAACGGTTTCTCTTCGATGATCCGCGAGGTCTTTTCGAAGTTCACGTTCGAGATAGTTCGACGGAAAGAGAGGATTGGAAATGGTGCGCGGAAGCTTTGAATTGATGGTATGGTGATTGAATTGACTACGATCCGGATGGTTCATGAGCGCGCGTGCGTACTCGAGTTTTTCATCGGTGATAAGTGAAAGGGTGGAGCAGGTGAGTGTAAGGCGTTCACGGGAGAGTTCGTCGAGTAGATTGGTGAATGATCTTTCAATGGCTCGTGGCTCGAAAGTAACTTTCCGATACAGACGCTGTTTTCTGAGGGCTTGAGTTTTAGTGCAACGCCCAGAGCGACGCAGCGTCGCATGCGTCAGGCTGAGGATGTAACGGCTATGGGCAGCGATCGAAATAGTAATATTGTTGGGGAAGTACTGAGATCGATCGAAACTGACAATGCCATCTATGCACACAGGTTCCAAGGGGGTGGCGAGAGGACGCACCCTCGCGTGCATTGCAAGAGTTTGACAACTGAGCCGCCCAATCCGGTTGCTGATCGTGCCAAGTGAGGCATGGAGATGTCGCGCGAGCGCTCTTTGGCTCATGCTTGAGGAAAGCAGCCTTTCGAGATGATGATAGTTGAGGCTGCGTTTCACGAAATAATCGAGGCTGAAGGTTTGTGGCGAGAAGATGCGACCACAAACTTTGCATCGAAACCGAGGTACTGCGCCAAAGCAGCGTGTGTCATAGTGACCTAGCGCGACGAACCACTTCGTTTGAGGCGCACACTGATGGTATTGACACCGAGAATTCGGACAGAATGAGAATGAGTGCATGATCACCTCCCTACACCCATCTATTCGTGCCTTTATTCTATTTTTACTTCAATTTCGTAAACAAGGTTCGTAGCAGTATATAATGCTTGCAAGTGTTCAGCGCAACGTGTACTATTTTGCCATGTGTTATGCCTGCGGAACACCGCTGAAATATGGCGAAAAGCCCGGATTCAACGATGTCTGCCCGAGTTGCGGCGCCGACACCCATGTTTGTCGCATGTGCCGTTTTTACGCACCAGGCACACACTGGGACTGCGCTGAGACAGTTGACGAGCTCGTCGTCGATAAAGAAAAGCGCAATCACTGCGAATTCTTCATGGTCGCCGATAATTTGGCGAAGAGGAGTCTCTCGGGCAGCCCTGCTGCGACCGCCGACGCAAAACGTCGGTTTAATGCGCTTTTTGGGGATTGAATGTCGAAAGATAAAAACAGCCAGCACCTCTGCGTGTTCGATTCAGGAATTGGGGGACTTCCCTTCGTCGCGTCGATTCAGAATGCCTTTCCGTTCCTCGATGTGAGCTATGTGGCCGACGACGCAGGTTTTCCTTATGGAACGAAGTCGCCGGAGGCGATCCGCGACATTGTATTTGAGCGCGTGAGGAGAATCCGGTCCCGGCTCGATCCCGATATTCTCGTGATCTCCTGCCTCACCGCGGTTCAGGTAGGGCTCAAGGAACTCCAGAACACGCACCGTTCGATGCGGATTTTGGGTGCGTCTCCGCCTATCGCTCAGGCGGCGCGCGACTCGAAAACGCGCAAAATCGCGCTATTCACAACCTCGAGGGCGGCGGAAGACGCGTTTCTCGACGATATCATTGCGCGAGAGGCGCCCGATATAGAAGTAATTCGCGTTCCCGCCCAGGATCTTGTCGATTATGTGGAGCAACAGCTTCCTTTCGCTGAGCCTGTTTCCGCGAGAGCGGTGGTCGCGCCTTACTTCAAGTATGCGCTTGAGGCGAAGGTCGATAAAATTGTTCTGGCGAGCAGTCAGTTCGTGCTGCTCGAAGACGCGATAAAGGGCCTTCTCGATGAGCATGGAGCGCCGCCGCTGTGCTGTCTCGACTCCCGGCAAAAGGTAGTCTCAGCGCTCGCGTCGATTGTCCACGCCGACGAGATGTCCGGCGCCTCTCTGAGGGGGAGTGCGGGGTTTTATCTTACAGGGAATCGGAGCGCGTCGCCCGCGTACCTCGCGTGGGCGAACAGGTACCTGTTGAATGCGCCACAACTGCTCTGATGCGGAACGGCAATTGATTCATATGCAAGGATTAGTGCTATCGTTCGGGAATCAGCGAGCGCGCGTGCGGTGCGAGGATGGCGAGGTGCGCCTATGCACGATCAAGGGAAAACGAGTGCGCGGGCTCGAGGGCTGGTACAACGCGCTCGCCGCGGGCGATATGGTGAAGATACAGCCGATATCGGATTCTGAAGGTGTCATCGAGGCGCTGATTCCACGCAAGAACGTTTTTGGACGCTTCAATGAGAAGGGCAGCGCCGACCAGGCATTCGCGGCGAACATTGACGTAGTGGTGTGCGTGGCGAGCGTCAATTCTCCCCCGTTCAGGCCACGCTTCATCGACCGCATCAGTGTGCTGGCGGAGCAGTGCGGCGTACCGCTCATCATTGCGTGCAACAAGGTCGACTTAGGTGTCAGCGAGGATGACGCTGAGCGCCTCGGAATTTTCGAGGGACTCGGATTCCGCGTTATTCGCTGCAGCGCCATGAGCCAGGCAGGTACCGCTGAGCTCAAGGAAGCGCTGCGAGGAAAGGTCTCCGTATTTATCGGTCAGTCGGGCGTCGGAAAATCGAGTCTCATCAATATGATTTTGCCCGACGTTGCGCAGCGCACCGGTGAAGTCTCCGAGAAATACAACAGGGGAAAACACACCACGACGCTCGCGGTGCTTCTCGATTCGAGGGATGAAGACTTCAATCTCATCGATACGCCTGGTTTCCGGAGCCTCGCGATGCGCAACATCGAGCCCGACCAGCTAAGCTCCTTTTTTCCTGAGATGCTGCCTCTCCTGGGGCACTGCGACTTCGGCGCTTCCTGCTCGCACACGCACGAGGAGGGTTGCGCGGTGATGGCCGCGGTAGAGCGCGGTGGAATTTTTCACGATCGCTATGAGAGTTATCTTCGCATACGCGCCGAACTCGAAGGCAGTGCCCGGCGGAGGAAGAAGAGCGAGGCGCCTCGGCAGGCCCGCAACAATAAATTTAGATATGAGGAAGACGAATGGTGATGCATGAGCATAGTCTCAGGCTCCTTGATTTTTTTCGAATTCGGGAGGATCTCGCGGGATACTGCGTTTCGTATGAGGGCCAGGCGCTCATGCGCGCGACGCTGCCCTGCGTTCAGACAGAGTCGGTGCGAAGGCTGAAGCGCGATGTTGGGGCGATCATCGAGGGGCTCAATGGAGTGGAGATGCCCTCGTTGCCCTTTCCATCTATCGAAGATCTGTTGCCTAAGGCGAGGAAGGAGGGCATGCTCCTCGAGCTCGACGAGCTCTTCGCGCTTGGCCTATGGGTGAAGTCGTACGAAACACTCATAGGACACCTCAGTTCAATGCTCAAGCTTTCCCCGGCGCGCGTTGACACGAGAGGAGGGCGCCGCTCGGTCGATCACCGTGACGCCCATGCCGAGGTAGCGGATGTTCGGCCCGAAACAACGCCTGAGGTCGGCGACGATCAGGATGAGGAAGCATGGGCGAACATCGATTTTGAGGCGCTGATCCGCGCCGCGCCCTCGCTTGCTGAGATGCGGAAGAATATCTTCGCGGTACTCACACCCGACGGGGAACTGCGCGACCTTCCGCGAACCCGAGCCTTGAGGACGGCCATTCAGAAGGCTCAGGCCGAGAATAGCCGTCTAGTGAATCAGTATCTTGCGGATCCTTCATTTCAGGACGCCCTCCAGTCGAACGCGGCGACAGAGCGCGACAACAGGACTGTCATCGCGGTTAAAGCGAACTTCAAGGGTAGGATCAGGGGAATTGTCCACGAATTTTCGTCGACTGGGCAGACTGTTTTCATGGAGCCCTTGGAGCTGGTCGAGGGCAATAACCGCCTGCTCGAGCTCGAGACGAGACTCAATGAGGAGATCCGCGCGGTGCTCCGCGAGGTCGCCGATGAGATTCGCCCCGGACTTCCCGCGCTCGACAGGGCCCGCCGTACGCTCGCGCTCGCGGATGTCCGCCTCGCGCGCGCCCTCCAGGCAAAGCGAGCGGATTTCGCGCTGCCTCAGACGCTCGATTCCGGCATCCACCTTTTCCAGGCGCGGCATCCTCTTTTAGGGAAGAAGGCCGTGCCGATCGATGTCGACATTCCCGACGGCACCAAAGTGCTGCTTATCACCGGGCCCAACACCGGCGGCAAGACCGTGTCTCTCAAAACGATCGGGCTTCTGGCGATGCTGCACCAGTTTGGCGCGGGAATCCCCGCCTTCGGAACTTCAGGATTTGCAGTATTCGATACAGTTTTTGCCGATATCGGCGATGAGCAGTCCATCGACCAGTCGCTTTCGACATTTTCCGGTCACATGACAGTGATATCTGACATCGCGACGCACGCTACGGATCGCAGTCTCGTGCTGCTGGACGAGCTTGGAGCCGGCACCGACCCGGAGGAGGGATGCGCGATCGCCATGGGGCTCTTGGATCACTTCATCGATCGCGGCAGCATGACAATCGTGACGACCCACCACGGCGTCTTGAAAAACTACGGTTACACGAAGCCTTCCTGTCTCAACGCGTCGATGGAGTTCAACGCCAAGAGCCTCAGTCCAACGTATCGGATTTTCATGGGCGTGCCCGGCGAGAGCCGTGCCCTCGATGTCGCGCTCCAGACGGGGCTGCCAAAGGCCATTGTCGATACCGCGCGCGGGTATCTCGACGACGAGCGCTCGGATTACACCGCGCTCATCCGTTCGCTTGGAGAGAAACAGCGAGAGCTCGATTCGCTCGAGCGCGAGAAGAAGAAACAGCTCCAGGGCGCGCTCGAATCGCGGCGAGTCGCCGATCTGGAGAAACTCAAGGTGCGGCAGAGGGAATTGGAGCTCAGGCGGCAGGGAGTCGCCGACCTCGCGCACTTCCTCTCCGACAGCAGGAAAACGTTCGAAAACCTTGTACGAGAGCTCCGCGAGTCGGGAAAGATGGTCGAAGAGGCGCCGCAGGGGCGCAAGTTTTTGCAGGAAATCGCCGATGATTTCGAGAAGAAGCGCGATGAGCTGGCCTCCTTCGAGCGAGAGACCGAGGATCTCGAAGCGCGCATCTCCGGCGCGGGGGCGCAGATTTCGCGCGCGAAGGCGAGCGAGCTCGCCCCTGGATCGAGGGTAATCTACCAGCGCAAGGAGGCGGCGCTCCTCAGGATCGTCGACACCGACAGGGCTTTGGTGCAGGTCGGTTCTTTGCGGCTTACGGTTCCGCTCGCGGAGCTCGGCATCGCGCGCACCGCGAAGCAACAGTCTGCCGCATCGCAGCGCCTGAGTTACCAGGTGGAACTTTCCTCGAGCTCCGAGGGGTCCGGAAGAGCGGCGTCCGCTGAGCTCGATGTGCGCGGCATGCGCCTCGCCGAAGCTCTTGATATACTAAGGAAACAGGTCGACGCGGCGAGCCTCGCGGGGCTCGGTACATTCTCGGTCATCCATGGGACAGGCGAAGGCATCCTCGCCAAGGGCATCCATGAGTGGCTGAAGACTCAGCCTGCGATCGCGGATTACTACTTCGCGCGACCGGAAGATGGCGGTTTCGGAAAGACGTGGATTCATCTTAAAGCGTGAATTGACAAATTTGGTTATAATTGGGTGGTGTTTTCGCAAGCGCTGCGATTTGTGTGAGTATTTTGTCAATTGACACCAAATTATGTCGCATGCTATCGTTATGCGGCCATTTTTTTAGCCAAAGGAGTTTCCATGTCTGGACATAGTAAATGGGCGACCATAAAGCACAAAAAGGGCGCGCTCGACGCCAAAAGAGGACAGCTCTTTACAAAGCTGATTAAAGAAATATCGATTGCGGCGCGCATGGGCGGCGGTGATCTTGAAGGCAACCCGCGCCTCCGCACGGCGGTGCTCAAGGCCCGCGCAGCCAACATGCCCAAGGACAATATCGACCGAGCGGTCAAGAAGGGCACGGGCGAGCTCGAAGGCGCGATGTACGAAGAGCTCAACTATGAAGCCTACGCTCCAGGCGGCGGCGCGATGCTCATCGAAGTGCTCACCGACAACAAGAACCGCGCGGCGGCGGAAATCCGCAATATCATCACGCGCTCAGGCGCCAACCTCGGCACCTCCGGTTCGGTCGCCTACCTCTTCAAGCGCAAGGGCGTCCTCACCTACGACGGCGAGAAGTACACCGAGGATCAAATTATGGAAGCCGCGCTCGACGCCGGCGCCGACGATGTCGTCAACGAAGAGGGCAGTCTCATCGTGTACACGGATCCAAACTCCTTCGAACCAGTGCTCAACGCGATGAACGCCAAAGGCTTCGAGACCCTTGGCGCCGAAGTATCGATGGTCCCCGACACCTACATCAGCGTCGATGTCGATACTGCCCAGAAAATCCAAAAGCTCATCGACAAGCTCGAGGAAAACGAAGACGTCCAGAACGTGTATCACAATATAGAGATGCCTGAACTCGAAGAGTGATAGGCGCGATGCACAAGGTTCACGCCACCGTCGCGATCGGTATCGATCCCGGCATCGCCTCGGTAGGCTATGGGCTCGTCGCAAGCGCGGAAGGCAAGCTGACCCCCCTCGCCCACGGATGCATCCAGACCGAAGCGGGCGAGCCGATGGGGAAGAGGCTTGCCTTTATTTTTTATGAAGTACAAAAATTATTGAGGCTCTACGCTCCTGATATCGGTGGCATGGAGGAGCTCTATTTCTTCAGGAATGTGTCGTCAGCCTTCCCTGTGGCAGAGGCGAGGGGCGTGATACGGCTGGCCTTCGAAGAGGCCCACATCGAGCTCTTCCAGCACACCCCGAACGCCATCAAGAAGTCAGTCACGGGCTCCGCGCGTGCCGACAAGAACCAGGTTCAGGAGATGGTGAAAATCATCCTCGGCATGCCTGAAATTCCGAAGCCCGACCATGCGGCGGACGCCCTCGCGGCAGCCATCTGCACGTTGCACTCGCTGGGGCCCGCGGGCTATACTCTCTACCATGTTTAACCGCATTAAAGGCATCTTCAGCGGTCACGCCGAAGACGCTCTCCATATCTCTACCGGCGCGATCGAGTGGGAAATCATCACGCCGGTCCGCGACCCATCATTTTTCTCTCGCTCTGGCGAAGAGGTCGAACTCTTCACCTGGCTCCACCACTACGAAGATGGGATGCGGCTCTACGGTTTTTTCACCGTCGCCGAGCGGCAGCTCTTTCTCGATCTGCAGAAGGTTGAGGGAATAGGGCCGCGCCAGGCTTTCAAGATTCTTCAGGGCATCGCCCCGCGCACCCTCGCGACAATGCTCGACAATGGCGATCTCGCCTCGCTTCAGAAAATTCCCGGCATCGGTCCCAAGACAGCACAAAAAATGATGCTCGCGCTCAAGGGCAAACTCATCGCGCTCGAAGGCGAGGCGGTAGCTGTCGGCGCATCCGGCCCTCAGGGACGGTTCCGCGATGTCGCGCGCGCCCTGGTCGATATGGGCTTCGACCGGCGGGATGTCGAGCGCACGATCGCACAGCTCGGCGCAAGCCTCGATGAGACTCCCGACGCGGAGAAGGAGCTCTTCAGAAAGGCCCTCATGGAGCTGTCGACAGGGGCTGGCGCATGAGTCCCAACCCGAAATTCAGCCCATCTTCCAGCCCCTTCGAGGATTCTCAGTTCGAAAGCCCAATGAACCCGATGTACAGTCCCGATGAGGATGAGAAGGAATCCTCGCTTCGCCCGAGGTATCTCGCAGAGTTCCAGGGCCAGACGCGCATCAAGGAAAATCTGCTCATCTTCATAAAGGCCGCGCGCGACAGGGGAGAAGCCCTCGACCACCTCTTTTTGATGGGACCGCCTGGCCTTGGCAAGACGACGTTGGCCCTCGTGGTCGCCTCCGAAATGGGGGCCGATTTCAAGCCCACATCCGCGCCTGCCATCGAGAAACCCAAAGATCTGGCGGGCATCCTCACCAACCTTCGTCCCGGGGGCGTGCTCTTTATCGACGAGATTCACCGTCTCAAGCCTGCCATCGAAGAGATGCTCTACATCGCGATGGAGGATTTTGAGCTTGACTGGGTGATTGGGCAGGGGCCTGCGGCGCGCACAGTGCGCATTCCCATCCCTCCGTTCACGCTTGTGGGGGCAACCACCAAGGCCGGCATGGTGTCGGCGCCGCTCTCGAGCCGATTCGGCATTTCGCTCCGGCTCGAGTATTACGCGCCAGAAGATCTCGCGAACGTGCTACGCCGATCTTCAGGAATACTCGACATCGCGATCGACGAAGACGCGATCGAGCTCCTCGCGGGCACGAGCAGGGGTACGCCGCGCATCGCGAATCGCTTGTTGCGCAGAATGCGCGATTTCGCCCAGGTGCAGGGCTCGGGGACGATCACCAAAGCGATTGTGCACGAGGGTCTTGGACGCCTGGAGGTTGACTACCTCGGTCTCGAGCGGCTCGACCGCGAAATTCTCAAGGCGATCGTCGCGCGATTCGCCGGCGGCCCCGTGGGCGCCGACACCCTCGCGGTCTCCGTCAGCGAAAGCGTGGAGAGCCTCGAGGATTACTACGAACCTTATCTCATCCAGATCGGGATGCTCGCGCGAACGCCACGCGGCAGGGTTGCCACGCCCGCAGCCTACAAACACCTTGGATTGGAACCACTGAATGAAAACGGACGACTTCAATTTTGATCTCCCTGAACTCCTGATCGCGCAATTTCCTCCCGAACGGCGCGGCGCGTCGCGGCTCATGGTGCTCGACCGCGCGACAGGCGCGCGCTCTGATTCGATGGTCGCGGACATCGCTTCGTTCATCGAGCCGGGCTCGATCATGGTCTTCAACGATTCGCGCGTCCGCAAGGCGCGAGTGTACGGCGTGAGCGAGCAGACGGGGGCGCATGTCGAGTTCATTTTTCTCGCTCCGATCGCTCCCAAATCGCTCGCCTCAATCGAGGAATTCGAGCTCGAGGCTGCGGTCTCGCCCTCGCCGGGGGCGGAGGTGGTCGCGCCGAGCGAGCGAATTCCGCCCATGTCGAGGCTCTGGCGCGCGGTTTGCAGCAAATCCGGCAGGCAGAAACCGCGCAGAAGCTACCAATTCCCCGGCGGCCTGAGGGGTACCATCGTTGAAGAGATTCGCGATGAGAAAATCATCGAGTTCGAGCGGCCGATCGGCGATGAGTATTTTGACAGCTTCGGTCACGTCCCGCTCCCACCCTACATCAAGCGCGAGGACACGAGCGAGGATGAGCGGCGATACCAGACGGTGTACGCGGCGCGTACAGGCTCCGCGGCGAGCCCCACCGCAGGGCTCCACTTCACTCCGGAGATCATGGACAGCCTCCGGAACAGGGACATCGACATTGAGTACGTCACGCTCCATGTGGGGCTCGGCACCTTCCTTCCCGTGCGAACCGAGAAAATCGAGGACCACCGCATGCACGAGGAGTGGTTCGAAATCGCTCCAGAGACCGCGGCGAAGATCAACATCGCAAAAGCTTCGGGCAAAAAGATTTACGCGGTAGGCACGACGTCGCTCCGGTCGCTTGAGTCGGCGTGGTTTGAGGGCGAGCTCCGCTCGGGCAGTTTCTCGACTCGAATTTTCATATACCCAGGGTTTGAATTTCATGTGGTGGACAGGCTCTTCACGAACTTCCACACGCCGAAATCGACGCTGCTCATGCTCGTGTCCGCCTTCGCGGGAAGGGAGAGGATTCTTGAGGCGTACCGTTCCGCGATCGAGAAGAACTATCGATTTTTCAGCTATGGAGACGCGATGCTCATCGAGTAGCGCCAGCCCCGAGGAAGCTGAATACTTTCGAGAGGATTTCCCGGTGTACGGTTTCGATATCGGTGTTCGCTTCGATGCGCGCGATGTTCCAACCTTGGGATTGAAGCCTGTCGGCCATCTTTCGATACATGCCGCACACTTGCTTCTGAAAATCTAAGGTCTCGTAAATTTCTTTCTGGGGGCGGCTGTTGATGCGCGCGATGGCGACTTCCGGGTCGATGTCGAAGAGAAGCGTCAATCCAGGCGCGGGGAAGCTGCCGTTCAAACGCAAAGGAAGGTCTTCTCCGCAGGTCAAACCCTGGTAGGCGAGGCTCGAGAGCGCATAGCGGTCGCAAATGACGATCGAGCCCGATTCGACCTGCTCCACAATGCCATCGCTGCCGAAGAGATGCTCGTTTCGGTCGGAGGCGAAGAGGTAGGCGACCGTGGTCGGATCGACACGCTGCTCGCCCGAGAGTATTGAACGTATGAGTCTGCCGATAGGCCTCTCGGTGGGTTCGGCGGTAGTTGCGCAGCGATACCCGCGCGCGCGAAGGTTCTCTGCGAGAAATTTCATTTGAGTCGTCGTCCCCGCGCCATCGATTCCCTCGATGACGATGAAACGTTTTTTAAGCTCATCTGTGTTATAAGCAAGCATGATATGCTAGTATATAGGCGTCACAAATCTTTGTCATTCAGGATTCGTATCGGATGAGGACGAAAAGGCCAGGGATTGTCATAGCACTATTTTCTCTCGCACTGACAATTTGGGCTACGTCCGCGATTCTCGACCTCGTCCGGCGTGAAGTCCAGTCGGCGGCATCCCGGGCGATCGACGCCGCTCAAAGTATAGTTTTTCAGACTACTGGCCTCAATCTTAAGTACGATTACCTCAGTTTTGACTCGATCAACTCCCTTTCGGCTCATAATGTCCGGCTTTACCGCCCCGGCCCATCTCCGCACGATGCCTCAGAGGCGGCCCCGCAGTCCGGGCAAGCGGCGAACGATCAGGTAAAGTCTGATGCGAGCGCGGGAAACGGTTCGGACGGCGTGCCGCTCGCGACCATCGAAAAGCTGTCTGTTCGTGTGAGCTACTGGGCGCTCCTGTCGGGGCAATCTGCCGAGGTTCTGCGCGATGTGTCGGCGCAAGCCTGCGATCTCGCGCTCGCGCTTCCCCGCGATGAGGCGACCTTCAATAAAATTGTCGATACCCTCTCGAAACCTGGTGGCGCGATGCCCCGCTTCCAACTCTCGATCGCCCCCCTCAATGTCAGTCTCGAAGACTACAGTTTCGCGCCAAACGGAGTGGCCACAGCTCAAAAGGCACCGCGCGCTTCCGTTTCGATCGAGGCGCTTCAGCTCTCGACACTCACAGGTGCGCCCGAGATCAGGATCCCATCGATCTCCGTCGAATCGGGCGGGGCTTTCGGGCTGCCCGCCGATTTGAGCGCCAAGCTTGGCCTCCAGGGCGCGGGCTCTTCGGATTTTTCATCGTTGAATCTTACCGTGAGCGCGTCCGCGCGCGCCTCAGGCTGGCTTCTCATGCCGCAGCGCCTTTCGATCCAAAAAACCGGAAGTCGTTTTGAACTGAAACGCGAGGGGAATGGGCTGAGCCTTTCGGGGTGGTATGAGGGAGGCTCGTGGCATGTGGAGGGGGATCTGGCGGGGTATCGAGGCGGGAAGGATGTAACGGTGGGTGGGGAGCTAGGAGCGCTGCTGGGAGGGGTCGCGGTGAGCGGAGTCGCGCGCGTGGATGGCGCGGGGGCGAAGCTCGGGAGCTATGAGGTGAACCTTCGCGCGGCCGCGGATAATGGAGTGAAGTTCGAGGGGCTAACCCTTGGGAACGCGACCGTGAGCCTCAAGGGGAGAGGCGACGGGCTCAAGTATGTCGGAAGCCTTGGAGCGTCCCTGCGGGAGTATGAGTTCGGCTACAGCGGAGAAATGATCTACTCGGGGCTCAATCTCAAGGGAAGCTTCGTTGCCCGAGGAAATGGGGCCAACGCCTCCGGCGGAGTGAGTGGCTCACAGGGAACCTACAAGCTCAGCATCGCGACTGGCAGCCTCGGCGATTTCAGCATTTCTGGAAGGGGCTATACCGTCGGGCTTGTCTATTCGGCGAACAAGCTGGGCATTCGGGTAGGGGAGAAGCTTGTAGGGAGTGTGACGCTTGGGGAGCGGGTGAGTGGAGAGGTGAAGCTTGCGGGGTTTGGGGTAGGTGTGGGGA
>Ga0172370_10006447_pt1 | contig 14713 bp, 13 predicted proteins | sample LakKiv5m_FD_114538 | JGI IMG/M metagenome (GOLD analysis project Ga0172370, IMG submission 114538) | Freshwater microbial communities from Kabuno Bay, South-Kivu, Congo - kab_022012_11.5m | ecosystem: Environmental > Aquatic > Freshwater > Lake | place: Democratic Republic of the Congo...
CAAGAGATTGAAGGCATTAAACAAAGATTGTACGCGAACAGTATTTAAACTTACGGATTACTGATAATCCTGATTTACTGATGACGAGAGTTTCCCACAGACTCTGTTAATAATATTGTTGATAAAATTATTGATAACTAAAAATTTTCCTGTTAATAACTAAACTGATAAACACTATCTGTCCACAATGAAAAAACAAATATTGGATTTATCAACACTTCATTAAATTTTCATTAAGTTATCATTAACAGGTAAAATAGTAACAAATGCGAAGAGAAAAAATCGGTTTATCCACAATGTCCACACCCCTTACTATTACTATCAATTAAATATATATAAAATAGACAGTTATGTACGAAATGCGAAAACTACGAAAAGTACGAAAATAACTCATTCAAGACAATAATCTCAAAATCGATGCTGGAAATTAAGAAATTAAAGAAACTGAGAAATTGTGCAACACATTTAAGATTGTTGGTCGTGTAGCATCATTTCCCCATTTCCAAATTTCTTAATTTCTATTTATTTCGTATATTTCGTAGTTTTCGCATTTCGTACATAAAGATTGAGTATTTTAATATATTAAACGAACCATTATGAAATTTACCTGCACTAAGGAGAACCTGTCATATGCATTGGACTTGGTAAGTGGAATTGCTGCCAAGCACGTAAACTTACCAATTTTAATGAATATATTGTTGCAAGCAACCGAATCTAAGGTCACTCTGGTGGCAACTAATTTGGAAATTGCGGTAAAGGCAAATCTGCGAGCCAAAGTGGAAAAAACCGGTAGTTTTACTGTACCGGCCAAAACTTTGACTGATTTTGTTCATCTTTTGCCAGACGAACAGGTGGAAATAGAAATAGAAGAAAATGAGATGTCAATAAAGTGCGGTAAGTCGGCTACCAAAATTAAAGGTACGTCGGCCGAGGAATATCCAGTAGTGCCTGAAATTGAAGAACAACATGCTTATGTAGTAGAAGCGAATAAATTTAAAGAAGCTTTGGGACAAGTAGTAGTAGCAGTTGCTAAAAATGAAATCCGGCCAGAATTATCTGGTGTGTATTTTGGTTTGTTTACTGAAAGACACCAAGGATTGCTTTTGGCTGCTACAGACTCTTATCGTTTGGCTGAAAGTCGTGTGCAGTTGGAACAGGGTAGTGATGAAATGCGAGCCATAGTACCGGCACATACAGTTTATGAAATGGTGCGTTTAATTACTTTGGCTCATAACAAAGTTGGAGAAACACAGATTAGGCTTTGGCTAACACCAAATCAGATTGCTTTGCGTTATGATGATTTTGAAATGACTTCGCGCCTGATTGATGGTAAATATCCGGACTACGCGCAAATTATTCCGGCCGAATTTAAAACCTCGGCTGTGTTTCCGGTTTCAGTGATGACCAATAAAATTAAAGCCGCCAGCTTGTTTACCACTACTGGGGTTAATGCTGTTTCATTTGATCTTAATGTAGGTGAGAGCACTATTGGCATTTCTTCTACCAGTACTCAAACCGGGGAACATTCTTCAGAGATTGAGGCCGAAGTGGCGGGCGAAGAAAATTCTATTTTATTAAATCATCGCTATGTGTTGGATGGTTTGCAAAACTTGGACAGCGATGAGGGTGAGTTTAAAGTGAACAGTGGTGATGGCGCTTGCTTGTTTGCGCCCAAAGGAAAAAGTGATTATTTGTATATTGTGATGCCGATCAGACAGTGAAGTTATAATGTTATAAAGTTTACCCTGTGAAATAACCGTCCCCTGAGGGGACGGTTCCGTCCTGCTTGTCGCGAAACAAGCAGAGACGGATTTCACTGGGTGAATAAAGTTTATAAAGTAAAACACCGTTGCGAAACGGTGTTTTGTTAACAAGGTAAACCTTAAATAATTTAACAATTTAATCGCCAATCTCGATAATTTTGTTTTTATTTGTTAAGCCTTTTATGATTTTAATTTTGGATTTAGGTGTTTTAAATTCTTCACTCAAAAATTTTATTAACTCCTCGTTAGCCTTGCCATCAACTGGTGGGGCTTTTAATTTTATTTTGAGCGTGCCATCAGGTAGAGTATTGGTGATTTCATTTTTACTGGAGCGGGGGGTGATTTTGACAGATATTTTTTTCATAATGTTTGTTGTTGTATATATGAGATAATTATACCACAAAACAAAACAATGCGGGTATTTCGCAGTGTTTTAGTGCTTTCTGTGTTTTTGTGTTTTAGTGCTTATGTTCGCACTTATGCTCCTCAACCGGTAAGCCTAATACTTTTGCTTTCAACCACTCCATTACTTTTCTATTCTGCAAAGTCATGGCAATAGTGTCTTTGACTTCGGGGCGTTTTAGGCGATCTAAATATTCTTGATTATCATGATACATTGTTTCCATCATTTTAACTTCAGCCTCAATTTCTTCATCGTGCACATGTATATGATTTTCCAAAGCTACTTGGCGTGAAATTAAAGCAGACTTGGCTCTTTTTTCAGCTTGCACTTTAAAATCTTCGTATAATTGCTTTTCATCTTTTTTTAAATCCTCCAAGTACTTCTCAATTGGAATGCCGTGGCGTTCCAAGTCGGCTTTTAATTCATAAAACATTTTTTGGCGTTCGGCGTTAACCAATACTTCGGGTATTTCTGCAAATTTGGCGCCGGCAATTAGAGCATCTAATAATTCAATTTCAAATTTTTGGTCTGCTTTGTGCTCAGCTTCTTGTTCCAAATTATTTTTAATTAATTCTTTTAATTTGGCGACGCTTTCCTGTCCAAGTTTTTTAGCCAGTTCATCAGAAAGTTCTGGTAGTTGGCGCTCATAAACATCTTTAACTTTTACTTTAATCTCAACTTTTTTGCCGGCTAAGTGTTTTTGAAAATGTTCCTGTGGAAATTCCAAAGAAAATTCTTTTTCCTCACCTTTTTTCAGCCCTTTTACTTGTTCATTAAAGCCCGGGATGTAGTGTTGTTCGCTTAAATAAACTTGGTGGTTGCGTGCTTGGCCGCCTTCCACTGGTACTTTATCCAAAAACATTTCCAAGTCCAAAATCAATTTGTCTGTGCCTTCGGCCGGACCATTTTTTAAAACTTCCGCAGCATTCATACCGCGCACTGCGTCTAAAGTTTCATTAATGTGTTTTTCTTCAATGGCTTTCGCTTCACGACTGATTTTGATGGTAGTTAAATCTGGTAAAGTAACTTTTGGTAGCAAGGCCACAGTGGCTTTGTAAACAACATCATTGCCAGGTGCCAATTTTTCAATGGCAATTTGGGGCATGCCAATAGTATCCAATTTTTCCGCCTGAACAGCTTGAAAAAAGCTTTCTTGGACAATTTGTTCTAAAGCTTCTTGGAGGATGCTCATTTCCCCAGCTTCTTTTTTCATAATTTCAAACGGCACTTTGCCAGGGCGAAAGCCTTTAACTGCTACGCGCGCTGATAATTTTTGTGCTGCGTTTTCCAAGTGTTTTTGGTAATCTTTGGGTTCTACTGTGATGATGAGTTCTACTTGGGATTTGTCGAGTTTTTTGAGAGTGTGAGACATACGTTTATAATTCCTAGCCCCGAACTCCAATAGCCACACTCCGCGATATTGGGGTAAGGTTATTGGGGCTTGGAGTTTGGTTAATAATTGGCTTATTATGTCAGAATTTTTGGATTTTGTCAATTGGAGATTTGTTGCTGATTTATTTGAGAAAAGGTGGTATAATATCGGGCGACAGAAAGCAGGTAGCAGATAACAATTTACTTGCTATCTGTTATCTGCTGTCTGCTGTCTGGTATTTGTCTTTTGTTATCTGAAGTATGTTTTTCGATAATAATCGCGGTTTTGCTTTACTTGAAGTCCTAATTAGCATTGGCATTTTTTTGGTTATAGCCGCCGGCATTTATACAGGTTTTCAATTTGTGTTTAAGGTAATGTATTTATCGCGTTTGCGTATTTTGGAAACTGCTATTTTAAATGAGCAGTTGGAAATTGCGCGTAATTTGCCCTTTAGTGAAGTAGGTATTGTTAATGGTAGTCCCAGTGGAGTTTTGACACGAACTGCCACCACTACTCGTAGTGGTTTGAATTTTATTATCACTCGCACTATTAGAAATATTGATGACCCCTATGATGGAGTAATTGGTGGAACGCCAAATGACACAGCACCGGCAGATTATAAATTAGCACAAATGGAAATTGTTTGTAGTGGTTGTCAGCAACAAAATCCCTTGTCACTTTCCACTTTTATTGCACCGAAGAATTTAGAGGGTGATCCTACACACGGTGCTTTGTTTATTGAAGTTACCAATTCACAAGTTCAGCCAGTTGCTGGTGCTACAGTACATATTGTTGCTAATGCCACCACTAGTTTTGATTTTACTGATGTCACAGATAACGAGGGAATGTTGAGAGTGGTAGATTTGCCGTCGGGTAGTAATATTTATCAAATTACTGTGTCTAAAGCTGGCTATACTACAGATGGCACCATGGCGCCCAGTGTAAGTGTTCCCAACCCAGTAAAACCACATGCTTCGGTAGTGGCGCAAAGCGTAACGCGTCGAGCTTTTGCCATTGATGAAATTTCAAGCATTAATTTAACAACTCTAAATAGTTCCTGTTCTCTGCTGAGTGGTGTCGCAGTCAATATTATGGGCACTAAACTTTTGGGAGTAGAACCAGAGGTGTTAAAAGTTAATCAAAACATTACTACCAATGGCAGTGGAGAGTACAGCTGGCCAATTTTAGAGTGGGATGCGTATGGTCTGCGACCGACTAATTACGATTTACTGGGTTCCATACCAGCTTTACCAATAAATTTATTAGCAGGAGCCAATCAAAGTGTGCAATTAATTTTGGGCGCCAATACAGCCAATTCTTTGGTAATTAATGTGGCTGATGGCATTACCCACCAACCGCTTTCTAATGCCACAGTACGAGTTCTCGGTACTGGCTATGATCAAAGTAAAACTACGGGTGTGGGTTTTGTGAGGCAAACTGATTGGTCGGGTGGCAACGGACAAGCGACATTTACTGATGAAACAAAATATTGGTCTGATGATGGCAAAATCGAAAATAATGATTTAGCCGGTGATATAAAGTTAAAAAAAGTTGGGCAAAATTATGTAAGCAGTGGTTATTTAGAGTCTTCTACTTTTGATTTGGGCACAGCTGTAAATTTTGTTGATTTGTTGTGGACACCTCTTTCGCAGGCAGAAGAATTGGGTGATAATAGTGTACGTTGGCAAATAGCTGCCAGCCCTTCATCATCCCCCAGTTCTTGGGAATATTTGGGGCCAGATGGTACAGGCAACACTTATTACAATTCTCAGAATACCAGCATTAGCAGTGTAAATAATGGCAAGCGTTATTTTCGTTATAAATTATATTTGCAAACAGCCTCGGCCACTAATACGCCAGTTGTTTCAGAAGTTACTGCCAGTTATACCACCAGCTGTATGCCTCCTGGACAGGCATATTTTGGTAATTTAACGGCGCAAGATTTTACTGTAACTGTAAGCCATAGTGGTTATCAGACCAAGGTTCAAAATATTACTTTAAGCGGTGATATGGTTTTTGGGGTGGAGATGGTAGGCGGGTGATTCCTTGCCCCAAACCCCTGACTCCAATAGTCAGACTCCGTGATGTTGGAATTAGGTTATTGGTGTTTGGAGTCTGGAAATTGAGCTTCGCTTATTAAAATTTAGTGTTATGAAAAATAGTAGAGGTTTTACAATTCTTGAATTGATTATCAGCATCGGTATTTTTTCTATTCTCGCCGTGGGTGCTGGCGCATTTTTTGGTTATGCTTTGCAAAATCAAAGATTGATTTGGGATCAGTTGGACGCGCAAAATGAGGGGCGCAATGCTGTGGCACAGATTACTGACTATTTACGCAAAGCGCAGCAGAGCAGTACTGGCGCCTACACTATAGAGAGCGCCGCTACTTCTTCATTGATTTTTTATGCCAATGTTGATAGTGATAGTTATGTGGAAAAGGTGCGTTTTTTCCGCTTGGGTTCAATTTTGAAACGAGGGATTATTAAACCTAGTGGCAATCCTTTAATATATAATTCTGCCAATGAAAATTTTTTAGAAGTGGCGCATTATTTAACCAATCCTAACACTTCAACAATTTTTTCTTATTATGATGAAAATTATACTGGCACTGGTAGTGCTTTGATTCAGCCAGTAGATGTTACCAAAATTCGGGTGGTGCGCGTGCAATTGCAATTGGATAAAAATCCGCAAAAGTCGCCCATTCCTTTTTATGCAGAGAGTGTGGTGAGTGTGAGGAATCTGAAGACAAATTAATAATCCTAACTCCAAACACCAATAGCCTGACACCAGTAAAACAATCACGGGGTTTGGTTATTGGGGTCAGGGGTTTTGTAAGATATAATTAAATGTCCAATAATATTATTTCAAACCTAAGCCAACAAAAAAAATACAAGCGCGGAAGCACATTATTATTCGTGCTTATTTTTGGCTCCTTGGCTTTTACAGCCATTGTTTTTACCATTTCTGGCTATGCGATAATGGAAAATCGCTCTTCTAATAAAAAACAGACACAAGAGATGTCATTACAAATTGCTGAGGCTGGCATAAATTATTATCGCTGGCATTTGGCGCATAATCACAATGATTTTACTGATGGCACAGGTGCTGTTGGGCCCTATGTGCATGATTATTTTGACAAAGACGGCAATAAGGTTGGGCAATTTAGTTTGCAAATTACCGCACCGCTGGTTGGCAGTACTGTGACAACAGTAGAGTCCACCGGCACTACTTTGCAAGACTCTGGTGTAAAACGCACGATTAAGGCAGTAATGGGAGCACCAGCTTTAACAGATTTTTTAATGGTCTCTAATGCTGGTTTGCAATTTAGTTTTACCACTGTGGTACACGGCCAAGTACATTCGAATAACGATATTCGTTTTGATGGCACTACTGATTCTTGGGTAAAAAGCCATACCAAAATTAAGGGAGGCGGTGGCCCAAAAAGTTTTTGGCAATACCCGGTGCCAGAAGTTGATTTTTTTAGTGTGAGTACAGATTTAGACAATATCCGCCAGGCGGCTGATAATAGTAATACACATTATACGTCTTCGGGGGTAGAGGGTTATCATCTGGTTTTCAACAATAATACCTACAAATTATACAAGGTTAACACCAGAAGTTGTTATCATGGGGAAGGACAGTTGCGTAAAAAATGGGGACAGTGGTATTGGGATGGGGATATTTATTGTTATGATATTGGTACAGAAACTTTACAAGGCATCTATAATATACCAACAAGCGGGGCAATTTTTGTGGAAGATAATGTTTGGATAGATGGCACTGTGGACGGCAGAGTGGCTATTGGAGTAGGTAAATTTCCAGTACAAGAGCCCTATTACAGTGTGTATATTAATGGAAATTTAACTTATCAAGCTAAGGCCAGTGATGATGTTTTGGGTATTATGGCTCAAGGTTCAATTATTGTGCCTCATAATGTGCCGAGTACCATGGAAATAGATTCGGCCATGCTTTCACAATTTAATGAAATTGGTCGTCCTTATTATGATAGTGATATTAAGGATAGCTTAACGGTATTTGGTTCAGAAATTTCTTACAACGGCGGTGGCTGGAAATGGGTTAATGGTTGGGGGCATATCATTTCAGGCTTTACCAATACCAATTTGAGTTATGATGCTAATTTAAAATTTTATCCGCCACCACATTTTCCGGTGGGAGATATGTATGAGTTGATTTCGTGGGAGGAAGTTTTACCCTGACACCAAACTCCAATAGCCTGACTCCTATGGACCAAAATATCTATATAGATTTTAAAATTAAAACCCACCTGTTTGTTAAGGAAATTTATATAGTGACTGAAAAATTTCCCAAGTCAGAGTTATTTGGCAGTGTTAGCCAATTAAGACGAGCTGCTGTTTCTATCATGTTAAATTTTTTAGAAGGTTATGCCAGATTCAAACCAAAGGTGAAATTGAATTTTTTTGAAACATCATACGGCTCAGACAAAGAATGTAAATATTTAATTTATTTTGCTAAGGAAATGGGCTGGATAGAAATTTCTGCCTACGAGAGATTATTTAACTTGTTGGATAACATAGGGGCAATGCTTTGGAAAATTATTGAAGGGTTATCTAATCAAATAGAAAATAGTGAGAATGGAAAGTAAAAAATATAAGGGCTACCAATGGAGTCAGGTTATTGGTGTAAGGAGTTCGGAAAGAATGTTGGCAATTTTATTTAGTTTTTGCTATAATACTACTAGTTAAAAATTATCTATGAGTCATAAACAAACAGTTCGTAAAGGCGTGATCACGGTCGCTGGTTTGGGTACGCGGTTTTTGCCGGCCACCAAAGCCATGCCCAAAGAAATGTTGCCGGTTTTGGATAAGCCGGTGGTGCAATATATTGTGGAAGAAATGGCCAATAGTGGCATTAAAGAAATTATTTTTGTTACTTCTTCGCAAAAGCGGGCTATTGAAGATCATTTTGACAGAGACCATGATTTTGAAGAATATTTAAAAAGCGTAGGCAAGTATGAATTGATTGCGCCCTTGGTTGAATTATCAAAAAAGGTGCGTTTTTTTTATACTCGTCAGCCCAAACCCACTGGCAACGGCGATGCCTTACTTTGTGCGCGCGAGTTTTTGGGCGACGAACCATTTGCTTTTTCTGATGGGGACTCAATTATTGATGCTAAAATTCCTGTGGTAAAACAAATGATCCAAGTTTATGAAAAAATGCAAGCGCCGGTAATTGGGGTGCAAAAGATTAGTGATAAAAAGGAAATGACAAAGTATGGAAATGTTTATGGCAAACCCGAACCCCAAACTCCAATAGCCAAACTCCCTAAAATAAAGGGGTTAGGTTATTGGGGTCAGGGGTTGGGAGCAGTTTATAAGATACAAAAGTTTGTAGAAAAACCAGCGATTGATAAGGTATCCCCCCAAGGATTAATTGTGGGTGGAATGCGATATATTTTTACCAAGGACATTTGGCCGATTTTGGAAAAGCAAAAACCTAGCCGCAGTGGAGAAGTTTGGGTGTCTGAAGCGGCCAATACTTTGGCAAAAAAGCAGCCGTTTTATGCTTATGAATATGAAGGTAAATATTTTGATACGGGTAATAAATTATCACTTTTAAAAACTGCGATTTATTTTGCGGAGAAAGAGGGGCTTGCCCTGTGAAATGATTTTAAATTTTTAGGAGGACAATATGCATTATGTATATGTGTTGAGGTCAGAAACAGATAAGAAGTTCCATACAGGTTATACCAAAAATTTAAAATCAAGATTTGAGCTTCATGTTAAAGGAAAAGTAGAATCAACTAAGAATAGACGACCGTTAATTCTAATCTACTACGAAGCTTGTTTAAATCAACAGGATGCAACCCACAGAGAAAAATACTTAAAAACTTATAAAGGCAAATTATTCTTAAGAAATAGGCTCAAATCTTATTTCACAGGGTAAATATGACAAATTTGTCTAAAATATTATTACTATCTTTACTGCTTGTCGGCTGGTTTTTTTTGCCTTTTTTTGTACGGGCCGAAGCTTATGTAACAACCATGGCACCTTGCGCTTGCTATAATCGCTTACAAAAAGCAATGGATTGTGATGCCTCAAAATCATCAGATCCAAATTCTCTGGGTCACAGGGAAATAGCAGTTCAATATAAATCAGACGGCAGTGCTTCAGAAAATTTTTCTACCTCGTATAAAACTGCCTGTTCTAATCTTTCCAATCAATATCAGAATTGCATTTTTATTCCCCAAATAACATTAGATGCTATAACTAATGGCTATTCAGATACCCAATTAAGCAGTTGGTGCAATTCCCAAAGTGTTAATTTGGATAAAACACCAGCTAATATTAATACCCCTGGTGGGACAGGGGAACAAACCCCCACTTTAATGGTTCCTTGCTCATGTTTTGAAAGAATAAGTCAAAAATTATTGTGTACAAAATTTGAGGCCAAACAGGCAGCAGTTAGGTTGTTTTATCAGGGAGGTGATGCTACACAGGTGATAGCAGATAAATTTAAAATTGCTTATGCTGAGGGCTGCAAAAAGATTGAACAAGACAGTAATAAAGACTATGCAAATTATAGCTGTGTTGCCATACCAGAGATAACTTATGCCATGACACAGATTGAACACCCATACCCACTAACAGATTTTGTAAAATGGTGTGAAGCACAAAAAAATAATTTAGATACTTCTCCTGCTAAGAGTGAACAAAAACCAGTTGTAGGTTGTTTTTGTGATATAGTTAATAGTGAAAATGGTGTAGTTCAAAGTGGATATTATGATAGTAGTGTTAGTAAGATGGAGAACTGTGTAGATTCTCAGACTTCCGATGTTGAACTTTCCCGTAAGTTTGAACGACTTATATTAAATAATGAAAAGAAAATTTCTGATAGTGCTCCAATAGTCATAAATAATTCAGATGGCGCAAAAGATGATGCACCAATATTTATAAACCCAGATGTGGATCCAGACTCCTTAATGGCCGTTTACAAAAAAAATTGTCATTGGATTGATTCTGGCGAAGTGGGTCAGAATAATTTAATTCTTCCAGATACATCAGGACTTAATGGCTTAAGAAAATTAGGGTTATCAGGTACCAAAGAGGGAGTGAGTGCTTTTATTGGTATACTAATTAAAGCTATTATGAGAATAATGGGAGCTGTTGCTTTTGCTTTGTTTGTTTACGCTGGATTTTTGTGGATGATTGGCATGGGTAATAGTGAAAAACAAGGGCAGGCAATGAAAATTTTAGTTTGGACATCACTCGGACTCATAATTATTTTGAGTAGCTACGCACTAATAAATTTCTTTTTAGGTTTTATTAAGTAATAAACATACTAACAACAGGTAACATACTAACTACTAAAAATACTAAAATACTAACTAATTTGAGAAAGAAACTGGGAAACTAAGAAATTAAGAAATTAGTGATTGAAATTATGTTGGAGGTAAAATATATTGAATTGAAAGATTTGGAAGTGTATAAGAATGCCCGAGAGTATAGTAAATTAGGATGGGAAATTTATGAGGGTTTAGATTGGCAGATAAAAAAGGTAATGGGAGACCAAATGATAACCAGTATAGATTCGATTGGCGCCAATATTGCCGAGGGTTATGGCAGATATCATTATTTAGACAAAATTAAATTTTATTATAATGCCCGTGGTTCTTTGTTGGAGAGTGGGCATTGGGTGGCTTTATTTTTTGAAAGAAAGAAAATAAATTTTACGATTTTTCAATTAATGAAAGAAAAAAGAGAAAGTATTTCTTATAAATTAAATTTACTTATAAAATCACAGTATAATAGTAAATTCAATGATAAGGTGGAGAGTAACATTTAAGAACTATATGTGTATCATAATTTCTTAATTTCTCAATTTCTCAATTTCATTTATTTATGCTTAAATTTTTTAAAAACAAAATAATACTATCAATTTCTTTGGCATTGTTATTAATTACAGGATTCGGGTGCAAAGGCCTTACAGCTTCTCAACAAGCCGCCATTAGGCCGGTGACTTTAAATTACTGGACGGTTTATAATGATGTTAAAGAATTACAAAAATTGGCAGCTGATTTTCAAAAGCTTAGGCCATATATTACAGTAAACATTAAGCAAATACGCTATGATGAACAGGACAAAATGTTTACCAATGCCTTGGCCGATGATGTAGCGCCAGATATTATGAGTGTTTCGGTAAAAAATTTGCGCCATTATTACAATCGCTTGTCAGAAATGCCCGGCACTATAAAAGCTTCTTCCATAATTACCACTGGCCAGTATTTTAAAGAAACCACTGTACAAACCACAGATGTGCCAATGCCTACCCCTCGTTATGTGCAAACGGCTTATGTACAAAGTGTTTATAAAGACGCAGTAATTGGTAATAAAATATTGGGCCTGCCCATATCATTTGATACTTTGGCTATTTATTATAATAAAGATTTGTTGGATAAAGCCGGTATTGCCGAACCGCCCGCCACTTGGGATGATTTTATGAAAGACGTTAAGCTTACCACCAAGTTAAATAGTGCCGGACAAATTGTGCAATCTGGCGTAGCTTTGGGGACTGGCAATAATATTAGTAATGCGTTTGATATTTTGGCTTTATTTATGGCGCAAAGTGGGGTAAAAATGACTGATAAAGGTCGGGTTAGTTTTGCCGATGGTTTGAATGTAAACAATTTGGGAAGTTCGTCTGTGGTTAAGGCCTTAAATTTTTATACAGACTTTGCCAATGCCAATAAAGAGGTTTATGCTTGGAATGAAAAACAAGGTAATGCTTTGGAAGAATTTGCTCAAGGCAAAACCGCATTTTATTTTGGTTTTGCCTATGATTTTCCGAGAGTTAAGGCCTTGGCTCCGCAATTAAATGTGGAAATAATAAAAATTCCGCAGTTAACCGCAGATGCTCCGGTAAATTCTGCGGATTACTGGCTGGAAACCGTACCAAAAAAATCCAAGCATCAAAACGAGGCTTGGGATTTTGTGCGGTTTATTGGCTTAGAAGAAAATGTTAAAAAATATACCACTGATGTTAAACGCCCCACACCATATCGCTCACAAATTAAAGATCAAAAAAGTGATGTTGTTCTTGGTCCTTTTGCCGAGTATCTCTTGACCGCGGAAAATTTTTATCGCGGGCAGGATTTTGATACTGCCAAAAATGCGTTGGCGAATTTGTTACATGGTTATTTACAACCGGTTGGGAGTGGTGGAGAGAATAACACTAACAAATATATTTTTGATTTATTGAATAATACTGTCAGAGTAATACAACAAACGGTTTAAAATTATGAAGAAAAATTTTTTAGTATTTTTATTTGTTTGCGTAATAGTTTTTTTGTTTTCTTTTTTTAGTTTTGGGGAAGTTAAAGCTCAAGGAAGTTGTTGTGTTAGGAAAGATGACGGCACTTTACATTTATGTGTTTCAGCTGGCAGCGGCAAGACGACTTGTCCTTCTGGACAAGTTTGGCAAGACGTATCAGATGAATCAAAAATGTGTTGTATAAAAAAACTGGAAACGGGTGATGACTATAAAGATTGTAGTTATGTGGAGCCAGGGGGAAAGTGCGAAGGTGCAGAAACTACAGAGTGTATGTGCAGTGAGGAAATAAGTTGTGCCGGTGATGCTTGTTCAACTTATTGTCCATGTGGGCAGGGAAAATATAAGACGCAACTGGTAAAGTGTGTAGATAAAGTGACCTACTGTGGTTCGGTTTTTCCCAATAAAGATGATAATAGCATAAAATGGGAAGGTGTAGGTAGCGTTGAAATGAATCTTGGTGAAAAAAAGAGTTATACAATAATAGCTAATCCTGCTATAGCTGATTCCGATAAAAACATAATTGAACTGAAATGTGAAAATTGTCAAAAAGAAGGAGTCATCATAGAAGTGGGTAACCCTACCCCTACAAATTTGGGGAAAAGTTTGACTTTGCTGATAAATACGGGGGCATCTGCGGTTATTGACAACCAAACTATAAATGCTTCCACGCCAATTAATTTAAAGTTAAATTTTTTGGCCAAACGAGCTGATGGAAAGTCAGGTTCGGCCACTTTGCTGGTGGCTATTAAACTTTCCAGTTGTGATATTTTTAATAGTGGGGAAACAGACTGCCGCAGTAATGGTTTGTGTTTTTGGTTAAATAACAAATGTGCTTCGCGATTTGATAATAGTTTGTGTACAGGGTTAAGTAGTGCAGAGGGAAAAAAGTTTTGTGGTACAGAAATGGGCACAGATTCCAGTGCTTGTACTTGGAAAGAAGAAGCCAGTGGCGGGCGTTGTTTACCTACCAAGCAAGCTGGTTTAACCAGTGAATATGGTAGACCAAGCGGTTATGAGGGTCCATTGCCAGATTGCGCGTTTGACGGCTCTTGTGATAATGTAAATGATCTTTTGCAGTTAATTGTTAACACTGGCGCCAAGCTGGCTTTGCCTTTGATTGGCGGGTTTGCTTTTGTGATGTTTTTGTATGGTGGGTTTATGATGATTACTTCTTTTGGCAGTGCTGAACGTGTTAAAAAAGGCCAACAGATTTTGGTGGCAGCAGTAATTGGCATGGTAATAACCGTATCTGCTTATTTTGTGGTTAGCTTTATGTTGGATATTATGGGGGTAAAAGATACATTCCGGGGAATAAAATAACGTAATAGAAACAACGTAATAGAAATTAAGAAACTAAAAAATAGTAAAAGAAATGGAGAAATTAGGAAATTAGGAAATTAGGAAATTATGCAACACAGCCAAAATTCTTAGTCGTGTAGCATAATTTCTCAGTTTCTTAGTTTCCTAATTTCGCTATAATTCGTTATGAAGCTCAAAATTATCTCATTATTATCTTTATTAGTATTTGGCAGCTTGTTTTTGAATAACTTAGTTTTGGCTGAGGGAGCGTCTGCTCCGAGTAGTTCTGCCAATGTCATAAGTTTGGAAAATCCCATTGGTAGTGAAAAAGATGCCGGTCTTTTTGGTCCAGTCATGAAAATAGTTAATGGTTTGTTGGGAATAATTGGCGCCTTGGCTTTGGTGGCCTTTGTTTACGGCGGATACAACTGGTTAATTTCTGCCGGCAATGCGGAGAAAGTAAAAACCGGCACCACCACCATGATTTGGGCTATACTTGGCCTATTCCTTATTTTCAGCTCCTATGCTATACTTAAGCTAATTACGGATGCACTTGGTGGTAGATA
>Ga0172370_10006448_pt1 | contig 14713 bp, 12 predicted proteins | sample LakKiv5m_FD_114538 | JGI IMG/M metagenome (GOLD analysis project Ga0172370, IMG submission 114538) | Freshwater microbial communities from Kabuno Bay, South-Kivu, Congo - kab_022012_11.5m | ecosystem: Environmental > Aquatic > Freshwater > Lake | place: Democratic Republic of the Congo...
TCGGGATCCATTCATTAGGAACTATCGTTCCGCTGATCAAATGGGCAAGATAAGTCTCGACACCTAAAAGAAATTCATTTAACGCCGCGACCAATAAAAACGCCTGATCGCGTGATATCGGAATTCGATAGCGACGGATAGCTGGGAAAAGTTCAGCTAAAGGATACATGCTTACTCTCCAGCTTCTTCTAACTTGTTAGAAACCATCTCTTTCAACTCAGCTAGTTCATGTAAAACCTCATAAGCGCCATGCCATTGAGCATAATCGGGTCCTTGCATCCAGGTACCGAACTTTGCTGTGCGCCCCCAATGGTGCCAGAGATTGAAATAGGTAAAATCAATCGGTTCGTCAAAAGGCGCCTCTGTCAACAATCCTTTTTCCTGAAGAGGCTTTATGATCTGATTGCTTTCGACAACCCAAACATTGACACGCTCTGTCGCTTTATCTGCAGCGATATACAGATCATCAATGAATACCTGATTATGGCATTCTAAGCAAACACCTTGCATCCGCACTTTATTATCTTGCCAACCTGGTCTACGTTCACTGATCGGTGCGAATAGATACCAGGTCAATCGATCTCCAACATCATGAGTCGTACCACTGGTTCCAAAACCACTCATATGGCAGATAGCGCAGGTTGCAGCAGGAAAATCCTCAACATCTAATGTCCCTGGTTCTGCTTCCCAATGCCATTTATATCCACCAGTATGATATGCAATACCGTGAGGTGACTCGACATAGATTTCCCATTGAGGATGATCAGGCCCTATATGACACGCATTACAGGTCTCTGGCTTTCGAGCTTGCTCAAGGCTGAACTCATGACGCAAGTGACACTTCTGACACTGACCTATGGATCCATCTTCAGCTGGTCTGCCGATATCATGACAACCTTCACAAGTAATTGCGGTCATATCAGGACCTTCCAGTTCAGCAATTTCATTGCGGGATTTATCCGGAGCATAACTACCTTCTGGGATCGATTTATACTGTATTAAATGCTCTTGGGATAAATTTTGCGAGCCAGCAAACGCTACATACGCTGGAAGGCTGTGACGGCTTTGAAGAAATTGAGCAACTTCAGCAGCATGACATTTCTGACACATCACAGTAGTAGGTGAGGCAAGAACGTAGGTACCCTCATGTTCGACACTGCCGGGATGATCAACGGTAACCTCATGGCATTTTTGACAAGAGACCTCCGCACGCGCCATACTGCTCGAAGCATACTGCGAAACAATGCCGGGAGAAGTTTCACGATGGCAAACCACACATTCATTGGTACTATTAGCGAGTGCATCGACTCTTTCTTCAACAGCTGGAGAACCTGCATTTCCGATTGCCATAATGATTAAACTAAAGCCAAGTACGACAAGAATTGAAACTAAGCCTAATACAAATAACCGAGCATGTATATTTATTGGTTTTTCGTTCTCAGTCATTAGAGCAGCCTCCTGATACTAAACAATCCCCTAAGAAAGCAGTAAAAAACGTACCATAATAATTATAGCACAGAAATTTTTTATGCAGACGAATTTTAATCTAATAGATAGGTATTGATTGGTCAATCGAGCGCGCCCATTGATTAATACCCCCTTTGAGATGTCTGACCTTTCTATAACCTGCTTTGATCAGCAAATCCAATGCTTGTTTAGAGCGAATACCAGCTCTGCAAAAGACAATGATTTCTTCATCAGGGTTCAATTCAGAGAGACGAGAATTAAGTTCATCGAGTGGTATCTGCTTTGTTTTGGAGAAATTTGAGATCTTTGCTTCGTGTGGTTTACGTACATCCAATAGACACAATTCAGTGTTACGCTTTAGTATTTGTTCAAGTTCATCTGCAGTAATTTCATAGCCTTCATCAAGATGAATTATCTCTGATTGAATGCCAGGAACACCACAAAAATCATTGTAGTCAATCAAATCGGTTATCTCTGGATGATCACCACAGACCTTACAATGAGGATTCTTTCGTAATTTGACATAATCGAAAGACTGATCAAGCGCGTTATAAAGAAGTAATTTACCAATCAGAGGCTCTCCAATCCCTAGGATCAGTTTGATCGCTTCGGTTGCCTGAAGCGTCCCAATCACACCTGGTAAAACTCCAAACACGCCTCCTTCAGCGCAAGTTGGCACAGACCCAGACGGAGGCGGTTCGGGAAACAAACAGCGATAACAAGGACCTTTACGAGCATCGAAAACACTTACCTGACCATCGAAACGGAAGATCGAGCCATAAATATAGGGTTTACCAGTCAATACACATAGATCATTCAATAAGTAACGAGTAGGGAAATTATCCGTACCGTCCAGGATTATGTCATATTCTTTAACAATTTGCCTGGCATTTTCGGATGTTAATATTTGATCGAAAATTTCGACTTGAATTTCGGGATTGAGATCAAGTAAACGCTCTCTTGCTGAGTTTACTTTTAGTTTGTCGACCATCGAAGTTGCATGAATAACCTGGCGCTGTAGATTGGAATAATCGACCCGATCGTAATCGATCAGTCCAATCCTACCAACGCCAGCAGCTGCAAGATATAAAGAGATCGGGGACCCCAAGCCACCTGTACCTACGATGAGCACAGATGCTGCTTTTAGTTTCTGCTGCCCCTCTAAGCCAACCTCTGGAATCAGTAGATGCCGAGAATAACGTTTCAATTCCTTGTGGGAAAGCGAAGGCAACATCATAATCACCCTCCAGAGATACTCCGGATAATTACGAGTCTATCATTCTCTTGTAAAGGTTTTTCCAAATCTTGTTTTTTATGGATGGATTGTTCTGCCAAGAAGAGGTTAATTGAAGGTTGAATACCTCCATCGGATGTATAAAGATGATCTTTTAAATCAGGAAATTGAGAGACAAGATCCTGCAAAGCATCAGAAACATTCAATCCATTAACCATCACTTGACTTTTTCCTGCTGTATATCGTCGGAGTGGAGTAGGAATTCTAACAATTTGCATATTAATAAAACCTGGTTGATTCTATTATAGACGATTATAGACGACCAACCAAGTTTTTCATCAATGATATCTTAGTCTTTTGATAAGATCGATTAATAACAGATTGAACAAAAAACCTACAATCAGCGCATCAGTCACGCATCCATAATTTTTGATCACTAAGATATTTATAACCAGCATCAGGAAAAACAGTCACCACCATCCCTGACTCTAATTCATCCGCTAGTTTTAGGGATGCAACCGCTGCAGCTCCAGAGGAAACACCAACAAATAAACCCTCTTCCCTTGCCAATCGACGCACCATTTGATGCGCTTCTTGAGTCGAGACTTCAATCGTACGATCAATCACCGATGAATCATAGATCGCAGGCACCTTTGCTGTAGCCATATGTTTGAGTCCTTCCACTTTATGTTTCGCAGAATCAGGTTGTACAGCCACAATCTGTACTTCAGGTTTGATTTTTCTAAGATAACGAGCAGTACCCGTGAGCGTTCCAGAAGTACCTAAACCCGCTACAAAATGAGTGATTTCTCCAGATGTTTGATTGAAAATTTCCGGACCGGTTGTATAGAAATGAGCTTGCCAGTTTGCAGGATTATCATATTGATTGGCATAAAAATATTTTTCAGGATAAGCCTCAGATAACTCTTGAGCTACCCGAACAGCGCCATCAATTCCTTCAGAAGCTGCCGTCATGATCAAGTCAGCACCTAGGGCTTTTAGTATGGAGATCCGCTCCGGGCTGACATTATCCGGCATAACAATCGTAACGGGTATCCCCATACTGATTCCCAAAGTAGTGTAAGCAATTCCCATATTTCCAGAAGTGGAATCTAAAATGTGTTTCCCCTTGGATAGCTTAGATTGGTGAATCGCTGTCTGAATGATATTTAATGCAGGGCGATCCTTAACAGAACCACCTGGATTAAACCATTCTGCTTTCGCCAAAATCTTAACATGGGGATAATTTCGGGCAGTAATCTTCCTCAAAGGAAACAAAGGTGTATTCCCAACCAATTTTTCAATACTTGAAATTTGTGTAGAAGATATCAGTAAATCAGGTATTGCAACTATATCCATCTTTATTCTCCAATTATATAAATCAAAAACGACCAATAAAAAAAGGGCATTGCTCAGGTTTTTAAATACCTTATCGCAATACGAAAAACAATCGTATGCGGGGTCGCATTTACCCTTCGTCGTTGCTATCTTAGCTGGTTTTTATGGTCGCTCATGTAGAATAAAGCTACTTTAACTTTTCGTGACGAAGCGGTATTTACTAACCCCGCCTCATACACATGCAAGCTTTTATCATTCGCTCATCCTTAAGAATAATTTTTATGAATATATTGATAATAATTTTATTGCACATTATCAATTTGTCAAGAGCGAAAAAACAATAACACTAAAGATCATCCTTTCGGTAAAGTTTTGATATCGAATCTTGATCGCCAAACGATATTATTATCGAATATGGAATCTGATAAGTGTAATCAGACAATAGTAGTAAAATATTTTATAGAAAGAATCATATTTTTGGAGCAAGTCAATGTCATTATTATCCGGAAACCAATTAAAAAGCCGGTTTAACCAAAAAATTAGTAAACGAATTATCTATCTACTTGATCGATTTGGTGTTTCAGAACCAGCCACAATCATGATCACTGCTATTATTGTTGGAATCGGCGCTGGATTAGGTGCAGTCATTTTTCGCCATCTCATCAATGGTATGCAATACGTATCGTATGAAGTAATTGCAGGATGGTTGCATTCCATCGCCCCTTTTCATTTATTGATCATTCCCGCAATTGGGGGCGCCATCGTTGGGCCACTGATTTATCGTTATGCGCGAGAAGCAAAGGGGCATGGAGTTCCGGAAGTCATGGAAGCGGTTGCATTACGCGGTGGAAGAATAAGACCTCAAGTAGCAGTGGTCAAATCTTTAGCCTCAGCAATATGTATCGGTACAGGTGGATCAGTCGGACGCGAAGGACCAATCGCGCAAATTGGATCTGCGATTGGGTCAACAATTGGGCAAGTATTTAAACTCTCCGATGAACGCATCCGAAATTTAGTGGCTTGCGGCGCTGCTGGAGGAATTGCCGCTACATTCAACGCGCCAATCGCAGGATCATTATTCGCGCTAGAAGTGATCTTAGGACAATTTCAAGCTACTTACTTTGGCGCAGTCGTCATTTCCGCTGTCATAGCAGATGTGATCGCGCATGCCTTTGAAGGAGACACACGCGCTTTCATCATCCCAAAATACGCTTTGGTTGATCCACGCGAACTACTATTGTATGTTGTATTAGGCGCTCTTGCTGCAGTTGCAGCATATGGATTTACACGCCTATTGTATTACTCAGAAGATGTATGGGAAAGCTTCAAAATACCAGAATATATAAAACCTCTCTTCGGTGGCTTAGTACTCGGGGTTATTGGAATCATCTCCCCGAAAATCATTGGCTTTCCCAGAGTTTTTGGGGTTGGTTACGAGACGATCAGTGAAGCGCTCTCGGGATCTTTAACCATACAGCTAACCATCGCGTTGCTAATCCTAAAAATATTAGCGACTATCACGACACTTGGGTCAGGTGGATCGGGTGGTGTTTTTGCCCCGTCTCTCTTTATGGGAGCAATGTTAGGTGGAGCCTTTGGTCATATATCCAATATGCTCTTCCCCGAAGTCACCGCCCCGGCAGGAGCATATGCATTGGTAGGGATGGCAGCTTTCTTTAGTGGTGCAGCTCATGCGCCAGTCACCGCGATCTTGATTTTATTTGAGATGACTGGGGATTATCAGATTATCTTGCCGCTGATGTTGGCAACCGTGATGAGCACACTTGTCTCACGAGCTCTCAGTCAAGAATCGATTTACACATTAAAATTAACCCGTCGTGGCGTTCATTTGCAATATGGACAAGATATTGATGTGATGCAAGGAGTTACTGTTGGAGAAGTAATGACAAGGGATGTGGATACAGTTCCTGAGAATATGAGCGTCGAGGATTTAATTGAGGAATTTGATAAAACCTATCACCATGGCTTCCCGGTAGTCGCAAAAACTACCGGCGACCTAATGGGAGTAATAACTTTACACGACCTAAAAGGAGTCTTAGCTAATGATAACATTACGGGGAAAGAAGTCCGAGATATCGCGACTATTGATGATGTCATGGTTGCTTATCCAGATGAACCCATGTGGGAAGCATTGCGTCGCATGGCAAACCGAGATATTGGCAGATTGCCAGTTGTAGCCTCGAAAGAAGATAATCAATTGGTCGGTATCATTCGACGGCGAGATATCATCAAAGCATATAATCACGCCATCATGAAAAAAGCGCATCACCAACATCGCTTTGATGTTTTACGATTGGGGAGAATTGATAGCTCGGAATTCTTGCATTTCGAAGTCCCCGAAAATTCTGCAATCATCGGTAAGCAAATTCGGGAGATCGAATTACCTGAAGATTGTCTAATCGTATCATTACAAAAGGGTAGGAAATTACGAATTGCGCATGGTTATACGAAAATACAAGCCAGGGATAAAATTACTGTCATCGCACAAAAGGAATGTGTTCCCCTTATTAAAAACATTTTAACAAGTTCAGAAACAAAGGAAGAGCCAAAAATAGAATAGAAAAAACTTGCATTAAAAAATAACAAAACATCGCCAAAGGGGATGTTTTGTTTTAATCTTTAATAAATGTTTTACCCATTGTACTAGGAAAAAACCCAAGTTATTCTGCTAATCACTAACCTCATCATACTCAGATTCCTCTCCAATACCACGCGGCAACCATTTTCGTTCATCTTTTAATCGATGTTGCAACCCACCACGATCATGAATCTTGTCAAATCCAGTAGGTTTGATAAACATATGCTCACCTTCCAGAAGACCAGTAACTCCATGTTGACCGGGTTCAGGACGTTTCTCTCCAAGATATTTTGCCGCCTTTTCGGGATTATAATCAGTAGGTTCCTCATAAGTAGTAATATATCCTTCATAGTTACGCAGGATAATTTTATGGTCCGACATACTGAGAACATAGTTGGGACTTACGGGAATTTTACCTCCACCGCCTGGCGCATCAATAATATATTGGGGAACAGCAAAACCTGAAGTATGTCCGCGTAATCCTTCCATGATCTCGATACCTTTCCCAACAGGAGTGCGAAAATGACCAGCCCCTTCTACAAGGTCGCATTGATAGAGATAATACGGACGAACTCGTATTCTGACTAGATTTTGGACTAATTTCCTTTGAATATGCACATTGTCGTTAACACCAGCAAGCAAGACGGATTGGTTGCCAAGAGGAATACCAGCACGCGTCAAAAGATCACAGGCATGTTCCAATTCAGTAGTAATTTCATTAGGTGAATTTACATGGATATTCAACCATAGTGGATGATATTTCTGCAGCATATCCGTTAGTTCTTCAGTCACACGCATAGGCATAAACACAGGGATACGAGACCCAATCCTGACGATTTCAATATGGGGTATTTCGCGTAATCTACTTAGGATTTCCTCTAGAATCTTTGGCGCTAGAATCAGCGGATCCCCACCAGAGAGCAATACATCGCGAACTTGAGGGGTCCTCTTCAAATATTCAATCTGCATTTCAAATTCCTGGCGCGAAAAAGTAGCTGTAGGATCTCCTACGATCCTTGATCGCGTACAATAACGGCAATAGGTTGCACATTGAGTCGTAACTAACATAAGCACACGATCGGGGTAACGATGAACCAACCCAGGAACAGGCGAGTGTCTATCTTCCGCTAGAGAATCCTCCATCATTGAAGTAAATGGAACCATTTCAGCATCAGTTGGTATGACCTGTTTTCGGACAGGATCATCTGGATCTTCAGGATTGATCAGAGAAATAAAATAAGGGGTAATATCAACACGAAATAAATGTGCAGATGAAAGCGCTTTTCTTTCACTTTCTGTAAGTTTCAAAACTGCTTCAAGGTCTTCTACAGTATTAAGACGATTACTAAGCTGCCAACGCCAACTATTCCATTTTTCATCGGGAACATCTTTGTAGATTGGGGCTCGTTTTGAAGGGAATGGTGAATTAGCCATACGGGAAACTCCTTATAATAAGATTATACGAGTAAAATGCTCTACTACCTATAGATAGGGTCTTTAAAATTGTAAATCAGGTTAGGTTTTAGGTCAAATATTTAAGCAATAAAGCTTGGATTTCGTTCTTAGGTTTAAAAAAACAAATTAATCAAGATATAATACGGTCAATATTCAGAGATTAATAACCCTTCTTGAGGAGAATTTTATGGGCAGAGAAGATGAAATTCGAGATGCGATCGATCAGGCGGTAGCAGCATTTACACGCTATGACCCAAACCCAATTACTTGGCAATCCTGGTTGATCTATTTATTAAAGAGCCTTCAAGAACAATCTATGGACACCAACCCACTCCACCAAGAAGTCTATGAAGATATGCTTGAAATGTTGCTTGATCAAATCCGAACCCGACTTAGGAATGGCGCCTGGTAAAATTAGGATATCGTTTAGAGGGCATAAGTGGGGATATACTCTGTTTCTTTTGGCGAATTCGACACAAAATTTTAAGCAGAAATCACTTTCAATTCTACATAGATTCGTATCTCAAGGAAAATTTTTGTGTTATTAAATGAGGTTGAACCCTAATTAGAAATTGATTGATAATAAAAAAAACTAAACAGAGGAAGATATGAGCCGACCTCTCTATTTATTATATATTCTCGCTTCAATCATTAGCCAGATCGTCGGGGCAATCCTTCTATCAATAGCCCTTATCCCCAGCTACTATATCATTTCCGGAATATGGAAATTAACTTTAACTATACCAGATAACTTCTGGAAAGTTTTCCTGATCTGTTTATCGATGGGATTTTCCTTCTTTATATTTGGCGATATGTTGATGGTCGTTATCGTGTTGTTCAAGAAGCTTTTCCGCATCAGGAATCGAGAACAGACTGGCAACTTTCGTTCGACAATAGTCATCACGGTTGGAGTGCATAATTTCCTCATGAATCTGATCCAATTCTTTTATCTCCCTCTTGTCAGAAGCACTCCCATCATCCTATGGTTCTATCGAGGTATGGGAATGAAAATCGGGAAAGATACCATCATCACCACATGGCGAATATTTGACTGCGATATGATCGAAATTGGCGATCATTGTGTTATTGGGGGAAGCGTAGCCATCAGCGCACATATCGCTGAAAAAGGACATGGTATTCTAAAGAAGGTGAAGATTGGCAATCGCGTGACCATTGGAGCGAACACAACTGTTTTACCTGGCGTAACCATTGATGACAACGTGATTGTTGGCGCGAATAGCTTGATCCCCAAAGATTCTTATTTAGAAGGCGATTCTGTGTACGGTGGAGTCCCTATTCGAAAAATCAAATAGAATTACTGGTTCAATAATAACTTTCCTAATTTAGATTGTACGATCAATCAATTCAGCGTTCAATTTATCGTTCTTTTTTCGCTTCTTTTATTATCCAAAAATCAATCGGTTAGATAATTATCTATCATGCTATAATCAATTTTTAGTCCTTTTTATCTATGATGATATACAACTGGTGAACTTGCTGAAAAAATTTTCCCTACCAATAAACTAAAAAGTTTAACCCAGAGGATTAATTTTTTCCAGAACGATTGAAAGGGACCTAACTTGCTACTAAACCGGCTGATCATATAAGCCAATTAAAAATCTCGGAGGATTTGAAATGCCATCAATAGAAAAACGTTCCATAAAAGCAGAAGATCTATATCGATTTGAATTAATATCCGATATACGAATATCTCCAGATGGAAAACATATCATCTATTCTCAACAAAGGGTTGATGAAAAAAGTGAGAAGAAATACGCTAACTTATGGTTAGTTTCCATTCAAGAAGGTAAACCAAAACAATTTACTTTCGGGAATCAGGTAGAAAAACAACCGCGCTGGTCACCGGATGGTACTCAGATTGCCTTTTTATCTAATCGAGGTGATGTAGATAAACCTGCTCAAATTTTTATTATCCCCTTTAGCGGCGGAGAAGCTCGTCCAGTGACCGATTTACAGGGTGAATTCGGAGGATTCAGTTGGTCTCCAGACGGGACAAAGATTTTATTTTCATTCCGTAAGAAGGATCAGGAAGAAATTGAGCGTGAAAAGGACGAGAAGAAGAAAGAATTAGGTGTCGTCGCAAGACATTACAAACGCGTATTCTATAAATATGATGGGTATGGATACTTACCTCATGAAAGATGGCATATTTGGGTTCTGGATCTAGACTCCGGTGAAACCACTCAACTCACCAATCATGAAGTTTATGACGAACAAAATCCGAATTGGTCGTTGGATGGAAAACAAATCGCATTCATGTCCAATCGCAGTGATAACCCGGATTTTACGCCTGATCGAACCGATTTGTTTGTCATGGAAAGTGATGGAGGCAATCTTCGTAAAATTGAAACACCAATCGGTGAAAAAAGCTTACCTAGCTATTCGCCAGATGGAAAATGGATTGCTTATTATGGTTCCGAAGGGGAAGGTAAATGGTTTAAAAATCAAGGCTTGTGGATTGTTCCTTCTGATGGAAGCCAGCCTGCCAAGAATTTAACCGAAAGATATGATTATCATGTTGAACCACATGCGATCAATGATTTAGGTGAGCCGGAATTTATGCCGCCAACATGGTCAAAAGAATCAGATAGACTTTATTTTCCGATCATGCTGCATGGCAGCGTCTTATTAAAATCGGTTGACTTAAACGTTGAAAATCTAGAAACGATCATCGATGAAGGCGGCGTTGTTGGCAGTTTTGACTTTGATGCCAAGCAAAAGAGAATGGCATATTTTTATGCAACGATCAAAAATCCAGGACAGGTGTTTGTCATGGAAATGGAAAGCCATCAAACTAAGCAGGTCAGTGATGTGAATGGAGCTTTGCTTGGTGAAATAGAATTAGGTGAAGTTGAAACCGTATGGATTAAAGGATCGGACGGGAACGACTTACAAGGATGGATCATCAAACCACCCCAATTTGATACTAAGAAAAAATATCCTTCGATCCTTGAAATTCATGGTGGACCACTAACCCAATACGGGTTTAATTTTATGCATGAATTTAATTTCCTCGCTGCTCAAGGTTATGTCGTGCACTTTTCCAATCCCAGAGGAGGACGCGGTTATGGCGAGGCTCATGCTGGCGCAATCCATGGCGCTTGGGGAACCGCAGACTATGCTGACCTGATGGCATGGACTGACTATATTTCCCAATTACCTTATATCGATCCTAATCGCATGGGCGTAACCGGTGGAAGCTACGGTGGTTATATGACGGTGTGGATCATTGGACATACCCAACGCTTTAAAGCTGCCGTGACACAACGCTGTGTAAGCAATATGGTCAGTATGTGGGGTTCAAGCGATATGAATTGGGTCTTCCAACAAGAAATGGAAGCTGGCGCTCCTTTTGAGGATCCAGAAAAGTTCTGGAAGATGTCCCCGATAAAATATATTGGAAATGCAAAGACACCCACATTGGTAATTCACAGCGAAAATGATCATCGTTGCCCAATCGAACAAGGCGAACAAGTATTTGTAGCATTAAAACGCTTAAATGTACCCACAGAATTCGTGCGATTCCCGGGTGAGTTCCATGGGTTATCGCGCAATGGACGAACAGATCGACGAATCGTGCGTTTGAACCATATTGCACGCTGGTTCAATGAATATATGTAGCGCTAAAGTTTATTAACCGTTGTTATTGTCCGTCTAAGAAGAAGTTCAATGTCTATTTAGTCTCCAGTCTTGTGCCATGAAAACAAGCTGGAGACTATCACAAGCATTTATTAGAATATTTAAATTCTCTGAAATTTGCGCACTTTGAAAAACGAGCAAGAAGACATGGGATTATGAAATGGTATAAAGATCAAATAACCATATCAACGCGTGGAAAAGGATTATATCCATTTACCGATGCGATTGAAAAAAGAATTCAACATTGGGGTATCAAAGAGGGAATGTGTTATTTATTTATTCAGCATACAAGTGCATCATTAATCGTCAGCGAGAGTTATGATCCCAGCGCCAGACTTGATCTAGAAACATTTATGGAACGCTTAGCGCCTGAAAATCAATCTTGGCATCGACATACCTTAGAAGGAGGGGATGATTCTCCTTCTCATATGCGTGCTATGTTAACTAATGTTGACATAAACATCCCCATTGATAATGGAAGCCTCAGCCTTGGCGCCTGGCAAGGTGTGTATCTCTTTGAGCACCGCGCACGCGCGCAATTTAGACAAGTTCTATTGCGTTGCGTGAGTGTTGATTAATCTCTACTAAGGTTTCTCACCGAATACTTGGAAATCATCCAATATTAATCAGGCAACTCATACAATTCCACTAAAACACCATTGGCGCTTTGGGGATGAATAAAAGCATATCGTTTGCCATCAGAAGAGCTGACTGGTGTTTCATTGATCAATTGGATGCCCTTTGTTTTTAAAGTCAATAACATGCCTTCAATATCATCGACTTCCAGACAAATATGGTGCAATCCTGGACCGCGTTTTTCTAGATAACGCGCCAATCCTGAATCATCAGCCGTTGGCTGTACAATCTCAATTTCACTGTCACCCACAGGAAAAAAGGCTACTTTAGATTTTTCAGCGGGAACATCCTTCACCCTGGTTAATTCTAAACCGAGCGCTTCTTGCCAGAAGGATAAGTTTTCTTTGATATTTGGTGAAAGGATCGCGATATGATCAATACGGATAACTTTTGACATTTTGCTTTACCTCTTTAATTTTACAACCACGCTGGGGGCTGATATTCTCCCCAACTTTCGCGTAAGATTGCGCTGATTTCACCTAAGGTAATATCATTTTCGACACATTCAATAAAGATGGGGATTAAGTTTTCATCCTTTTTGGAGGCACTTTCTAGATGGCTTAGAAGCTCATTAACCCGAGCGGAATCGCGTTGAGCGCGTAATCTTTGCAGCCGAGCGCGTTGATTCTGCTCAATGCTTGGATCTACTTGCAAGTGTTCAAGATCAATTTTCTCATCAACCTGAAATTGATTGATGCCTACAATAATCTGTTCCTTATCTTCAACTGCTTTTTGATACCAATAAGCTGCATTCTGGATCTCATTTTGCAGGTAACCATTTTCAATTGCGGCTAGTGCACCTCCCATCTGATCGATCTTATCGATATAATCCTGAGCGCGCTGCTCAATTTGATCAGTTAGATATTCCATATAATAAGATCCAGCGAAAGGATCAATCGTATCAGCTACACCCGACTCATGGGCAATGATTTGTTGTGTACGCAATGCGACCTGTACAGATTTTTCAGTCGGCAACCAAAGCGCTTCATCCATACTATTGGTATGCAATGATTGTGTACCTCCTAGAACCGCAGACAAGGCTTGTAAAGCTACACGCACGACATTGTTGTCGGGCTGTTGAGCAGTAAGCGTGGAACCAGCCGTCTGTGTGTGGAAACGTAAGGTTTGGGAATGCTTATCTTTAGCATGAAAACGTTCACGCATGATCTTCGCCCATAATCGACGTGCAGCTCGGAATTTGGCGATCTCTTCCATAAAATTATTATGAGAATTGAAGAAGAAAGATAGTTGTGCAGCAAAACTATCTACATCCAACCCCACATCAATTGCAGCCTGTACATACGCAATCCCATTTGCCAGCGTAAAAGCAACTTCTTGAACTGCCGTAGAACCTGCCTCACGGATATGATAACCAGAAATACTAATCGTATTCCAATGGGGAATATTCTTTTGACAGAACTGGAATATATCCGTGATCAAGCGCATTGAAGGTGCAGGAGGAAATATATATGTACCCCGAGCGATATATTCTTTCAGAATATCATTTTGGATTGTGCCTCGTAAATGATGGTATTCAACACCCTGTCGCTTGGCAACAGCAATATACATCGCTAAAAGAATCGCTGCTGGGGCATTGATCGTCATGCTAGTAGAGACTTTATCCAATGGGATCTGCTCAAAGAGTGTCTGCATATCTTCCAATGATGAGATCGAAACACCAACTTTACCCACTTCGCCTATCGCTATCGGGTCGTCAGCATCATAGCCGATCTGAGTGGGCAGATCAAAAGCGACAGATAATCCTGTTTGTCCTTGTTTAAGCAAAAATCGATAACGTTTATTCGATTCTTCAGCGCTGGCATAACCAGCGTATTGTCGCATGGTCCAATAACGACCGCGATACATAGTGGGTTGAACTCCACGCGTAAAAGGATAATCACCAGGAAACCCAAGTTTATCTAGGTAATCTATCTGCACTTCCTGTGAAGTTAAGATTCGAGGAATAGGAATATTAGAAGAAGTTTCAAAGTCTGTCTTCCGTTCAGGGAAACGATTTAAAACAGGATCTAATATATTCTCTTGCCAATTTTTTTTATCTTTCTCGAAAGACATAAGGCACCTTTCTGTAATAATTTCATGCAACAAACTGAGTATACTCCATCCAAGAGAAGACTGAAAGCGCACTTTGTCACACTAATTTTTATGACTTCTTTCAGTCTGAAACTAATGCTTTTATAATCGATTGAGCAACGAATTTTCTGTAAATTCACAAAGATCCAATCAGAAGGGATGAAGAATCTTATGAATACAATTGAAGTCTGTGGATATGTGGATAACAAAGAGACGTTACCCACATATCCACA
>Ga0172370_10006455_pt1 | contig 14702 bp, 15 predicted proteins | sample LakKiv5m_FD_114538 | JGI IMG/M metagenome (GOLD analysis project Ga0172370, IMG submission 114538) | Freshwater microbial communities from Kabuno Bay, South-Kivu, Congo - kab_022012_11.5m | ecosystem: Environmental > Aquatic > Freshwater > Lake | place: Democratic Republic of the Congo...
GATAGTATGACGACAAAAATGTACTTCTTTAGCGATCTAAAAAAGAGTTTATATATTGATCACACAATATATACGCGAGTGATCAATAGTCTCAGTCCACTTCTTGTCAAACTTCCTTCCTATATTGAAATTGCCGTAGTTATAGGCTTACTATTGCTCCCTCTTTTTGGAGGCTTATTTTGGACTTCATCCACGTTGTTCGGACTACTCTTTCTTACAGTATTAGTCTGGATTATGTCTAAAGTTATCGGAGTAAAACTTGGCTATAAAGCGTTATACCGACTTGGTATGCATGGAGTTACTTGGTCAATTCTATTTTCGTTTTTATTAGACTTAACACATCAATCAATACCATATATTTTTAACCTCATTTTCGCATTATGGATGGGAATTGTTCTGTTTAAATTGAAGTCAGAATTCAACAAGCAAACATAACCAATCTTTTTTATGGTATAATTATCGCTGAAGTATGAAAAATATCGTTGCAAAAAATTATTTCTTTTTCTATTTTACCCGTAACGCGGGCTGATTTTTGTAAATAGAAAAAGAAAATCACCCCGCCAAAAGCGGGGTTTTTTAGTATTTGGCATATGAAACAAACCTGTTCCCAACAATTTTACTTTTATTTTTATCCCAATTAGCGGGAGGTATTTATATGCAAAATACACCCGCCGAAAAGGCGGGTTTTTTATTAATTTACACAAAAAATATGAAAAAAAATATAAACGGAAAAAAAGAACTAACAATCATAGCGGGTCCCTGTTCTGTTGATGAAAGAAATCTGCATGAAGTATTAGATATTGCAAAAATACGGGTGGAAGGAAAAAGGGCAATTGCAGGTACTCGTGTTGTGGGTTTGAAATCGAGGACAGCGCTTTCGATGGACGGAAAAAATATGGGAATAGACTTTGCCGTGTTTATGAGAAATCTGCAAAAAAGCATGGACGGAATTTCACCGACTGAGTTTGAAGAGCCGCCTAGTGTGACGCTCGCGCGGCATATACGGCAAGAAACCAACCTGATGATTGCAACTGAAGTCATGAGTCCTCTTGTGCAACTTCCTTCATTTGAGAGTGAAATATTCAAAAACAATGTTCTTATCTGGAGTCCGGCAGTAAGCCAACTTGGATGGCCCACAATGAAAATGGCGCTTTTTGCCAAGAGAAATGGATGGAATGTTGGGATAAAGAATGGTAAATGGCATTCGATGGAAAAGACATGGATGGGTCTTTCAAGTTATGTCGATGCCCATATCGAAAAAGAAAAGGTCATTATGATTCAACGGGGCGTTGAAGTTCCAGAAAAGGGAGAGTTCCGTAGTCTACCCACACATGAAAGCGCAGTCAAAATGAAAGAGGCGGGGATGAAAGTATTTTTCGATCCGTCTCATTCTTTCGGTCCTAAATTACGTGACGAAATTGTTGATGGGACAGTTGAAGCGATGAAGATGAAAACGAATGCCGGAGAACATGTATACGATGGCGTGCTTATTGAAGTGGGGACATCGGTTACGGATACAAAGCAACATATTACGGTTTTGGAGTTAGCGAATTTATGTGAACGATTGGGAGAGTTTCGGTCATTGGTTTCCCCAAATATAAATTAATACAAATATGAACATACACATTTCAAGGAGAAAAACAGTCTGTCCACTCATCATTGGGAACGGTGTGATTAAACAATTATCTGAGAACCATGCAATTAAACACGCACAGAATATTTGCATAATAACGGACACTTGCGTCGCTCCTTTATGGCTTGAACAAGTAAAGAAACATATTGAGAATAAATCGGTATGTGTAATCATCATAGAAACGGGCGAAAAAAATAAAACAATGAGAACGCTCCGAAAAATATTAAAAGAGATGGTTGAACTGGGAGTTGATAGAAGCTCGGTTGTAATTACTCTTGGGGGGGGAGTTGTTTGCGATATTGGTGGGCTTGCGGCAGGTCTTTTGATGCGAGGAGTGCCTGTGATACATGTTCCCACTACTCTTCTTGCACAAGTCGATGCGAGTATTGGAGGAAAAACAGCTATTGATTTTCAAGGGTTAAAAAATATGGTTGGGATGTTTTACCAGCCAACTGCAGTATTCATCGATGTCCAAATGCTCAAAACGCTTCCAGAACGAGAGCTGATATCTGGCTGTGGCGAAATAATAAAACATGCAATTATTGCGGACAACATATTATTAAAAATCTTTAACAAGAAATCCGTTGATATATCGGATGTGGAATGGATAGCCATTATTAAAAGGTCTTGTCGTATTAAAAAAACAATAGTCCAAAAAGACGAAGAAGAAAAAAACGGAGAAAGAAAAAAACTCAATTTTGGTCATACTGTGGGACACGCTATTGAATCTATTAGTTTGAAATCAGATCATCCCCTTCTCCATGGAGAAGCGATTGCGATTGGAATGATTTCAGAGACGCGTATGAGTGTGCTCATGGGTATTTTATCGAAGCAAGAAGAAGAAGTTATTCGTCTGGCTATTTCACAGTGTGGGCTTCCAACGAGCATAGCAAATGTTGACATTGAAGATATAGAAAAAGCAATGCTGCATGATAAAAAAAATGCACAAGGAAAAGTGCTATTTTCACTTCCGACAAAAATAGGAGCAGTTAAAAGTAATTGTGTTGTTTCTCAGCATATAGTACATCAGGGGCTTAAGAGTATTATTACAAATTTATAAATAGCAATGAATAAAATACTATTACATCCGCCAAAACGAAAAATACAAAATAGAATTGTACCGATAGAGGGTTCCAAAAGCTACACAAATAGGGCTCTTATCATAGCATCACTTGCAAAAGGGAAAAGTATTCTTTTATCGCCATCAATCAGTAATGACAGTAAAGTACTCATCCAGGCGTTAATAACACTTGGAGTTTCAATAAAAAATAAAGTAGATGGATCAATTGAGATAATGGGAAATGAAGGAAAGTTTGTTGCACAAAATATCTCGCTTAACGTTGGTCAAGCAGGTACCGCGATGCGTTTTTTGACCGCACTTTCTGCACTTGTTCCTGGGATAGTTTGTCTTGACGGTTCTTCTCGCATGAGACAACGGCCAATTGGAGAGTTGACTGCCGCACTTACACAACTGGGAGTAAGGATAACATTTTCATCCAGTGATGGTTTTCCTCCGTTGACAGTTAATGGAGGAATTATTAAAAAAAACATGGTAACAATGAGTGGAAAAGTAAGCAGCCAGTTTATTACAGCCCTTCTGTTAGTTGGCCCTTGTATTTCTGGCGGATTGACGATTGAAATCTGTGATGAACAAATATCAAAATCGTATATCGATATGACAATAGACAGCATGAAGCAATTTGGGGTTACTGTAATTAACGACAATTACAAACGCTATATTGTTCCTGACAGCAGTGAGTATAGGGCACAACAGTACACAGTGGAGGGCGACGCATCTGGCGCTTCATATTTATTTGGGATTGCTGCGGTAAGCGGAAGTTCTGTTACGGTTTCAAATATCAATCCCCTGTCATCACAGGGTGATATACATTTTGTAGATATTTTAGAAAAAATGGGATGCAATGTAGTTCGTGATACCAAAAAAAATACAATTTCAGTTACGGGTCCTTCACGATTACGGTCAGTTGTTATAAATATGGAATCAATGCCGGACACCGCCCAAACATTGGCGGTTGTTGCTTCTTTTGCAAAAGGGACAACAATCATAACAGGTCTCTCGACATTGAAAGTGAAAGAGACAGACAGACTTGAAGCAATAAAAAATGAATTAAAAAAAATGGGAGTGGAAAGTATAACGACTAATAATTCGATCCATATCATCGGGGGAAATCCACACAGTGCTGTGATTAAAACATATGATGATCATCGTATGGCACTTGCATTTTCAATAGCAGGATCTGTAATCAATGGAATGGGTATTGAAAACCCTCATGTCGTTATTAAATCGTTTCCCTCCTATTGGGATGTTGTTAAAAAATTAGGAATACGTATTTCACACTAATATGAAAAACATTGTACTTATCGGATTCATGGGGAGTGGAAAGAGTTCCATTGCAAATTTCATAGCAAAAAAATTGAAATTCCAATGCATTGAAACTGACGATTTGATTCTTGAACGATCGGGAAGAAAGAGCATTCGTGAAATTTTTGAGCGAGACGGTGAAATTCGGTTTCGAGAAATGGAGTTGGAAATCGCAAAAAAATTACATAACAAAACAGGTGTAGTTATCTCAACAGGAGGCGGAATGATTATAAATAAATTATGTATTGACTATCTCAAAGAATATGGAGTTGTTGTTCATTTATCCACATCTATGAAGGAGATAGAAAGAAGGCTGAAGGGAGATAATACACGTCCATTATTCACAGATATAAAAAAAGCAAAAAAATTATTTAAGTTTCGCAAGAGTTTATATGCTGAATATGCAGATATAGGTGTCTCAACTGACGGAATGTCTATAGATGAAATTACAAATAATATTTTGGAAAAACTATGAAAACCGCACAAACAAAAATATGTTTAATTATTGGAGACCCAGTGAATCATTCACTCTCTCCTCTTATGCATAATGCAGCATATGAAGCGGTTGGGCTTGAAGAACAATTTGTATATTTAGCCGCCTCAGTACCAGTGACACAGATGAAAAGTGTCATTGAGTCAGTTCGAACATTGGGAATAAAGGGTTTAACTTGTACAGTACCACATAAAATTGCAGTCATTCCGTTTCTTGATGCGATAGATGAAATAGCAAAAAAAATTGGGGCAGTAAATTCTGTGGCAAATACAAATGGAATTCTCAAGGGATACAATACTGATTGGATTGGTGCTATATCGCCACTCAAAAAAATAATGAGCCTTAAGAATAAAAAAGTTTTAGTTATTGGAGCGGGAGGTGCAGCTCGAGCAGTTGTATATGGACTGGTTCATGAAAAAGCAAAAGTAACTGTAATTAATAGAACTATCGAAAAAGCAAAAAAATTAGCATTTGAGTTTGGGTGTCATAATCAGGATACAATTAACGAGTTGTTTCTTGCCACGCAAGATATAATCATCAACACAACATCAGTCGGAATGCATCCACATGAGGGATTACTCCCTATTCCCTTAGAAGGTATTCATAAAGGACAAATACTTATGGATATAGTCTATGCCCCTTACGAAACTGAATTTTTAAAACAAGGAAAAAAAATTGGGGCAAAAATAATTCATGGAACAGAGATGTTGCTTTTTCAAGGCACCGCTCAGTTTGAATTATATACAGGTGTTAAGGCACCAATTGAAGTAATGAAAAAAACATTATTGAATGCATTACATATATGAATACAGTTAATTTATGTGCAGTTGTAATGGGTGACAAAACAGATGAATTGATTCATCAAATATCACTGTGCAAGAATATTACGAAGTTTTTTGAATTGCGCTTCGATTATTTAAATAATCAGAATAATATTGATTTACCTTTATTAAAAAAATATTCTTCACAGAAGATAATTTTTACATGCAGAAGAAAAGATGAAGGTGGGAAATGGAATGGAAGCGAGGAGGAGAGATTACGTATATTACAAAACGCATTCGACCTGGACTTTATTGTTGATATTGAACTTAGTACCCTTGAGGAAGGTCAGTTAAGTCTTACTTCGAAAATGAAAAAAAATACAATAATTTCTTTTCATGATTTTACAAAAACTCCAACTCATAAAGAATTAAAAAAAATTATAAAAAGAATGGATATCTTTCATCCTCATATAAAAAAAATAGCAACGTTAATAAAAAATAAAAAGAATATCCAAACACTTTATTCTCTATTAATCGGAAAAAAAAGAAATGAAAATCTTTGCGTTATCGGTATGGGTGAAATGGGGAGACAAACGCGTATACTTTCCCCTCTTTTGGGTGGAAGCCACACATACTGTACTATTAATAGTGAAGGGTCGGCACCGGGACAGATATCTTGTTTGGAGATGAAAAAAATTTACAGGTTAATATCATAACTTATGGCAGGAAATACATTTGGAACATTATTTAAAGTAACAACATTCGGTGAGTCGCACGGCGGCACAGTTGGGTGTGTTATTGATGGATGTCCCGCAGGAATAACATTGAATGAAGAAATGATTCAAATTGATTTAGACAGAAGAAGGCCTGGTCAAAGTGATATCACAACCCCGCGAAAAGAAGAGGATATAGTGCATATTGAGTCTGGTGTATTTGAAGGGAAAACAACTGGCACTCCCCTGTGCCTTGTGGTTCAAAACAAAGATGCGCATTCATCGGACTATGATCATTTAAAAAATATATTTCGGCCATCACATGCTGATTACACATACCAAAAAAAATATGGTATTCGTGATACACGAGGCGGGGGTAGAGCAAGTGCGCGTGAGACAGTTGCTCGTGTAGCAGCGGGATCCGTCGCGCGTATCTACCTGAATACAATTACCGGAATTGAAATTGTAGCATTCGTTGAACGAGTGCAAAATATTGTCGGGAACATTGATATACATACAGTCTCTATAAAAGATGTCGATAAAACTCCTGTCCGATGTCCAGATGGTGTAGCAGCGGAGCAGATGATTTCACTTATAAAAAAAACAGGGGAAGAAGGCGATTCACTCGGTGGAGTCATTCGTTGTATTTTACGAAACGTACCCGTTGGATTGGGAGAGCCGGTATTTGATCGACTATCAGCAAAACTGGGACAAGCAATGCTATCAATTCCTGCAACAAAAGGATTTGAAATCGGCTCAGGATTTTCCGGAACATATCTCACAGGAAGAACACATAATGATGAATTCTACACAGATAAAAATGGAAACATACGAACACATACTAATAATTCCGGAGGAGTCCAAGGAGGGATATCGAACGGAGAAATTATTGATTTTCGTGTAGCCTTTAAACCAACCTCAACCATCAGAAAAGAACAAAAGACAGTAACAACGGATGGAAAGGAAACGTTATTGAATGCTCACGGGAGACATGATCCGTGCGTTCTCCCCCGCGCTGTTCCAATAGTTGAAGCAATGGCAGCACTTACTATAATGGATTATTATTTATTACAAAAAATATATGGATAAATTAGAAGTATTGCGAAAAAAAATTGACACACTTGACTCAGCTTTAATAAATCTTTTGCATGAACGACTAGTTATTGTTAAAGAAGTGGGAATGTTAAAAAAAGAAAGAAATATACAGCCTTTGGATCAATCCCGATGGAATCAGGTGTTGGAGAAAGGATTGTCTCAAGCTAAATTACTTGGAATGAGACGTGAATTTATTAAAATTATTCTCGACATAATTCATGAAGAGGCATTACGAATTGAAGCATAACTATGGTACAGATATCTAAAAGAACATCGTGGGTTCCTGAATACGTTTTTTCCTCACTTGCCAAAGAAGCAAAAAAAATTGAAGATATGGTTGGAAGGAAAATACTCAATTTAAGTATCGGTTCTCCCTCATTTCCTCCAAGCGGAATATACATAAAGAAATTACAAGAATCTGTCGCCTTGCCCAACAATCATCTCTATCCTGGTTACGGTGCGATTACACAGCTTTCAAGCGGATTAATTGACTGGTATAGGGAACGTTTTGGAGTTGTGTTACAAACAGATGAACTTTTTCCACTTCTTGGGGCAAAAGATGGGGTAAGTCACCTTCCTATAGCACTTGTTGATGAGGGAGATGAGATTTTGGTTCCCAATCCTGGATATCCTGCATTTACCGGTGCAGCTCTTATGATGGGATGTGGTGTTATATCATATGATCTTTTAGAATCGGATCATTTTCGACTTTCAATTCCAGAAATTGAAAAAAAGATAACTGAAAGGACCCGTATGATTTGGGTCAATTTTCCCAGTAACCCAACAGGTCAAGTAGCTTCACTTGTGGAGCTTGAACCTCTTGTTACTCTTTGTAAACAAAAAAACATTTGGTTAGTGTTTGATAATGCATATGCAGAAATAACCTATGATAGCTATATTCCTCCAAGTATTCTTGAAATACCCGGTGCAAAGGATATTGCTGTTGAACTGGGATCATTTTCAAAAATGTATTCGTTTGCCGGATACCGTATCGGATGGATTGTAGGAAATACTCAGGCAATCGCTGCACTTGCAAAAGTAAAATCTCAGTTTGATTCAGGACTATCACTCCCCTTTCAAGATGTAGCTGCATATGCACTTATGCACCCAGATATCAAATGGCATGAGGACATGTTGATGAGCTATAAGAATAATAAAAATGAATTGTTTAGGATATTCACTCGTTTTGGTCTGACTATGGATAGTCCAAAGGGTGGTCTATACCTATGGGCAAAAATTCCTAACGACTATAATGATTCCACTGAATATGCGATGGAGCTTTTGAGAAAGAAGCATATACTTGTTACTCCGGGAAGCGCATTTGGATCAAATGGAAACAGATATGTCCGTATATGTTTTTCCGCAGATATTACCCATTTATCTGAGTATGTATGAAAAAAATAGCACTTGTCGGATTCGGTAGATTTGGTAAGACATTAGACCGCTTATTGCGGGATGACTTTGAAGTGGGTATTTTCCATCACGATACAAATCCACAAGAAATATTTTTGTTTTCACAGGTGGTATTTTATTGTATTCCTATTGATACATTTGAACGAATAATTAAAAAGCATAAATCATATATTAACGGACATCTTCTCATCGATGTTCTTTCTGTAAAGGAGTATCCAAAAAAAATATTCAATAAATATTTAAGACATACAAACGGGCGGTCTTTACTTACCCATCCAATGTTTGGACCAGATAGTAGTAAGAATGGTTTTAACGATCTTCCGATAGTATTGGATCGAAATACATCCACCGTTGACGAGTATGATTTTTGGAAATCCTTTTTTATAAAAAAATATTTACAGGTTGTTGAAATAACTGCTAAAGAACACGACAGATTGGCGGCAAATTCTCAGGGACTTACTCATTTTATAGGGAGACTTCTTGAACGGGTAAAAATGAAAACCTCTTCGATCGACACACTGGGTACAAGAAAATTAATTGAGGTCATGGACCAAACGTGCAACGACACCTGGCAATTGTTTACTAATTTACAGAACTATAATTTGTTCACAAAGCGAATGAGACTTCAGCTTGGGACAGCGTATGACAATCTCTATAACACACTTTTGCCAAAAAGAGTAAATAAAAAGTACTTGGTATTCGGTATACAAGGAGGAAGAGGAAGTTTTAATGAAGAGGCATTACAGGTATATGTGAAAAAACATGCGATGAAAAAATATAAAGTGAAGTATTTATATACAACAGAAAAAGTGTTAAAAAATTTGCATGAGGGAACAGTTGACTTTGGTCTTTTTGCTATCCAGAATGCAGTTGGCGGAGTTGTTCAGGAATCCACGTATGCAATGGCAAAATATCGATTTAGAATCTTGGAGGAATTTAGCATAAAAATTTGCCATTTCTTGATGAAACGGAAAGACACGACGTTTGACGATATAAAAACAATTATGGCACACGATCAAGTTTTCAAACAATGTAAAGAAACACTTAAAGAAAAATTTCCCAATCATGTTCTAAAAGTAGGAGTGGGCGACTACATTGATCACGCAAAAGTAGCATGGGGTGTGGCAAAGGGAATCCTTCCCAAAAATATAGCCATACTTGGTCCTCGTATTCTCTCAGACATATACGGTTTTGATGTGGTGGCAGAGAATTTGCAAGATAGCGATAATAATCTTACTACCTTTTTCATGGTCGGTAGGAATATATGAAACTATTCATATGTTATTAGCATATATATTAATCTGAGTTCCATTAAGAGTCCGAACGATTGAGGCTAAAGAGCTTGCTAAGCGTTCGGATTCAAGGTAGAATTAAGGGGTTACTCATTTATTATTTAATAATTTACGCAGAAGTATATGAAAAAAAAATTACTTGCACTTTTGGCGGTTGTCGTATTAGCGTTAACAGTTGCGAATGTTCGTGCAGAAGTGACAGAGACAGAGACGTCCGAAACAACACCTGTGGTTACGCAAACAACTGGAGTTGGTCCGACGATTAAAGAATTTAAAGAGGAAGCAAAAGAACTTCGTGAAAAAAATAAAGAAGGAAGAGAGACTCTTAGGGAAGAAAATAAAGATGAGCGAGAGTCATTTAGAGAGCAGAGAAAGTCTGATTTGGAAAAACTGAAAGAAGAAAATAAGGCAAGCAGAAAGGCTCTAAAAGATGAAACAAAAGCTCTTTTGGAAGGAAAAACCCCAGAAGAGAAATTGACCCTTATGCCGACAATAAATGCGATGAGGAAAGCTCAAGCAGACCAGAATAGAGCAAATGTTAAGGAATTTGCAACCGGTCAACAAGCTGCAAAAAAGACACTTGTCCAATCTATTCAGACAAAAATGGATGAATTCAGATTGTCGGTTCGATCAAGTTGGACCAATTTATGGGGTTCATTCTTTGGAAAGAAATAAATCTATTTAAGACAACAAAAAAAACCCGCTCTTTTAAGGCGGGTTTTTTATTACGCTGTCATCCCCGCGAAGGCGGGGATCCAGCTAACGATTGCTTTTTTTGCATAGATGAAGATGGAAATTTGAATTTCCTCCTTCGAGGGAATGTCGGAGTGCAAAATAGTGTGACTTATTTTTAAGCTAAAACCTTATATATTATATTTTTTCGTCCAGTAGTTGTTAAATCTTTTTCTACGTAATTTTTATCAGCGTGTTTGTATGCTGTTTCACTTCCCATTTTTCCCATTGCTATAAGAACAAAAGGGAGAAGGGATTTTTCTACAAAGGATAACTTTTTTGCTTTTTCGGTATCGAAGCTTCCAATTTGTCGGGAATAATATCCCAATTCTTGCGCTTGCAAAATAAGTGAAATTACCGCTGCTCCTAAGTCATATTGTGCCCAAGTATTTGGAGTTCCTTGAGGTTCAGTAGGGTTGTAACAAGCCATAATGATAAGAGGAGCACTCAGAGCCCATACATTTCTTTCAGGAATGCACAACTTTACTTCTTCATAAAAAGTTGTGTTCTTCTTGACGCAATAAAAAAACCATGGCTGATTATTTCTCCCAGAAGGTGTCCATCTTGCAGCTTCAAAAATACTTTGAATATGATTTGTGGGAATAATTTCATCACTGAATATGCGAGGACTAAACCGCTTCGAAATCGGCTTCAAAACAGAGTATTTTGGCTTTGGTGCTCGAATATTCAATATATCCTCAACAATACTCATAAAGGCATAAATGGCAACTTTCCTATTTGCGCTTTATCTCCAAGTTCTCTTTCGATTCTCATCAGCTGATTGTATTTAGCAACTCTCTCACCACGAGCTGGAGCCCCCGTTTTAATTTGCCCAGTTCCCATTGCGACAACAAAATCAGCCATAAATGCATCTTCTGTTTCTGCACTTCTATGGGAAACAATAGCTGTCATACCTGCTTTTCGAGCAAGAAGAATAGCAGATACCGTTTCTGACAATGTTCCGATTTGATTAAGCTTTATGAGAATTGAATTACAAGTTTTCTCGTTAATACCTCTTTGTAATCTCTTGATATTCGTTACAAATAAATCATCACCCATAACCTGCATTTTTCCATCTGTTTTTTCAAGTAGTTTCTTAAATCCATCCCAGTCGTCTTGATCGAACATATCTTCCATAGAAACAATGGGGTATTTTTTCCAGATGTTTAAGTAAAATTCAGATAGCTCATCAGTTGTTAATGATTTACCCTCTTTTTTAAATTGATATTTTCCATCCTTATAAAATTCTGTCGCCGCAGCATCAATTCCAAAACTGACATCACTTCCAAGTTTGTAGCCAGCTTTTGCGACTGCCTCACTCATGAGCTGAAACGGCTCTTCATTGCTTTTTACCGCTGGCGCAAACCCTCCCTCATCCCCAATCGAAATAGCATATCCTTTTGACTTGACGATTTTTTTTAGATTTTGATATATTTCCGCATTCATGCGGACCGCTTCCACAATAGATTTAGCCCCAATCGGGAACAACATATATTCCTGGATATCGGTTGCCCAGTTTGCATGCTTGCCTCCGTTCATGATATTCATCTCAGGAATTGGCATGGTGTAGACACCTTTAAAATCAGGATTAAATTTTGAAAGATACGCATAGAGCGGTTTCTTTTCGCTTGTTGCCTCCGCTCGTGCAGCACTTAATGAAACGGAAAGAATTGCATTTGCGCCAAGATGTGCCTTATTTTCAGTTCCGTCCAACTCAATCATTTTTGTATCAAGGACGTCTTGTGCAGCTGCATCTACACCTTTCACTGCGGAAAGTATTTTTGTATTAACATTTTCAACAGCCTTTAAAACTCCAAGGCCCAAATATCTCTTTTGATCTCCGTCTCGGAGTTCAACTGCCTCATATTTACCTGTTGATGCGCCAGATGGTATCGCTGCCCATCCCGTTGTACCATCTTCCAAGGTTGTAACACACTCAATTGTTGGGTTGCCGCGACTGTCAAGTATTTCTTGCGCGTGAATGGATGAGATTTTCATATGCATTCATTATAATTCAATTCTATGAACCTTTCTACTCGAGTGAAGGCAATTCTTGCTCTTGTTGTCGTAGGCGTGCTTGGAGGAGTTGCTCCATTATTCATGAAGGTTGCTTTACGAGAGTTTAATTCCTATCAGATTTTATTTATTCGTTTTGGACTGGCGTCTTTATTGGTTATCCCACTCATCATAAGTCACATTAAAAAAACAGCAATAAAAAAAATTATATTAATTATTCCTGCTGGATTTCTTTTCAGTGGGAATGTCTTTTTTTTTGTTGTTGGTGTTCAATTCACGACAAGCATTGTGTCTCAACTTTTCTTCCTTCTTACTCCCGTTATCGTTTCATTGGTAAGTTATGTTTTATTTCGGGAAAAGATATCCCTTCGTCGAGTCATAAGTATGATTATATGTTTTGGCGGATCATCGCTACTCATCCTGAGATCAATTCAAGGGACAGATCTCATCCGCTCAATCGGGACATTCCAAGGAAATATTTTTATTTTGTGTGCAGTAACCTCATGGTCCCTTTATGTTGTATATACAAAACGAATCAGCAAAAAAGTTGAACCGTCATTATTTCTCGTAACCAATTTTATGACGGCTTTTATAATAAGCTGCATAAGTTTACTTGTTACGAAGACTTCAGTCATTTCAACAATTCTTCAGTTTACCCATAGCAGCTTACCTGCAGTATCGAGTCTTCTTGCTCTTGCAACCGTCAATTCAGTCTTGTTTTTCTTTCTGTATCAATGGAGCCTTAAACATGTTTCGGCATTTATCGTCGCTTCTACAACGTATCTTTCACCTCTCTCCGCCGCTCTTTTTGCCATTCCATTTCTTGGCGAACAATTGAGTACGACTCTTCTCGTAAGCGCAATGACAATCTTCATCGGTTCATATTTCATTCTTTCAGAAAAAAAATAATTCCTGTATAATGAAACTATTACTATTTAAGTATCATATATTATGGTTACCATTGGTCAACAGATTCCAGATTCTCAATTTGAATATTTTCAGAACGAACAGTTCAAAAAAGCAAAGCTTTCTGATTATCGGGGAAAATGGTTAGTCCTCATGTTTTATCCTGCAGATTTCACTTTCGTCTGTCCAACAGAGCTTTCCGAGGCAGCGAATAAGTATGAGGATTTCAAGAAAATTAATACGGAAATCATAAGTTTCAGCACAGATACGGTATTTGTCCATAAGGCATGGCATGATAATTCTCCAGTCATCAAATCAATCACCTACCCAATGGGAGCTGACCCGACAGGAAATATATCTCGTGCGTTCGGGACATATCTTGAAATGGATGGACTGTCGCTTCGAGGTACATTTATCATTGATCCAGATGGTATCTTAAAAGCCATGGATATCCATGACAATAGTATCGGGCGCAACAGCGATGAAATTTTCAGGAAACTCCAAGCTGCGCAGTATGTCCGCGAGCATAAAGGCGAGGTTTGCCCAGCAAGCTGGAAACCAGGAGCGAAGACACTGAGACCCGGCGTGGACCTTGTTGGGAAAATTTAAAAGCAGACGTCGTTTAATTAATGCGGTATAATCTCTCTATGACGTTAAAAGAGGCGATACTCCGTTTTTTGGAATACTGCGAAATCGACAAACAGCTTTCCCCAAAAACGGTGAAGATGTATGGATACTATCTCTATTTCTTTGAAGTATGGATGGTGCAGTCAAAGAATTCGACAGCGGTTGAGGAAATATCTGATGAGACAATCCGTAATTTTCGGCTTTATCTTTCCCACACCTATAAAAACCCGCATAAGGGATATTTATCTCGTCAATCGCAAGGATACTTTCTTATAGCGATTCGATCATTTTTGAAATATCTCCTCAAGCAAAAACTTGAAGTAATGGCGCCTGAAATGATCGAACTAGGCAAACAAAAAGAGCGTGAGATAAAGTTTCTTCTTCCTGAAGAACTACAACGAATATTTGATAGCGTTGATACGACTGAGGAAGCTGGTATCCGTGATAGGGCGATTCTTGAGGTATTATTTTCAACAGGGCTTCGTGTCTCTGAGCTTACATCACTTAATAAAGAGGATATAAACATTGAAAGAGGTGAGTTCAGCGTTTTAGGAAAGGGACGGAAAGTCCGCGTTGTCTTCCTTTCGGACCATGCAAAAAAAAGATTAAGCGAATATCTTGAAAAACGGTCCGATCCA
>Ga0172370_10006456_pt1 | contig 14701 bp, 10 predicted proteins | sample LakKiv5m_FD_114538 | JGI IMG/M metagenome (GOLD analysis project Ga0172370, IMG submission 114538) | Freshwater microbial communities from Kabuno Bay, South-Kivu, Congo - kab_022012_11.5m | ecosystem: Environmental > Aquatic > Freshwater > Lake | place: Democratic Republic of the Congo...
CTTCTCAATCAGCTCCGGCCAACTTAAAATTTTCTTATCTAATAGTTCGGTGATGCTCACGGACAACTCGGTTTCTAACCCCACAACACCAAATTCTGCGCGTTCGAATTCAATATCTTTTTCGTTTTCCGTATGCGGAGCGTGGTCCGAAGCGATGGCATCAATGATTCCATATTTTAGCCCCTGTCTTATCGCCAACAAATCTTCCTGGCTTCTTAAAGGTGGATTCATTTTCATATTTGTGTCATATTCTAACAGCACGTCTTCGGTAAGCTCAAAATAATGCGGAGCGGTTTCACAGGTAACTTTGATGCCATTTTTCTTGGCCCGGGCAATTATCTCTATTGATTCCCGGCAGCTTACATGCGCAATGTGCACTGCCGCATCAGCTTGTTGCGCTAATGCAATATCCCGCTTAATGCGCGTATATTCTGAAGCATTGGAGATGCCGCGTAAACCTAAGCGCGTAGAATTAAAGCCTAAATTAATTACACCTTTTTGCGAAAGTTTTTTGTCTTCACTGTGGCAGATGATTAAAAGCCCGGCTTGTTTTGCCTGCTTAAATGCCTCAAACATCAGCACATCACTGTCTACGGAACAGCCGTCATCGGACAGCGCATATGCGCCGGTTTTTTTAAGCTCCGGGATGTCGCTTAATTCTTGGCCTAAACGCCCCCGGGTAATCGCCGCGCAAACCAACACATTAATTTTAGCGTCTTGAACAATGATCTTTTTTAACAACTCAATGTTGTCCCGGCAATCCATCGCCGGCTGGGTATTCGGCATCGCAACCACCGTAGTCACTCCGCCCTTGGCCGCGGCGGCAGTAGCGGTAGAGACTGTTTCTTTGTCCTCTCTGCCGGGTTCGCGCAAATGCACATGCAGATCAATAATTCCGGGAGCAACTATTTTTTTGCTGGCATCAATTACAATCTCGGCATCGGCTTTAATGCCCCGGGCAACCTTAACAATCTTATTATCCTCAACTAAAATATCTAAAATGGCATCAATTTTATTGGCCGGATCCACCACCCTGCCGCTTTTTATCAGTATGCTCATTTTTTGGCGTCCTTGGCCTGGCTGACTAAAAATAAAACTGCCATTCTTACCGCAATGCCATTAGTTACTTGTTCTAAAATCACGGAATTTGCCCCGTCGGCGACTTCGCTGGACATTTCTACCCCCCGGTTAATCGGCCCCGGATGCATCACCACAATGTCTTTTTTAGCCTTCGCCAATCTTTCTTCGGTGATGCCAAATTTTTTATAATAATCTAATTGTGAAGGAAAGGCCGCGCCTTCATCGCGTTCAAACTGCATTCTTAAAACATTCACCGCATCCGTATTTTTTAAAACTTCATCCAGGTTGTGCGACGTTTTTGCCCCGGTTAATTCTATTTCCGGAGGAAGCAGCATCTCCGGCGCGCAGAGGGTAACCTTCGCTCCTAATTTAGTCAAACCCCAGATGTTTGAACGCGCCACCCGGGAGTGCGCGATATCACCGACAATTGCCACATTTAAACCTTTGATTACACCGAATCTTTCTTTTAATGTAAAAATATCAAGCAGCGCCTGGGTCGGGTGTTCATGCCAGCCATCTCCGGCATTAATCACGCTAATATCTAAGGTGCGCGCTAACATGTTCGCCGCGCCGGAACAATTATGACGCACAATAATGATATCGGCTTTAAGCGCCTGAATATTTTTTCCGGTATCGATTAAAGTTTCGCCTTTTTTGACACTAGAGGTTTCCGTCGCAATGTTAATCACATCCGCCGAAAGTCTTTTGGCGGCGACTTCAAAAGAGACCCGGGTGCGTGTCGATGGCTCATAAAATAAATTTACGGCGGTTTTGCCGCGTAAGGCGGGAACTTTTTTAATTTCACGGGTCGAAACCTCTTTAAAGGATTCTGCCGTATCTAAAATTAACGTAATTTCTTCCGGTGTTAAATATTCCAAACCCAAGAGATCCTTCTTTGTCCAGGAAATCATTCCTTCTCCGCAATTAATACTTCATCACAACCATCGGACTCTTGCAAATGCACTTCCACAGATTCTTTTTTAGAAGTCGGGATGTTTTTGCCGACAAAATCCGCCCGGATCGGCAGTTCGCGATGCCCGCGATCAACCAAAACCGCTAATTGTATAGATTTGGGCCGGCCAAAATCAATCAACGCATCTAAGGCGGCTCGAATCGTGCGGCCGGTATAAAGCACATCGTCGACCAAAACTAAATTTTGGTCATTAATATCAAAATCAATCTCGGTTTTGCGCACCCGCGGCTGGCCGGTAGCTAAAGCTAAATCATCCCGATAAAGCGTAATATCCAAAGCTCCGGTTGCAACATCAATACCTTCAATCTGCTTGATACATGCCGCAATCCGCTGCGCAATATACACTCCGCGGTTTCTGATGCCGACTACACAAAGACCCAAACCGCCCTTGTTTTTCTCAATAATTTCATGAGCAATCCGCATAATGGCGCGCTGGATTCCTTCTGTATCTAATATTTTCGCTTTTTCTTTCATCAAAAAAATACCCCTGGCTTTGTTTGCCAAGGGTTCATATTTTGTAACTCTATATTCATCATTTTTCACCTTACCAGCTTCTCTGAGCCGGGCTTAAAGGTTAACTTTATCTAAGTATATCATCTGTTTTCTCTTTGTCAAGGCTAAATTACGATTACAAACTCACCGCGCGGCTTATTTTTAGCGAGCTTCTCGCGGATAATCTGAGCATCGGCACGCAAGACTTCCTCAAATTTCTTGGTTAATTCCCTGGCCACCGTAATCTCTTTATCCCCGAAGACTAAACCGATATCCTCCAGGCTCGCCAAAATCCGATGGCAGGATTCATAAAAAATCAGGGTACACTTAAGCTGCTTTAATTTCTCCAATTGGTTTTTTCGCGCTCCGGAGCGATTAGCTAAAAACCCGCCAAAATAAAATTCATGCGCCGGTTTTCCCGAAAGCACCAAAGCATTTACAAAAGCTGCGGCACCCGGGATAAAAGTCATCTCCAAATTATTTTTTATCGCTAAATTAATTAAATTATAACCCGGATCCAGAATCCCCGGAGTACCGGCATCCGAAACCAAAGCAATATTTTTACCTTCTTTTAACGCGCCCACCAGATACTCGCCCTTAGTAAATCGATTGTGCTGAAAAAAACTTGTCGTTGGCGTGGTAATTCCGTAGTGGGTGAGGAGAATTTTAGTATGCCGCGTATCCTCACAGGCAATCAAATCCACGCCTTTTAAAACCTCGATGGCCCTTTGCGTGCAGTCTTTTAAATTGCCGATGGGGGTTGCGACAATATATAGCATTATTCAACCGTGACGGACTTGGCTAAATTACGCGGTTGATCCACGTCACAGCCGCGCTTAACCGCGATATGATAAGCCATTAACTGTAATGGCAAAACCACTAAAAGCGGAGAAAATATTTCTTCAATTTTAGGAATATAAATCACTTCCCGGGTTAGTTCTTTAACCTCTTGATCGCCGACAGTGGCAATGGCAATAATTTTACCTTTGCGGGAACGAATTTCTTGAATATTAGAAATCATTTTTTCATAAACTTTAGAGGCAGGCGCGATACAAACCACCGCCCGGTATTCATCAATTAAAGCAATCGGGCCATGCTTCATCTCCCCCGCCGCATACCCTTCCGCCGGAATATAGGAAATCTCTTTTAATTTTAAGGCCCCTTCCAAAGCCGATGGATAATTAACGTTTCGACCAAGATATAAAAACGATCCAAGATGCGAATACTTGCGGGCCAAGGCAGCAATTTTCTTCTGCTGTTTTAAAATTTCAACCTGGTACCCGGGAACTTTGCGCAGTTCAATTAATAATTTATTAATCCGCGTGCCCGATAACACTCCTCGGATCTGGGCCAAATAAAAGGCAAATAAATACAGTGCCGTCAGCTGAGCGGTATAGGCCTTCGTCGAAGCAACTCCGATTTCCGGGCCAGCATGAATATAAATTACGCCATCAGATTCGCGGGTCAAGGTTGAGCCTAAAACATTGCAAATAGAAATTACACTGCACCCGCGCCGCTTCGCCTCCCGAATACCCGCTAGAGTATCCGCGGTCTCCCCGGACTGGCTAATCGCAATCACCAGCGTCGCCGGGCCAATCAAAAGATCTCGATATCGAAATTCGCTAGAAACATCAATTTGCGTGGACACCTGACACAATGATTCCAACACATATTTAGCGACCATTCCGGCGTGATACGCGGTGCCGCAAGCCACAATAAAAATATTTTTAACATCTTTCAGCTGAGATTCCGGAATGTTTAGTTCTTGAAAAAAAATCTTGTCCGTTTTGTTTTGCAGGCGGCAGTTGATTAAACTTTCCAAAATTTTAGGCTGCTCATTAATTTCTTTAAGCATAAAATGATCAAACCCTGATTTTTCTGCCTGATCAATATCCCAACTAATATGTGTCACGGCTTTAAAAACAGTTTTTCCTTCCAGATTGCTAATTTTAAAATGCTCCTGATCTAAAACAGCAATCTCATTATCATCGAGAAAAACCACCTCTTTGGTAAAACCCAAAACCGCCGGAACGTCCGAAGCCAAAAAATTTTCCCCTTTACCCGCTCCGATAATTAAAGGACTGCCTCGACGCGCCCCGACTAACTTATGCGGTTCTTGCGCAGAGACTACTCCGATCGCGAAAGAGCCCACCAGCAGCTTAAGCGCCAAAGTCACGGCTTCTTCTAAGGGAATATTTTTATAAAATTTTTCAATTAAATGCACGATTACTTCGGTATCCGTCTGGCTGCGAAAGATATGCCCTTCTTTAATTAATTGGATTTTAAGCGCTTCATAATTTTCAATAATTCCGTTATGCACCAGCGCCAGCTGACCAGAACAATCCTGGTGCGGATGGGCGTTAGCCTGCGTCGGAGCGCCGTGAGTTGCCCAACGCGTATGCGCAATCCCCACTACCCCAGTTAAGGGTTTGTTTCTCACTAATTTCTCTAACGCGCTAATTTTTCCAGGAGATTTTCTGATACCAATACTGTTTTTGCTGGGAAGGACTAAAGCGATGCCGCTAGAATCATAACCACGATATTCCAGGCGTTTTAAACCGGCCAAAAGAACAGACTGTGCTTCTTTGCCACCGATATATCCAACTATCCCGCACATTTTTAAGCACACTCCTGGGCTTGCCTAGCGGCAAGTCCATTTAGCGAAATCCCGTCGAGCGTGTTAAAATTATCGCAAGATAATTTTAACACATCTTGCGAGACGGGAAAACACCTTAAATTTTAATGACCCCGACGGGATTTGAACCCGTGTCGAGAGCTTGAAAAGCTCTTGTCCTAGACCAGGCTAGACGACGGGGTCGAGTTTTATGCTTCTTCCTCGGCGATTACCGGGGCAACACAAGAAACCCGGTCTTTATCCTGCAACTTAATTAAACGCACTCCTTGCGATGAACGTCCGGTCTCACGGATATCTTTTATCGCACAGCGCAAAAATATTCCATTCTGAGTAATCACCATCAGCTCATCCTTGTCATTGACGGTTTTTAAGTTTACAGCCTGGCCGTTCTTATCGGTAACCTTAACGTTAATCACCCCTTTACCGCCGCGGCTAGTAAGCCGATACTCATCAATGGTCGTACGTTTGGCAAAACCCAACTCCGTCACGGTCAAAATAGTGGAATCCTTTTGCGGGACCACCATATCAATCACTTCATCTTTTTTAGCCAAAGATATCCCCCGCACCCCGCGCGCACCTCTGCCCATTTCGCGCACTTTTTCCTCAGAGAACCTGATGGCCTTGCCCTGCCGAGTCCCGATCAGTAATTCTTGTTTACCATCGGTCATCTCTACACCAATTAACGCATCCTGCTTATCTAAAGTAATCCCGATAATCCCGCCTTTACGCGGATTGCCATATGCATCTAGCTTGGTCTTTTTAATTTGGCCCAATTTAGTAACCATCACCAAATATTTATCTGAAGAAAATTCTTTTACCGGGATAGTCGAGCTGACTTTAGCTGACTGCTCCATCGCCACCAGATTAACAATGGCTTTCCCCTTAGAGATGCGGCTGGCCTGAGGAATTTCATAAACCTTCAGCCAATGCACCTGCCCTTTATCTGTAAAAATAAGCAGGTAATCTTTAGTCGAGGCCACAAAAAGGTGCTCGCTAAAATCTTCCTCTTTTAATTCCGCCCCCATTGCCCCGGTTCCTCCGCGCTTTTGTTTACGGTAGGAGCTAACCGGTAAACGCTTGATATAACCGCCATGACTAATCGTCACCACCACATCCTCATCGGCAATTAAATCTTCCACTTCCAGCTCCTCGGCTTCCCCGACAATATCCGTGCGCCGGCTATCCCCGTATTTCTTCATTAAATCCTGCAGTTCTTCTTTAATCAGCGCTTCGATCTTTTTAAGCGAAGCCAAAATCGCCTGGCATTCTTGAATCTTTTTCAACAGCTCGGCGTATTCTGCCTCCAGCTTATCGCGTTCCAGGGCCGTCAGACGCTGCAGCTGCATTTCTAAGATGGCCTGCGACTGAATTTCCGAAAGCTCAAACTCCTTCATTAAATTCAGCTTCGCGGCTTCCACGCTTTTAGAAGTCTTAATCACCCGGATAATCCGGTCGATAAATTTAAGCGCAATTTTTAAGCCTTCTAAAATATGCGCGCGTTTTAAAGCTTTGTCTAATTCAAACTGCGTGCGCCGGCGAATCACCACTCGGCGATGCTCAATATAACAATCTAATATCTGGCGTAAATTTAAAACTTTTGGCCGGTTATCTACCAAAGCTAACATAATAATTCCAAAAGTATTTTCTAATTGCGTATGTTTAAAAAGCTGGTTTAAAACAATCTGCGATTCAACATCACGCTTCAGCTCAACCACAATGCGCATGCCTTCTTTATCGGATTCATCGCGGATATCGGATATCCCCTCAATTTTTTTATCATCGACTAAACCCGCAATCGACTCAATCACCCCGGATTTTTGAACTTGATAAGGAATCTCGGTAAAAATAATTAAATCTTTGCCATTTTTCTGATGCTCCACAGTGGCTTTGGCGCGCACCAGGAGTTTTCCGCGGCCAGTCATATACGCATCCTTAATGCCAGACTTGCCGCAAATCAAACCGCCGGTAGGAAAATCCGGGCCCTTAATATAGCGCATCAGATCTTTAATCTCTGCCTCCGGATGATCCAATAAATATATAATTGCTTCACAAACTTCATTTAAATTATGCGGCGGGATATTGGTCGCCATACCCACGGCAATGCCGCTTGAGCCATTCACCAAAAGATTAGGCAAAGTGGCTGGTAAAAGCAGCGGCTCTTTCAAAGAAGAATCAAAGTTTGGCCCAAAGTTGACCGTTTCTTTTTCAATATCACCTAACATCTCCTCGCTCACCGCGGCCAAACGGGCTTCCGTATAACGCATCGCGGCGGCGGCATCCCCATCAACAGAACCAAAGTTCCCCTGCCCGTCCACCAGCGGATAACGCAAAGAAAAATCCTGCGCCATTCTTACCAAAGTATCATAAATCGCCACATCGCCGTGCGGATGGTACTTACCCATTGTTTCGCCGACAATACGCGCGCATTTCTTGTAAGGTTTAGAGTGTTCCAGGTTCAGTTCCCGCATCGCGTAAAGGATGCGCCGATGCACAGGCTTGAGTCCGTCACGCGCATCCGGCAAAGCCCGGCCGACAATGACGCTCATGGCATAATTGAGATAAGAATCCTTAACCTCGTCCTCAATATAAACTTGAATTATTTTGTCATTACGCGTATACATAATTTAACCCAAATTTTAAATCCTAAACTCTAAATCCTAAACAAATCCTAAATCCAAAACCCAAATCTTTAAAAACGATGTTTTGAATTTATAATTTTGAGTTTGTTTAGAGTTTAGGGTTTCGTGTTTAGTATTTATCATACTATATATCCAAATTCTTCACCTGGTGAGCATGATTTTCAATAAATTCGCGGCGCGGCTCAACCTGATCACCCATTAAAACGGTAAACATCTTATCTGCTTCTACGGCATCTTCTAAAGTGACCTGTAAAATTGTTCTTTTCTCAGGATCCATTGTTGTATCCCACAGTTGCTGCGGGTTCATTTCACCTAAACCTTTATATCTTTGGATATGCATTCCTTTAGCCGCAACTTCTCGAATGTGCGCCAGAATTTCCTTCAAACTAAAAACCTCTTTTACGTCATCACTATTGGTAATACGATACACCGCTTTAATTTTCTTCTCGGTTGCTTTAACGATGCCGCTGCCCGGAACAACCAGGGTGCCAAAATACGTTTCAAACTCTACTCCCAATTTTTCAATTTTCAAAATTAATTCTTCAATTTCTTGAGCTTCGTAAAGGTGTAAAACGTCTTTTTCTGCCTCTTTGCCCTCTTTATCAGTCAGCGCAGCTAACTCCTTGTCAGAATAAATAAATTTGATTACTCCATCCACTTTTACCCGATAAATAGGCATTTTTTTGGTCTTTAGATGTCTAAAACTAAGATATTCTGTAAAATTTACTCCCTTTTTATCTAAATACCTCCCCAGCTTATCTAATTCCACCAAAAGCCTCAAAAGCTCTTTAAATTGATTGTCCGTAAATGACAATTTATCTTTTACGCGAATTAACTTATGCCCCTCACGGCCCAAATCCAGGAGCATATCGTTCATCTGCTGTTCAGTTTGGATATACTCTTCGCGTTGGCCCCTTTTAATTTTGTAGAGCGGCGGCTGAGTAATATAAACATGCCCGGCCTCAACTAACTTAGGCAACTGCCGGTATAATAATGTCAACAATAAAGTACGGATATGCGAACCATCGATGTCCGCATCGGCCATGAGCATTAATTTATGGTATCTGAGTTTGGCCAAATCAAATTCTTCTCCGATACCGGTACCTAAAGCCGTAATAATGGTGCGGATTTCCTCATTGGATAAAATTTTATCTAAACGAGATTTTTCCACATTTAAAATTTTACCCTTGATTGGCAAAATCGCCTGAAACCTGCGATCGCGGCCCTGTTTTGCCGAACCGCCGGCGGAATCGCCTTCCACAATATATAATTCACATAAAGCGGCGTCGCGTTCTGAACAATCCGCTAATTTCCCGGGCAGGCCCGCTCCTTCTAAAGCGCCTTTTCTGCGCGTTAACTCACGCGCTTTCCGCGCTGCTTCTCTCGCCCGCGAAGCCACGATTACTTTATCAATAATTTTATTCGCAACCGAAGGATTTTCCTCAAAATAATTTGAAAGCGCCTCTAAACTGGTAGAGGCGACCAAACCCTCAACTTCGGAATTACCTAACTTGGTCTTGGTTTGTCCTTCAAATTGCGGGTTAGGAACCTTCACGCTAATTACTGCGGTTAAGCCTTCCCGCACATCATCGCCGGTAATCGCGATATTGTCTTTAAGCAGGTTTTTAGATTTAGCATACTGATTGATACCCCGGGTCAACGCGGATTTAAATCCCGACAGATGTGTTCCCCCTTCAATTGTATTAATGTTATTGGCAAAAGAAAACATGGTTTCCGCATAACCATCGTTATATTGTAAAGCGACTTCCACATTGACATCATCCTGAAGTTTCTCGAAATAAACCACCTTATTGTGCAGCGGGTTTTTATTCTTATTTAAATACTCCACAAAAGAGATGATCCCTCCGGAAAACTCAAAAACCGCTTCTTTTTCCGAACGCTCGTCGGTTAATTTTATCTTTAATCCTTTATTTAAAAAAGCCAGCTCTCTTAAGCGCCCGGAAAGAATATCATAAGCATATTCGGTTTTAGTAAAGATTGATTTATCGGGCTTAAAGGTAATCTTGGTGCCGGTTGAAGTGCTCTTGCCGATAATCGCAAGCTTAGAAACAGTTTTGCCGCGCTCATAACGCTGATGATAAATTTTACCGTCCCGTTTAACCTCTACCTCCAGCCAATCAGAGAGCGCATTAACGCAGCTTACTCCCACTCCGTGCAAACCGCCGGAAACTTTATAAGAACGATGATCGAATTTACCACCCGCATGCAAAGTAGTTAAGGCTACTTCTACGGCCGGCTTTTTTTCGGTCTTATGCATATCCACCGGAATACCGCGGCCGTTATCGATTACGGTAATACTATTATCCGGCTGTATCTCTACCGCAATAGAATCGCAAAAACCCGCCAGGCTTTCGTCTACGCTATTATCGACTACCTCAAAAACTAAATGATGCAAACCGCGCACGGAAGTATCGCCGATGTACATCGCCGGCCGGCGCCTGACCGCCTCAATACCCTCTAAAACCTGTATACTGGTAGCATCATAAACCTTAGAAGTATCCGTTGGTTTTGGATTATTTTTACTTTCTTTGTTTTTTTTCATACTGCGCTCTCCGCGCTCGGGCTAAAATCCCCGGCGGCAACGAAACTGTTAAGCAGTTTCTCCGATCCGAAAATTAATATTCTTTAATTCCGGATTTTCTTTCTTGAGTTCTTTAAGCAACGCTTCTTTTTTTAAACTTAAAATATATAACCAGGCCGAAGAATCTACGCTTAAACCCAAAACACCCTTACTGAAATATTTAACTCTTATATGCCCCAACTCCTTCTTTGTCAAGGCCTTTTTTAACCACTGTTGAGGCCCTGTCTTTCGAAAAACGGCTTTTTTAGCATCCAACTGACGCATCAGGTTGTCTAGTGTATTTTTTAGAAGTTCCATAATTTTAATTAAGGCGCATTGGTAAAACTATATAAACATAGCCGCTTAGGCGGATCACTCCGGGTTTTTCACCATCCACCATTTCTAAATTTACCGTTTCTTCATTTAAATTTTTTAAAATATCAATTAAATAAACCGGGTTAAATCCAATCACCAGCTCTTTACCCTGATACTCCACCGCTAATTCTTCATGAAACTCTCCCACATCCGGCGTAGATTTAGAAATGACTAATTTATTTTTAAATATCTCCAACTTTACCGCCTGGTAGTCTGGCGTAGCTAAAAGCGCCGCTCTTTTTACCGCTAACAAGAACTGGTCACGATCTACTTTCATTTTGTTTTCCGAGGCGCTGGGAATAACTTGTTTATAATCTGGAAACTCCCCCTCGATTAAACGCGAAACAATACCGACGCTGCCTAAATCAAAAAGCGCCTGATTACTGCTTACCACTAAAGACAGCTCACCCTCATCTTTCAGATTACGATTTAATTCTTGGATTGTTTTAAGCGGCACAATCATGCTAATTTCTAGCTCTGATTCTACGGCCAATTTTCTCTCGGCGATCGCCAGTCTTTTACCATCCGTAGCCACTAAGGTGAATAAACCCTTATTAATTTTAAAAAGAATACCATTTAAAACATACCGTGTTTCATCTAAAGAAACCGCAAAAACAGTCAAGGACAACATTTGTTTAAAAACCCCCTGATTAATCTTAATTACTTTTTGATCCTTAAATTCAGGTAATTTAGGAAATTCTTCTTTAGCCAGGCCCATAATTTTAAATTGGCACATCTGCGCGTCAATAGTAACTTGATTGTTTTTTTTAGTGGAAATATTAACCATTTCCATAGGAAATTCCTTAATAATATCGCTAAATCTTTTCGCAGGAACTGTAATCGCGCCTGCTTCTTGTATGTCCACAGGGATTACACAGGTTATCCCAATATCTAAATCCGTGGCAATTAATTTTAAAGTGTTTGTTTGGACCTCAATGAGAATATTAGAAAGAATTGGTAAAGCTGATTTTGAGGTAATGACGTTTTGTACGGTTTGAATTGCAGTAATTAATTTGCTTTTTTCTACTTTGAATTTCATTTTTTATTTCTCCTTCTATTTATATATATTTAATAACTTAAAATCGTAATAGTCATAATACAAGAACAAGTCGGTGCATAAAAGTATAACATTACTTATTTCAAAGAGTTAGATAAAACACTTTTTTGTATAACCTGGGTATTATTGTTTAATAATATGAATAACTTTTTCGACCCGTTCTTTTAAATCGGGATTATTTGCCAGGCTTTCTTTAATTTTTTTATAAGAATGTAAAACCGTAGTGTGATCTTTTCCCCCAAACAGCTCTCCAATTTCAGGCAAAGAAAGTTCGGTTAATTCCCGGCTTAAGTACATGGCAATCTGCCTGGGGAAAACCACCTGTTTGTTCCGGCGCTTAGTTTTAAGATCTTGCAAAGAAATTCCAAACTCTTCGACTACGCAGCGCTGGATAAAATCAATTGTAATAAGCTTAGTGGGCTCGCGGAGTAGATCTTTCAGTACTTCTTTGGTTAATTGTAAAGAGACCGGAGCCTCTTCTAATAAAGAATAAGCGATCGTTCTAATTAAAGCCCCCTCCAATTCGCGGATATTCGTCTTGATTAATTGAGCGATAAAAAAAATTACATCATCCGGCACATTCACCGGTTCGCGTTCAATTTTCTTTTTTAGAATCGCTACCCGGGTTTCTAGATCCGGAGGTTGAATGTCTGTGGCTAATCCCCAGCCAAATCGTGAAACCAGCCTTTCTTGCAGGTTGGTAATTTCTTTGGGCGGCCGGTCTGAAGAAAACACAATTTGTTTATGCGCGTCATACAGGGTGTTAAAGGTATGGAAAAATTCTTCTTGGGTGGATTCTTTCCCGGCGATAAAATGAATATCATCAATAACTAAAACATCAAGGTTGCGGTATTTTTGGCGAAAAGCCGAAGTCGAGCGATGCACAATCGCGTCGATTAACTCGTTGGTAAATTTTTCACTGGAAACATAACAAATCTTTGTCCCCGCAGGAGAATTGTTTTTAATTTGATGACAAATCGCCTGGATCAGGTGTGTTTTGCCTAAACCTACGCCGCCATAAATAAATAACGGATTATAGGTTTTAGCGGGGCCGTTAGCTACGGCTAAGGAATAAGCATGCGCGTGCCGGTTTGCCCCTCCTACGACAAAATTTTCAAAAGTATAACGGGAATTAAGATTGAGAAAATTTGTCCCGGTCGCGTTCTTGATATTGGTTTCAAAAGCAGTATCAAGAACTACAGAATTGTCCGGGGTGCTGCTGACAGTTAATTTTATTAACAGATTATCCAAGCCCTTCAGTTTTGCGGTTTCTTGGATAAGCCCGAAGTAATGTTTTTCTACCCAGTCTTTAAAAAATTGGTCGGGTGCTTCTAAGCTGATGTTTTGGTTATCTTGACTGGAAAATTTCAGCGGCGCGATCCAAGTGGTGTAGACGGTTTCACCCAGCTTGGTTTTTAAGTCACTGAGTACCTCTTCCCAATTTTTAGCTGATTCGGACATTATCTCTCCTTAAAAACGCCGGGTGGATTATAATTCTTCAATAAAAGCACGCTAATTGAGTAATCCCTTTGGAACTTTAGATCGACTCACAGAATTAACAGTTTATACACAGCTTGTATAAATCTGTGGATAAAAAATCAAACTTAATTACGCTAAATCTGTTTATATCGTAAAGCTTAAAAAGCCTGCAAACTCTATTAGTTGCGTTCCAGTAGAATATCATAAGCTGTCTTGCGGAGCAAGTAAAAAGTTAAACGTTAACTATTATACAATATTATCCACAGGCGTCAATAAAAAACTTGACCACAATATAAATGTGTGTTACAATTCACAAAATCAAGAAGAATACTTCTATTAATTATGTAAGTTTTAAAACTCCTTGGGTTGTTTTGGCGTAAACTGCAAGGGAAAGAAGGGAGATTTAAAGCATGAAAAAAAATTTAAAAACGCCGTCGAATATCGTAGGCAAGCGGCGTCATGGGTTTCGCAGCAAAATGGCGGCTAAGTCTGGGCGTAAGCTTCTGGCGCGTCGACGGGCTAAGGGCAGAAAACGACTTTGTGTGTAATCTCCGGGATAGTTTACGCTTGATGATCATGAATTCAGCGCTGAGGCTGATCACGGCATATCAAAAATATTTAAGGCCAGGCATTCCGGCAAGCTGTCGGTTCCAACCGGGTTGTTCTGACTACACCAAACAAGCAATTTTAAAATACGGATTAATTAAAGGAGTATGGAAAGGGTTAATAAGAATATTGCATTGCCACCCGTTTTCCGGCAAATCAGGTTATGACCCCTTGATATAAAACTTATGGAAAAACGTTTAATTTTAGCAATCGCTTTGTCGCTTTTAGTTTTGTTAAGCTGGTCGGCTTTAGCGCCTAAGCCGCAAATACTTGATAATAGTGTTGTTACAACAAATAAATCCGCGCTAATAACATCACCACTGCAAACGCCATCTACGGCTATTCCGGCACTATCAGTTCCAGCGTCGGTGAATATTGCCACAGAGACGATAAAATTCAGCCAAAGTAAGCGAGATATAATTTTTGATCCGTCTATGGCGGCAATTGTTGAGGTGGTTTTTAAGGATGGGCTTGAGCACCGGTTACCACTAAAAATAGGTTTCCTGACTGATGGCAACCTTGTTTTTAAGCAGCAAACCATAACCAAAGATTCTATTTCGTTTATTTATGAAGATCAAAATAAGCGGATTATTAAAAAGTTTATTATACCTAAAGATAGTTATATCATAGAGTTAGATGAACAAATTTATAATTTATCCGCATCCTCTCCGTTAAACTACAATCCGCAATTAGTGTTGGGCAGGTTGGATTTGTCGGTGAAAAATCCGCAATCGCGGTATCAAGATGTTTTTCTGAGCAATAAAGAGAAATCAATGCATATTTC
>Ga0172370_10006464_pt1 | contig 14688 bp, 10 predicted proteins | sample LakKiv5m_FD_114538 | JGI IMG/M metagenome (GOLD analysis project Ga0172370, IMG submission 114538) | Freshwater microbial communities from Kabuno Bay, South-Kivu, Congo - kab_022012_11.5m | ecosystem: Environmental > Aquatic > Freshwater > Lake | place: Democratic Republic of the Congo...
CCGATGAACTAAGCCCCTTTCCCATCCCATCGGAGTATGGATTGGGGGGGGAGGTCCAGGTAGCTCCTCCATCTGTACTCACCCAGACCCACGCGCTTTCCGTCCCCGCGTACAGGACATTAGTATATGTGGGGTGCAGCGCCAAGGTGTTGATGTTATTTTGCGTAAAAGTGCCGGTTGCCGTCCAGTCCAAACCCCCATTTGTGCTTTCATAAACTCCTGCGTGCGTCGCTGCATAGAGATGGGCGCCACCCCCTGTGGTCCCAGGCACCTTAACGATTTCTCGAACGGTTGTCCCATATTTGAGGCCGCTGTTCGCAACCAGGAAGGTCTCCCCGTCCGCCGCGTAGAAGGCTCCCTCCCCCTCGGTCCCTATCCAGACGTAATCACTGCCATCGTCGCACAGAACCGTCAGGACTGCGGAGTTGCCGCTGTACACGCCGTGCCACTCCTCGGTGTCGTTATAATTCCAATTCGCGCCCCCATCTTTGCTCCGGTACACATGGCCCCTTCCAAGATAGCCGGTGCCGACGTACACGATATCCGTATTGTCCGGATCCACAGATATGGCGCTATGGCCTTTCACATAAGGATCGATCCAGTTCTGGCCCTGTTTGGGGTTCTCGGACGACCTGCTGACGTTTGTCCACGTGGCCCCGTTGTCAACGGACTTATACACGCCGCCCCCGTTGGTTCCCGCATAGACAGTAGTGGTGTCCGGCGCCCATTCGAGGGCAGTCACGTGGGTGGATTTGCCGCCGACAGCCTCGGCCGTTATGGAAAGGAATCCATTGAGAGGCCGCAGATACGTTCCGCCTGACATGAGGTTGTCGGTTGCCCTTCCCTGAGTCGTGGTCCCTGAGCCTGTCGCGAAGTAGCCGCCTGTATTGTACGTTTTGAAGGAGACGGCTGTGCCGTCCGGGATCGCATTGCCATAGATATCCGCTGCATTGGCCGTGACAGGATCTGCCAGGCCGGCCACCCAGAACCCGGATATATTGACATACTGGGCCGCGATGCCGAATGCCTCACCCACGGGCGGACCGCTTACGATTACGATCTGGCTGGCGGTCGCGTTGATGGTCGTGTCGTTGTGATAGGTCGCCTTGATGCTGACCGGGCCTGACCTGACTCCGCTGTGCAGGAAGGTAGTCACCTGGCCGTCCGATGTGGTGGCAGACGGCGGAATCAAGTCCTCCCCTCCATTCGGTCCTGTCAGGATGGAAAAGTCCACCCGGTATCCGGAGGCCACGAGGCTCCCTTGAGCGTCTTTCACATCGAATTTCAGCTCAGAGGTCGACTGTCCTCCAGTGCCCTTGATATTGATTGCCGTGGGCTGGGGGTATCCGCTGGTGAGCTCGATAAAGGCCGGCGCGGCCTGGATCGTGATATCCGCGGTTCCGGTTACGGCATCGCCTCCCGGTGTCCATGTTGCCGTGACGGTAACTGTCCCGCCCTTTGTACCGGAAGTGAACGTGACGGATGCCTCGCCCTTGCCGCCCGCAGTAATTGCCGACGCGGCACTCAGCGTGCCGAGGGTCTGGTTGCTGAGGGAAAAATTGACCGTTTGACCGTTCGGAGCCGGGGCCCCCGAAACGTCTTTCAGCGCCGCCGTCACCACAGCGGTGTCAGCCCCGGTGGCCAGCAGGTAGTTGGGAACGATGGTCAGGGTAATGCTGCCGGGCTGATACGTCACACTGATCACATTTGACGACACCCCAGACGCTTCAGCCTTGATCGTTTCCGTACCCGAGGTGGTTCCCGCGGTGAGGGTGGCCCTTGCCACACCGTTCGCATCCGTGGTTTTGGTCGTTGTTTTCTGGCCCCCGAAACTGCCGCCTGCAGAGCTGGTGATCGTGAAAGTGACCGATGTGCCTTCCGGTGCAGGTGACCCCCCCTGCACCGTAACCGTGGCGCTGATGGTGGACGTGCTGGTTCCGTTGGCGGGTATCGCGGCCGGATCCGCGCTAAGAATCACCGTAGCGACCTGCGGCCCGGTCAAGGTGATCGCCGCGTTTCCCGATACCCCGTTGGAGGCCCTAAAAGTCACCGCATCGGTGCCCCCTGCGGGAACAGAACTCGGAGAGGTGTAGGTGATGGCTGCCACGCCGCTTGCCGTCGTTGGATTGATATCGCTGATGGACCCATACTGCGCAGAAGCGGTCAGCATCTCCCCGTCTTCCACCGCGTTGCCGTTCACATCCACGACCGTAGCCTTGACGGAGCTGGTTGTCTTTCCATCCGCCACGAGGGTTTGAGGTGTGGCGCTGACGGTGATGGCTGCCGGAGGGCCGGTGAATTTAACCGGGACGGACTGACTGACGCTGCCGGATTGAGCCGTCACGGTGGCGGTTCCCGGGGTGGTGCCTGCAATGAGAGACACCGTCACGACGCCGGTGTCATCGGGAGTTGTCACACTGGTGCCCGAAAGCGTGCCCAGGGTGGTCGAAAAGGTGACAGCAGTTCCCTTGACCACGGCCTTTCCAGCCGAGTCCCGCAGCGTCGCCGTAATGGCACTGGAACTGGATCCATTCGCCGGGATACTGACAGGGGCGGCGGCCAGCGTAATGGAGGCAGTACCCCCGCTCGTGAGGGTGATGCTGACCGTGCCGTAAACGTTATTGCTGGCCATGGCCTGGATCGTCGCCTGCCCTGGCGTCTTGGACGCTGTGTAGGTCACCGTGGCATATCCGCCAACGGTCGTGGCCGAGGTTGCCGAAAGGGTTCCTGTGCCTGATGTAAGGGTAAACGTGATCTTCTCCCCATCGGCGATTGGATTGCCCTGGGCGTCTTTGACATAAGCCCGGATTTGACTCGTGCTTGTCCCGTCGGCGGTCAGACTGTTTGGCGTGGCCGTAACAGAAATGCTCGCCACAACGGCGCCGATAAAAGTGACGGTAACGCTCTGGGTGACGCCGCTTGCAGTGGCGGTCACCGTCGCTGAACCCGCCGTGGTCCCCGCAATCAAAGAGACCGCGACTACTCCGGTGGCATCGGGCGTTGGCACGGTGTAGGTCTTTTGGCCGTTGCTGAAACTCCCCAAATTGGTCGAAAAGGTGATCGAGGTCCCCGGATTGACCGGGCCCCCTTTGCTGTCGGTCACCGTGGCCGTGATCTTCGACGACGACGTTCCGTCTGCATTGATGCTCGTCGGGTTGGCCGTCAGCACAATGGCAAACGGGTTTCCGCCCTTTTGAATGAATGTCACATACACAGATTGGGCGACGCCGTTGGACGAGGCGGAAACAAGGGCCGAGCCTGTGGTGGTTCCGGCGATCAGAGATACGGTGACGATGCCCGTGCTGTCCGGGGTTGTCACGGTGTAGGTCTGTTGGCCGTTGCTGAACGTACCCAAATCCGTGGTGAAGGTGACTGCTGTTCCAGGAGTCACCGGGTTCCCAGCCCCATCCGTCAGTGTGGCCTGAATGGCCGAGGAGCTTTTTCCGTCGGCCCATATGCTCGTCGGGTTGGCGGTGAGAGCGATGGACACAGGGGCGCCCCCGAAACCCACATAGACGACCTGCGTCACCCCGTTGGCGGAGGCCTTTACGAGGGCCGATCCCGCTGTGGCAGCGGAAATCAACGAAACCGATACAGTCCCGCTGGAGTCCCGCGTCTGCGTTGTGTAAGTTGGTTTCCCATTCAGAAACGACCCCAGGGTCGTGGTAAACGTTATGGATGTTCCCGGCGTCACGGCTGCACCCAACGCATCCGTCAGTGTCGCTGTAATAGTCGATGAACTGGCGCCATCGGCTGGTATAGTCACAGGGTCGGCGACGAGTGTAATGGAGACGGGCTCTCCCCCGAAGCCGACATAAATGCTCTGTGTCACGTTGTTGCATGTCGCCTTTACAAGCGCCGATCCGGCAGTGGTCGCCGAGATCAGGGAGACCTTGACGACCCCCGTGGCATCGGCTGTATATACCGTATAGGTCTGCCTGTTGCTTTCCAGCGTGCCAACGGCCTCCCCCGCTTGAGCGCTCGCCGAGAAGGTGCCGAGGGTTGTCGTAAACGTCACCTCGGTTCCCGGGGACACGGGATCTCCGCTGCTGTCTATCAAAGTCGCTGTAATAGTCGATGAACTGGCCCCATCGGCCGGTATGGTGGTCGGATCAGCGGCAAGCGTGATGGAAGCGGCACTCCCGCTGAGGGTGATGTAAACCGACTGGCTCACGCCGTTGCCACTCGCGGTGACCTTCGCTGACCCGGCGGTCGCGCCCGCGATCAGGGCGACCGTGACCTGGCCGGTGGGGTCCGATTTGTTGAACGGGTCGGAGGGCAGGGTCTGAACCGTATAGGAGGTGCTGCCGTTTCTGAAATGGCCCAGGGTGGTGGTAAAGGTGACCGAGGTGCCATTAGCGACCGGTTTGCCGGCGCTGTCCTTCAGCGTCGCCGTGATGTTGGCCGAGCTGGAACCGTCCGCCGGGATGCTGGTGACGTCGGCGGAAAGGGTAATGGTCCCGGTGACCTTTGGGCCGCTCCCGCCTTCGCCGCCGCCGCCGCAGGCGCCCAGAAAGGCAACGAGGCTGAACAGCACAAGGCCCGCCCACATCGTTCGAAACATTCGATTCCCACTCATAACCGGTCCCCTCCGCAATTTTTTGTTCTCACACAAAGCCGCAAAGACCACAGAGAAATGCTTTTTGGGGGTTTATTATGCCCCCAGTTTTGGTTACCCTTGTGCCTCTGTGCCTCCGTGTGATATTTTGGTTTTTGTTCTCACACAAAGCCATGGAAGAGCCAGAAGCCAGAAGCCAGAAGTCGGAAGTCGGGGGTCACAGGTCGGAAAGACCCTTATCCAGTATCCAGCATCCAGCATCTATTCTCACACAAAGCCGCAAAGACCACAGAGAAAGATTTTTTTAATGGTCGGTTGCACTTGCCGTGTCAAGGTTACTCGCATCCACCATGAACAACCGTCCTAAAGGGAGAAAACCTGAAAACTGCTCTCTTTTTAAACGATTTCTGATATTTTCAAATAATTTCACGGTTTCGATAGCATATAGCCGCTCGCCGCAGTGAAGGCAAATCTCTGCCTGAACCTTCAAAACAGCAGTGTGGTCTCCACCACGCAAAAGCTTTTCCACTTCTCTTTCTTCAAGCTCGCCGCCGCAAATCGGACATTTATCAAAAGGAATCACGGTTCTAATCTCCTCTTTCGGAAATCGGTCCATCGTCGGGGATCAGGCCGATACACGGTGATCAGCACCGCCCACTGATTTTCATCATTGAAAGCCCAGACCGTGTGAACCGGATCTCCCCCAAAAGTCTGGCCGTAAATTAGACAGCTTGGATATGGCCTATCAGTTGGATAATTTTCTATAACTTCACCATGGAGGACTGAGAAATAGACTTCATCAAAAGTCAGATTATCGGATTCGGCTTCTTCATCAGCGTGATCGCTGATCCGTATTTGATTGCATTGAATCGCGCGAATGATGTCATCAAGGTCCATCATTTCCTATTCTCACACAAAGCCACAAAGACACGAAGGGTTTTTCTTTTGGGGTTTAACCTATAACCGCATGTTTTTCTTTGTGTCTTTGTGTCTCCGTGTGAGATTTTGGGTTTTCACATTTTGGATTTCAAAGGAAATCGCTCCGGATGTTCAATGGATTCGGCAGTCAGATCCACATCCAGCTCAGGCCAGTAGAAATGGCCTGGCACGGGTTCTTCCACGTTCAGAATTTGGCCTATGGCAACGTTTTTGAACCATGGGAAATCATCATATGAAAGAAAATATTCAAAATCACCTGAAAGGAGCCAGATCCCGTGAGTGGAGATATTGGATATCTCAACAGACGAAGTGACTTTCCCAAGCGCTCCTGATTTCATCGTGATGCTCCTCTATGATCCTCTCGATTTCCTTCAAGGCTATTCGCGACAACCTGTAATTCCGAGCCAACTCGATCTGTGGCTCAAGCCAAAATTTTGCTTCTCCATCCTCACTTAAAACATGCACATGCATTCTGGGTTCTTCCCGAGAGAAAAAAAGGAATCGATAGCCCTGCTTACGAAATACTGTCGGGCTCATGCGTTCTCCTGCCGCGCTCTATATTCTGAGACAAGGCCATGAAAAACCACAGAAAGACCGGCATTCGACCCATCCAGTATCCAGCATCCAGCATCCATTCTCACACAAAGCCACAAAGAACACGGAGAAATGCTTTTTTTGGGGTTTATCAATGCGCCCGTTTTTGGTTTTCTTTGTGGTCTCTGTGCCTCCGTGTGAAATTTTGGTTTTTGTTCTCACACAAAGCCGCAAAGACCACAGAGAAAAATTCTTTTGGGGATTTAGCCCATAACCATCTATTTTTCTCTGTGTCTCCGTGTGTGATCACGGGTTTTTGAGGAGGCTTCGCGCCTCGTTGGCCTCCCGGCTCATGGGGTCGGCCCAGACGGTCAGGTTCAGTTGCTCCTTGGCATCCTCATACTTGCCCTGCTTCAGCAGGACCTTGGCCATCCCCAGGTGAGAGGCGGCATCTTTCGGCGAGTACGAAATCGCATCCCTGTAGGCAGCCACCGCCTTGTCCAGCTCGCCCTTGGCCTCATAGGCCCGCGCCAGGTTGGCATGGGCCACCGCGTAGGTGCGGGACATTTTCAAGGCCTGCTGGTAGTTTTCGATGGCCCTGTCGTAGTCGCCCTTTCGGTAGTAGGCATAGCCCATGTTGTTATAGGCATACTGGGGCGTCTTGTAGAGGATGTCTTTGAGGGTCTCTTGAAAACAGACGATGGCCGCATCCCATTTTTCCATCAGGAGATAGACGGTCCCCATGTTGTTGCGGGCCTCCGACAGCTTGGGATCGAGGGTCAGGGTCCGCTGAAAGTACTGGAGAGACAGTTCGTACTGGCCCAGGTCCCTCAAGACGAGGGCGATCTGATGATTCAGACTCACGTTGTCGGGTTCTAATTTGTGCGCCTCCAGCAGCTTCCCAAGGCCCCCCCGAAGGTCCCCCTGTAGGACCATGGCATTCCCCATGTCCTGAAGGGCCTTGGTCCGCCTCCCCGTATCCCCCTGATCCTTCTGTTCGGTCGTCTTACACGCGGTCACAGCAACCAGGATGAGGCCGATGGCCAGAAGGATGAGCCGTGAGCCCATCAACCCTTTCGTATGGTGGCGCATAAATCGGTCTGCTTTTCTTCGTGTCTTTGTGTCTCTGTGTGAGCCATTTTCTAACCGCCCGTGGTCCCCAAGGGATTCACGACCGATGGCGTCAGGAAGATGATGAGTTCGGTCCGGTTCCTGATATCGTGTTCGGCCTTGAACACCCAGCCCAGAAGGGGGATATCCTTGATCCACGGGATCCCTGATTCCGATACCGTCTCCGTCTTTTGATAGATCCCTCCGATGACCACGGTATCCCCGGTCCTGACCATGAGCGTGCTCTTGATGCTCTTTGTGGTCCTTCCCGTAGGCGACTCCTGGGTCAAGCTCGCCGTCTCGGTAACGACCCCTTCGGATGATTGCTTCCGGGTGGCCGGCTTTGGCTGATCGTCAGTGACCTCGACGACCATGGTCACATGTGAATTGTCGGCGCTTACCGTGGGATTCACCTTCAGGGACAGCACGGCCTCTATCTCCTTGTAATCGATGGTATCCCGTGTGGTGACGGGGAAATATTCCACGACCCCCCGTTTGATAAGGGCCTCCCCACCGTTGACGGTCAGGACCTTGGGCGCGGAGATGATGTGCGCCGCCTGATCTGACTCACCCAGGGCGAGCTTTGCATCGAGGGTGATAGCGCCCAGTCCCCCGCCGGTCAGCCAGCCAAAGTTGAGGCCGATATTGGATAGCCAGTTACCCGGCGAGTTGGTGGTAAATGATGTGGACCCGGTTGAATTGGAGCCGGTATTGACCCAATCGGCCTTGAAGCCGGTCTGCCATTCCACCCCGAGGTCCCTCGTGAAATCCGTTGTGGCCTCCACGATGCGGGCCTCGATCAGCACCTGCTTTTCCGGGGCATCCAGCTTGGCGATCAGCTCCTTGACCTTGTCCACCTTGGCCCGCACCCCATTGGCGATAATCGTGTTGGTGCCGGGGTCAAAGGAAAGGTACAGGTCCAATGTGGCGATCTTGACCTTCTTCCCCTTTTCCTGCTCGCCCTCTTCGGTCTCTTCGGATTCGGCCGCCTCGATGTCCAGGGCCGGCGGGACTGGCGGGACCGCATTCTTGTCCCCCACCAGCATCTTGAAGATGTCGCTTGCCTTTCGGTGCCGGATGGTGATGAACTCGACGATTTTGGCCTCAAACACCCCCTGGAGCCGCTTGGCGGCCATCAGGGCCCCCTTGCGCTTCCCTTCTTTGATCTCCAGGTCGCGCAGTTTTTCCTTGGGCACCACCCACAGGACGTCGTCCTCGATCTGGTAGGTCAGACCGTTGGGCCGAAGGATCATCTCGAGGGCCTGGTCCCAGGGAATATTGTCCAGCTTCATGGAGATCTTTCCTTCCACATCGCTTCCCCAGACGATGTTGATCCCCGCCACCTCGGATATCAATTGCAGGATATTCCGAATATCCGAATCCACGAAGTCAAAGCTCATCTTCTGACCGGCGTACTGCCGGGACGTGGACTCAAAGAGACCTGCCCGGTCCTGGTTCTCTTTGGACGACGCAACCGGGGGCTTTTTCGATTCGGCCGTGGTCGGCCGGCCGGGGGCCTGGCCGGATGCCTCTGGGGGCACTGAAATCTGCGGCTGCGTCGCCACAGGTTCGGGCCTCGGTTTTTGAACCGTCTCCGCCTCGAGAGGATCGAAGTCGATGTGGAGGTTGGCGCCGTCCCGACTGACATGATAAGGGGTCAGTTGTCTCAACGTCACCCGCAGGGACACGTGGCGGTCACTCGCCGAGTACAGGGCCTGGACCCGCTGAACCGCCCCCCTTGAAGGCTCGGACTCGAGCGTCTTCATGAGATCCGGCCGAATGGTCCCGTTCGTGAGGTCCACCATGAGGGTCATGCCGTCCAGCTTGACATCGTAATCCACCTTCTTGTCCGCGGTGACCGTGAGGCGTGTCCCCTCTCCCGGACGCTGGGTCACAGCCACGTTGAGGATCTGGGGCATGGACGAGGACTCGGGGCCGGAGGCGGTCCGCTCCGGTGATGTCCCCTTCTGAACCGACTGAGCGGCGGCCGCGTCGGAGGCCTCCTGAACGGCGCCCTCTTTCTTCTCGAGGGCCGACGAGCATGCGCACAGCAGGAGGACCGCCGAAACGGCTATCCACCGCATGAGACCGTGCCGCAACCTCCTGTAAAAATCCAGGTTCATCAAGTTATCCTCCTTGCCCGTATGAGGGCCACAAGGATCGACCCCATAGTAGGATCTTGCCAAGCCATCGCTTGTCATGCTATTCCCCATACACCCGGTAAACCTCGATGATCCGCTTCACCTCCCGCACGGGTTGATCCTCTGACCCCTCGATCTCGAGCCTGCGCACAAAGATCTCGGGCTGATCCCTGCGAAAGACATAGTTGACCACATAGATGTTCAACCCCGGCAGCACATCGAACTTAAACCGGGACACATACTCGGAGCGGGGCTTCTTGGTGCCGTATTCGCTTTCGGCGATCGGCTCCAGGGTTGCAGTGGCGATATGGGTTCCCAACGGCATCACATTCCGGTAGTCCTGGTCCGCCACGTAAAGTTTCCACCCCTTGCCGCTTTCATGCGGGGACGGGTTCCTGCTCAGCCCGCGTTTGGTCCAGAGGTACATAAAACGCAGTCCCAGCTCTCCCCCCTGGTAGGGAATGAAATAGAAATCGCTCTTCGTGGGAAGGAGGTAGAATTCAAGGGAATATGCCGATCCACCGTTTTCCTTTACCACCAAGCCCACGTTTTTGATGATATAACTCAGTTCCTTAAGCGACTCGAGACTCTTGACGCGGCTCTGCATGATCTGGCCCGTGCGGCTCCGCAAGGTCCCGGCCTCGCTTTCCTTTCGCACGTCGTAGACCATGCCGTCTCCCTTGATCTGCCACGATAGATTCAGGTCATCGCACATGGGCTGGGACAGGAAAATGACTTCGCCCATTTTCCCCCTGTCACCACCTGTTTTGCCGACAGGGGCCATGACCAGAATGTGGGAAAAAAAGGCCAGGCCGGAAGGAGAAAAGGTCGACCGCCACGGCAGCGGCGACAGGAGATCCCTGTCTATGGGCTTTTCCTTCTCCGGGAGTTCCCCGAGGTTGATCACCTGGGTGAAATCGTCAAAAGGGGGTTTCACACCCCAGAGGTCCACAGCGCAGGCCACGCTGGTCCCATCGGAGGTATCGATCCGGCCGAACACGTAGACGTCCGCCCGGGTCTCGCTCAAGGTCCGTTCCCTCAATGCGTTATCCTTTTCGAATGCCTCTGAAGTGATGATCGTTGGCTCAGCTTCCGAGGGTGGCGGAGGAATCAGAAGATCAAACTGGCCGCCGGTCCCGAACCCCAGCCTGATGCGGTTCGTCACATACCGGGAGCCGACCGTGATGTTTCCGAACGCGTCGGTAAAGTCAAAAACAGCGACTTTGATCGCCGGTTTCTTGTCGGAAGAAAAATATCGGGCGGCGATTTCTTTGGTGAGGGAGGCGCAAAGCCGGTCGATCCCCTCGTCGATGGAAGGCGACACATGCCCGGTGTCGGCTGCCGCCCATACCGGTCCGCAGAGCAAGAACAACAAACCCACTAAGAGTCGAATCATGGCCAACCCCTCAATTCGTGAATCCCTTGGTCCTCCATTATTTTTCCTTGGACTCATACACCTGGTCGGGCAGCTTCATCACCACATCCTTAAACTTGAGATCCAGCTCATTTTCCAGGTAGGGTTCTTTAATAATGACCTTTTTCTCGGCCCTGGCAATGCGGTGCACCACACCGCCATTGGTGCCGATCCGGGTCCCCTCCTTGAGGATAAACCCCCGCCCCTTGGGATCACTCACCATGGCCCATGACACTCCCTCGGCCTGAACGATGGCCGTCAGGGTCAATTGGGAAATCGTCAGTTTCTGCAGTTCCGTTCGGGCGATGAGGAGTTCCCTCAGCTTTTGGGCGGCGGCCAGCTTTTCCTTTTCCAGCTTTTCCTCTGCATCTTTTGCCGCTGCAGCGGTTTGCTGACCCCGTCGGACAAGGTAGGAAAGGAAAGGGTCCGGAATCCTGTCGGGGTCGAACGGCTTTTTCTCGGGTCTCAAGTCCTTGTATACCGGTTGAGGGATCTGCTGGACAGGTTCGGCGAAGACCATGCCGACGCCCCATAACAGGCATAAGGCCGCGATGATCCCCCTTGCTGCTATCTTTGGTCGGTGTCCCATGGTCGCCCTGCCCAATCCCTCAATCCCATCAACACGTCTCACACAAAGCCACCCTTATTTTCTCACACAAAGCCACAAAGACCACAGAGAGAGACTTTTTTGACGTTTATCATGCCCCCGTTTTTGGTTTTCTTTGTGGTCTCTGTGCCTCCGTGTGAAATTTTGGTTTTTGTTCTCACACAACGCCACAAAGACCACAGAGAAAGATTTTTTTGGGGTTTATCATGCCCCCGTTTTTGGTTTTCTTTGTGGTCTCTGTGCCTCCGTGTGAAATTTTGGTTTTTTGTTCTCACACAAAGCCACAAAGACCACAGAGAAATGCTTTTTTGGGGGTTATCATGGCTCCGGTTTTGGTCTCCTTTGTGTCTCTGCGCCTCCGTGTGAGTCATGGGTTTATTTTTTCTGCTGCTGCTTCTGGGCCTTTTCCTTCTCTTCGTCTGCCTTGCTCTTGAAGCGGTAGGTGATGGCCTTGCAGGCGGTAATCAGGTCCGCAGAGAGCGGTGCATTCGGCTTCAATGAAATATCGACGATGTTGACGACGCGCTCCATCCGGCGGACCTTATCGAGAAAAAGGACCACATCCCTGTAACGGCCTCCCACCTCCACGGAAACAGGAATTTCCACGTAGAAGTTTTTCAGCTCCTCATTTCCAGGGCTGAAGAGCCTGAACTGCAGGTTGGAATCCACCCCCAACTGACTGATGCCGGCCAGGAGGCTCGGAATCTCCCTTTCGTTGGGGAGGATGTTGATTGCCTTCTGGAACTCTTTATCCACCTCGGCCATCTCATTCTGAAGAGCGGCCAGCTTTTTTTCCCATACCTTGCCCACCTGGATCTTCTGGCGAAGGTCGGCGATCTCCCGCTCCAGGCGGTCGATTTCCTGTGTCCTGGGGATATAGACAAACCATGCGAAAGCCCCGCCCAACAGCACGGCCAGCCCTGAGAAGATCAGGATGCGGCGAGCCCTTTTGACCTTTTGGGCCTTTTCAAAAAACGCATCCAGAGCAAATTGCCAATGGAAACCCTTGAAGGCCATTTACTGTTTTCCTTTAGCCTGTGCCGCCTTCTGTTCTTCTGCGGCCGCGGCCTGTTGCATCGCGGTCTGGCACGTGATCACAAAACCGGAGGCCTTGGCATTGTACTTGGGAAAATCCTGCAGTTGCGTGCCCTTGAGGTCGACCGACGAGATGGATGCCGCCTTTTCAAGGTTCGTCATGAACAGGGCCACCGTATCGTTATCCATGGCCGTACCGCTGATGGTGAGAACCCCTCGGTTGTCGACAATGGATTGAAGCCACAGCCGGTCCTCCGGGACCGCAAGGGCGATGTCTTGGAGAACCTCCACGGGCCCGCCCTTCCTGGCCTCGAGGTCCCGAATCACAGCCAGTCTGTCCCTGATCTCTTTGGTTTTGGCCTTGATCTGGGCCGCCGTACGGTTGTGCTTTTCGTAAATGGCCAGTTCTTTTCGAGCGGCTTCCTCCTGGGCCGCCAATTCGATCAGGCGGCTGCCGGTACTGCTCTGGAAATAGACCATCAGCACGATGAGAAAGATGAGCAACAGGGCATACGTGCTGATCTCCCTTCGAATATTTTCCTTTTTTCTGGCCGCCCTGAAGGGCAGAAGGTTGATTCGTATCATTTGTCGTCGATGCTTCTCAGGGCTAGTCCCACTGCCACACCGGCCTGCAGGGCCATGTCGTCGAGGTAGTCGGCATCAAAGCGCCGATAATTGATCACCAGATTTCTAAAAGGGTTCAAGGGCGCCACGGGGATCCCTGTCTCCGTCTCCAGGTATTTCTGAAGGCCGGGAATCTTGAATGATCCGCCGCTGACGATAATCTTTTGAATGGGGTCTGCGGAACGCGTACTGGTGACAAACTCGACGGCCCGTTTGATCTCTTTTACCCAGGCCGAGACCTCACGACCCAAGACCTTCGCCACACCGTCCTCCTGGTGGGTATCGAGGGGCATACCGCCCAGTTTCATTTGTTCCGCCTCCCGGAGGTCAACCCTCAATTCCGACCGGATCGACTCCGTGACCTGGGCGCCTCCATAGGATGAGTCCCTTGAGAAGGTGGATACGCCCCTGCTCACCACATTGATTTCCAGTTCAGCGGCCCCCAAGTTGATGATGGCATAACACTTTTCCGGCCCCGTGAGGCTGATCTCAACGGCGTTTTGAAGGGCAAAGATGTCGGCATCCATCACGGCGGGGTTGAGATCGGCAGCCTGAACCAGCTCCACATATTCTTCGATGACGTCCCTTTTGGCGGCCACCAGCATCACGTCCATCTGGTGCCGGCCTTTGGATTCGCCTTTGTCGTCCCCCTCCCCGTACTCCTCCGTGGATTGGAGAATGGTAAAATCCAGATTCACCTCATTGATATCATAGGGGATGTACTTTTCAGCCTCCTCGTGAATAGCGGCCTCGATCTTGGATTCTTCCATTTTTTCAATGGTAATCTTCTTGGCGATCACCGAGTAACCGGACAATGAAACGGCCACGTTGCTGTTTCTCACCCTCAAATTTTTGTAGAGCTTTTTGATAGCGGACGCTACGCCCGCCCGGTCCTTGATGGAGCCTTCGAGGACCGCCCCCGGGGGCGTATGGATCACCCCAAAATTCTGGAGCATTCTGCCCCGCTTCGAAGGGACGATTTCCACAAGTTTGATGGAATGCGAACCGATGTCCAATCCAACGAGGGGTTTTTTCCTGCTAATGGCCATATGCTTGTTCCGAAGGTTGTGTCAAGGCGGTGTGCGGATGGCTCCGAAGCAAAAGACACGGGCGGTTCGGCCCGAGGCCAAGGATCATCTTTTCCTTGGTTTCCATTTGTCAATTCATCCCTTTTCGACCCGATCGGTGGTGATGGGTAAGCTGCCGGCCTTTCTTGCCGGCTATGCCCTGCTGATCAGCCGTTACTCTCAGACCTTTTTCAGCGTATTGTCGCTCAATGGATTTTCTCCTTTGATGGCAACAAGTTCAGTGCAGACCCTCGGCCGCAACCCATACAAGCACCCCGTGCGTTGACGCGGGTCCATTGGGGGTTTGGTGTTCAGGCCTCGCACCGCCTTCCTGGGAGTCTCCGGGATTCGTTCCTGCCCTCTTCTTGGGAAGCCCGAGCGTTTCTGCAATCGATATCCTTAACGGGGTTTTTTGATGGGTTTCTTGGGAGTGCGCCATTCACCCCCTCCCTGGGACATACGACGCTCTTCCCCTGTACTGAAAAATACGTAAAGCACAAAAAGGGCTATTTGTCAATGAGCCACAATCGTTGGCTCACGGTAATTTTGTTCTAACCGAATGATGTTCTGGTGGTGGAGTTTTTGGTCATATGTAGATAGTCGAAGACGGCGCGTAGGTTCTGTGTGAGCTGGCGCATTTTCTGGGATACACTGCGAGG
>Ga0172370_10006467_pt1 | contig 14684 bp, 13 predicted proteins | sample LakKiv5m_FD_114538 | JGI IMG/M metagenome (GOLD analysis project Ga0172370, IMG submission 114538) | Freshwater microbial communities from Kabuno Bay, South-Kivu, Congo - kab_022012_11.5m | ecosystem: Environmental > Aquatic > Freshwater > Lake | place: Democratic Republic of the Congo...
ACGAAGGGTTGGATCACCATATCTCGCTGACCTATGGCGATTATGTGGGCGAACTGCTGGCCCTGGCAAAGATGTTGGACCTGCCGGTGTTGCGGCTGGCTTGACGACGAAGGACGAAAGACGAAGGACGAAAGACGAAGGACGAAAGGAGGAGGACTACGCCTATTGCAGTGTCGCCGCATGACCGATACCGGATTCCAAGTACCAATTTACTAACCTACCAATTTATCAACCTACCCAACTCAAGGAGTGAGACCCAATGACCACTAAGAAGCTCTCGCGTCGCCAATTCCTGTTAGCCGGTGGGACGGGCGTGGCCGCCATCGCGTTGGCCGCCTGCGCCCAGCCAGCCCCCGCGCCGGCCGCGCCCGCCAAGGCGGAGCCGACTAAGGCCCCGGCGGCCGCTGAACCGACCAAGGCGCCGGCTGCTGCGCCGGCCGCCAAGACGCCAGTCACCGTTGACTTCCTGGCCTGGGGCGACAACACCGATATCCCGGCCTGGGAGAAGCTCCAGAAGGCCTACACGGAGAAGAACCCGAACGTCACCGTCAAAGTCACGAGCATTGCTGATCCCGGCAACAACTTCTATCCGAAGCTCCAGACGATGATTGCGGGCGGCACGCCGCCGCACCTGGCATCATTCCAGGGTTGGGAATGGCAGGTCTACGCGGACAAGGGCCTGCTCATCCCGGTGGATGACTGGATCAGCCGCGACAAACTGACCGGCCCCTACACCGAAGGCATCGCCGGCCTGGACGTCAGCACCCGGCGCAAGGGCAAGCGTTACCTCATCCCCTTGCAGATGGCGACGATGGTCATGCTCTACGCCAAGAAGCCGTTCCAGGATGCCGGCATCCCCTTCCCGACCGATGACTGGACCTTCGACCAGTTCATGGAGACCGCCAAGAAGCTGACGAAGACCGACGGCGCAAACAAGATGTTCGGCTTGCAGGCCAACGGCAACTGGTTCCGCGACATCCATTGGATCTTCGGCACGGGCAAGCGCGAGTTCGACAAGATCGTGGACCCGAAGAAGGCGCAGTGCAACACGCCGGAGATCGTCGAGATCATCCAACTCAGGGCGAACGACATCTACAACACGCTGAAGATCGCGCCGACCCCGGCCGACCAATCGGGCGGCGCGAACACGATCCAGACCGGCAACTGCGCCATGAAATACGAAGGCGCCTGGTTCTTCACCCAGCTCAACAGCCCAGCGCTGCGCGAGCAGAAAAAGGCAGTTGAGTTCGATGTGGTGCTGATGCCGAAGCAGAAAGACGCCAACCGCGGACATCGGGGTTGGTCCGAAGGCGTGGCCATCCCCAAGAGCAAGCCGGAAACGCAGGAAGCGGCCTGGGCCTTCGCAGCCTACATGGGCGGCGAAGAAGGCGACAAGATCTACGCCGAGACCACCGGCCGTATCCCCAACGACCCGAAGTTGGTCGAAACCTTCTGGATTCCCAAGATCAAAGAGTTGTACGGCGTCAGCAACGGCAAGGCGTTCCTTGAGGCCTTCAAGAAGGGCCAGATTGACGTGGTCAGCGCGGCCCCACGCTCCAAGATGTGGAGCGAGGTCGTCAAGCCGATCGGCTGGGATCCGCTGATCGCCGGTAAAGCGAAGGCGTCCGAAGTGCTGCAGAAGGTGGACGCCGAGCTGCAGAAGATGTTGGATGAGGCGAATAAGGGATAACGAGTAGCGCGTAAGCACGTATTGTGTGTTGCGTTTCCGCGACGCCGAAGTATGGCTTGTCAAAACGGATGACGCAACACGCAATACGCAATACGCAACACGCAGTAGGTTTGACGGAGGTTCTCAATGGCCGCCAGCACACTGACATCCAAGTCCAGGCTGCCGAGCCGGCTGAAGCTGCGCGAGTGGGCCGCAGGCTATTTCTTCGCTGCGCCCTTCATCATCGGCTTCCTGGTCTTCACCGCCTTTCCGATGCTCTATTCTATCTGGCTGTCGTTCAATAAATGGGACCTGCTCTCGCCGATGCGTTTTGTCGGCCTACAGAACTTCATCAAGATGATCGGCGATGTGCGGGCGAACCTGAGCCTCTACAACAGCGCCTATTACACGATTATCGCGGTGCCGATCCAGTTGGTGATCTCCTTCGCGTTGGCTTTGGCGCTGACCCAAAAGCTCAGATTCCGCGATGCCTACCGCGCCGGCTTCTATCTGCCCATCATCGTCCCGCTGGTTGCCAGCGCAGTTGTTTGGCAGCGCGTCTTCCATTATGAATACGGCATCCTCAATGAAGTACTGAGTTGGGTCGGCATCCCGGCGCAAAAATGGCTCTTCGATGTGAACCTGGCCAAGCCGGCCTTCATCATTATGTCGTTTTGGATGATCGGCCGCCAGATGGTTATCTTCATCGCCGGGCTGGGCAACATCCCCCAATCCATGTATGAGGCGGCCGCCATTGATGGCGCCAGCTCGTTCAAACGGATGTTGCACATCACGATCCCGATGATGACGCCGTTGATCTTCTACAACATGGTCATTGCCATCATCAACTCCTTCCAAACCTTCATCCCGGCTAAAATCATGACCGACGGCGGGCCAGAGAACGCCACTTTGTTCGTGGTGCTGAATATCTGGCAGCAAGGATTCCAATTCTTCAACATGGGCTATGCCGCGGCGCTATCGTGGGAGCTGTTCGTTATTATCGTCGGCTTTACGATCGCCCAGTTCTATATGTCCAACAAGTGGGTCTACTACGAGGCATAGGAGGCAGACATGGCGACCGCAGTGGCTCTCCGCAAACAGGGCGTGTCACGCCGGCAGATGTTGGATCGCGCCGGGCTGATTCTCCTGCAAATCCTGATGACCCTGATCCTGATCTCCTTCCTCGTGCCGACGCTCTGGATGGTTTCGGCGTCGCTCAAGGCTTCCACTGAGATTTTCCAGCACCCCATCACGTGGATTCCGCGCGACCCGCAGTGGAGCAACTACATCCGGGTCTTTCAGGTGATCCCGCTCGCCAAATTCGCCGAGAACACCGCCATCGTCGTCGCGCTCTCGGTGCTCGGGACCATTATCTCGTCGGTCATGGTGGCCTATGCCTTCGCGCGCATCCGCTGGCCGGGACGCGACATGTTCTTCTCGCTGCTCATCGCCACGATGATGCTGCCCGAAGTGGTGACGCTGATCCCGCGTTTTCTCATCTTCAAGCAGTTGGGCTGGATTGACACCTGGCTGCCGCTGATTGTCCCCTATTGGACGGCCAGCACCGCACTGTACGTGTTCCTGATCCAACAATTCTTCCGCGGCATCCCGATGGAATTGGAAGAAGCAGCGCTGATTGATGGCGCCGGCCGCGTCCGCATCCTGACCGAAATCCTGCTGCCGCTCTGCAAGCCGGTGATCGCAACCGTGGCGGTTTTCGCCCTGCTGCAACACTACAACAGCTTCCTTGAACCGCTCATTTATGTCAATAGCATGGACAAGTGGACGCTGGCGCTCGGCATCCGCTCGATCAACGACTCGAACGCAGCCAACTGGGAACTGGTCTTCGCGGCCGGCACAGTGATGGTCGCGCCGATCATCGCCCTGTTCCTCGTTGCGCAGCGTTACTTCGTCCAAGGCATCGCGATGACGGGGTTTGGCGGACGCTAGTATCGCGCCGGTTGGCAATTGGCGCGATACCCAAGCATAGAAAGACAGCCGTGAACAACACACCATTGCACTACCAGACCATCACCGAACTGGCGCGGCAAATCCAGGCTCGGACGCTCTCGCCGGTCGCGCTGACCGAACACTTCCTGGCGCGCATCGCGGCGCTGAACGACAGACTCGGCGCGTTCCGGCTGGTGCTGGCCGAGCGGGCGCGGGCCGAGGCGGAAGCCGCCGAAGCCGCGCTGCGTTCGGGCCGGACGGTCGGTCCGCTGCACGGCATCCCCTACGCGCTGAAAGATCTGTTCGACGTGCGGGGCGCGCCGACCACGGCCGGCTCGAACCTGCTGGCCGACAACATCGCCGCCGAGGACGCGCCGGTCGTCGCCCGGTTGGCGCAGGCCGGGATGATCCTGCTCGGCAAGACGGTGACGGTGCAGTTTGCGTTCGGCGGGGTGGGGATCAACCACCAGCACGGGACACCCCACAACCCCTGGCACGCGACGCCGCACGTGCCGGGCGGCTCCAGCAGCGGGTCAGCGGTGGCTGTGGCTGCGGGCCTGGCGCCCGTGGCGCTCGGCACCGATACGGGCGGCTCGGTGCGCATCCCGGCCGCGCTCTGCGGCATCACCGGCCTGAAGACGACTGTCGGCCAGGTCAGCCGGGCAGGGGTCTTCCCGCTCAGCGCCACCCTCGATTCGGTCGGCCCGCTGGCGCGCACCGCCGAGGACGCCGCGCTCGTCTATGGGGCCATTCGCGGCCGCGACGCGCGTGACCCAAGCACCGTGCTGCTGGAGCAAGACGTACTGGCTGGGCTAACCGGCGGCGTGCGGGGCTTGCGCCTGGCCTTCGCGGAGCGCATCTTCTGGGATGGCGTTGACCCGGAGGTGGCGGCCGCAGTGCGCGCCTGCGGACAAGTCTTCGCCGACCTGGGCGCGCACGTCACAAGCATCGAATTCCCGGAGGCGGCCGAGACGGAGCGGCTGAACCCGCGCGGGATCATCGGCAGCGCCGAGTGCTACGCGGTGCACCGCGAGCGCATCGAGCGCCACTTCGCCGAATATGATCCCATCGTCGGGACGCGCATCATGGCGGCGAAGCAGATCAGCGCGGCCGATTACATCAACACGCAGTGGGCGCTGCCCGATCTGCGCGCCCGCGCAGTTACCGCGCTGCGCGACGTGGACACCCTGCTCGTCCCCACGACGACGATCCCGGCCGTGCCCGTGGCCGACGCCGACGCCAGCCCGGAGATCTACGCCCAACACAATGCCCGCTATCTGCGCAACACCTCCATCGGCAACGGGCTAGGGCTGTGCGGCCTGTCGGTCCCGTGCGGCTTCACCGCTGCGGGCTTGCCCATCGGGTTGATGATCTACGGCAAGCCATTCCAGGAGGATGTTGTGCTGCGCATCGGCCATGCCTTCCAACAGGCAACCGACTGGCATCGCCGGACGCCCGAAACGGGCCGCGAATGAACACGGGGTCATTGACCGATTTACCAACTTACCGATTTACCAACCTACCAACTCACGGAGCACACCATGCAATTCTTTCTCGACAGCGCCATCACCAGTGAGATCGCTTATGCGCTCGATATGTACAACATTGACGGCGTGACCACCAACCCGCGGCACGTGCAGGCCTCGGGCAAACCATTCCTGACGGTCATCCAGGAGATCGGCAAGATGTTCGCCGGCACGGACAAACCCGTCTCGGTTGAGGTCAACCCGCACCTGACCGACTGGCGCGCGATGGTTGCCGAAGGCGAGAAGCTGGCCGCGCTTTGCCCCAACTTCGTCATCAAGCTGCCCGCAACTGAGCCGGGCTTCAAGTCGGTGGCCATGCTCAAAGAGAAGGGCATCCGCTCGAACCTGACGCTGGTCTTCTCCGCCTCGCAGGCGTTGCAGGCGATGCGCATGGGCGCGGCGTTCGTCTCGCCCTTCATCGGCTGGAAAGAGTCCAACGGCGAAGACTCGGCGCGCTTCATCGAGGACGTCGTCGCGATCCGCGACAACTACGGCTTCACGACCGAGATCATCGTCGCGGCGGTGCGCACGGGGCATCAGATCGTCGAATCGGCCGTGGCCGGCGCGGATATCGTGACCGCGGGGTTGGCGGTGTTCAAGGACGCGTTCGACCATCCGTACACGGCCAAGGGGCTGAAGCTGTTCCAGGATTTCTGGGATCAGACGAAGTACGAGTGAGAGATCTATGCAAATCGGTATCCAAACGCGCCCCTGGGGGCCAGAAGCGAACCGGAAGCGGTTGCCGGCCGTGCTGGCGGATGTGAAAGCCGCCGGCTATGACGGGATCGAGATCGGCGCGCAGCATCTCGACATCAGCCAGCCGGCGGCGTTCCGGCGGCTGGTCGCCGACCACGGCCTGGCGTTGGCGGGCATCCACGTGGGCGGCGAGATCTGGAATCCGCAGGCGGTGCGGGATGCGCTGGCCCGGCTGGAGCAGACAATGGCGTTTGCTTCGGCGGCCGGCGCGCCCCACCTCTGCTTCAGCGGCGCCATGAAGCAGGGTAAGACGGATGAAGAGCTGGCACAGACAGCCGCTAACCTGAACCGCATTGGCGAGCTGGCGGCGGGCCACGGGCTACGGCTGGCCTATCATAACCACTACTGGGAGATCGAGGGGGATTGCCGCGAACTGCGTTACCTCCGCGACCACACCGACCCGGCCCACGTCGCCTTCCTGCTGGATGTGGCGTGGGTCTATCGCGGGGGCGGCGATCCGGTCGCAGTCGCCCGCGAGTTCCTGCCCCGCATCGTCTATTTTCACCTGAAGGACACGCGCGGGACGGAATGGCTCGAACTCGGCGAGGGTGATGTGGATCTGCGCGGGGTGCTCGACGTGATGCGAGGGTGCGATCTGCCCTGGGCAGTCGTCGAACAGGATGAGACGAAGCGCCTGCCGGTTGAGAGCGCCGTGATGAGTCGCGCCTTCTTGCGGAAGTGGCTGGCGGCGTAATCGGCATGGCTACACTTAGCCACCATCGCGCCTTGAGCCTGTCGAAAGACGGATCGAAGACTGGTGGAAGAGGCGTTTCAACAGGCTCAACGCCCGTATTTGCTCATGGATGACACGGATGAACACGGATTCTCACTCAACCTTAACCTCAGCCTCAACCTCGTCCTCCGCCCCGCTCCGCGTCTGCATCGTCGGCTGCGGCGCGATGGGCACGATCCACGCGCAGCGATGGAACGCGCTGCCGGATGCCCGTGTGATCGCGGTCGTGGATATCAAGCCCGAACGCGCCGCGCGGCTGGCGACAGCGTGCGGGCTGGATCGCTGGTATGGCGACTATCGGGAGGCGGTGACGCGTGACGATGTGAATGTCGTCTCGGTCTGCATCCCGACCTATCTCCACTCCGAGGTCACGGTCTTTGCGGCGGAGCACGGCAAGCACGTCCTCTCGGAGAAGCCGATGGCGCTGACGCTCGAAGGCGCGGACGCGATGCTCGCGGCGGCCGCGCGCAATCGGGTCAAGCTCGGCATCGGCTTCATGCGGCGCTATTCGCCGGTGCAAGCGGCGCTGCGGGATTGGCTGGCCGCGGGCAGGCTGGGCCAGCCGCTGGCCTATCATTCGCTGGATGCGCGCGAGCTGCGGCCGAAGCGGGAGATGCACGATGCCAACGCCAACGGTGGCCCGGTGATTGACATGGGCGTCCACCTGTTCGATGGCTGGTCGCTCCTGTTCGACTCCGAGCCGGTGGAGGTGTTCGCTGCCGGCCACAAGCTGGCCGAAGGCCGGCCGGAGATCAGCCACATCCGCGAGGTCGCGGTGGACACGGCCACGGTCGTCGTGCGCTATGCGTCAGGCGACACCGGCACGTTCGTCTGCTCGTGGGGCCTGCCGCCCGGTGTCATCCCGCCCGGCGGGCCAGACACGCTCTTCGGCCCGGCGGGCACGCTCAGCCTGACCTACAACACAAGCCATCAAGAGGCGCGCTGGCTGCGGGAGGGCGGCGCGTGGGAGACGATCGCCACATGCGACGAGGACATGTATCAACGCGAGATCGCCAGCTTCGCTCGATGCATCATCGAGGATCGGCCGCCGGCCGCCGGCGGCGCGGAGGGGCGGGCCGCGCTGCGCGTGGCGCTGGCCGCAGTTGAATCGGCGCGGACAAGACAGCCGGTGCGCCTGGGCTGACAGTAGTACCCAGCTTGTTGACAGGAACCCCATCGCAAGTTATACTATTGATATAATTATTAGTATAACTGGAGGTACAAACGATGCAAGCCGTCGTAAAAACAGGGATCTCGTTGCCCAGAGCGCTTTTCAACCAGGCCGAAGAGTTGGCGCAAAAAATGAACATCACACGCAGCCGGCTGTTCTCGCTGGCCCTGGATGAGTATGTCCAACGACAGCGAGATCGTCAGTTGCTTGCTGAACTCAACGAAGTGTATTCCGATGGGTTGGATGAAGAAGAACGCACCCTTCTCCGCCAGGGCAGCCGTGCCCATCGGCAAGTCGTGGAGGGCGAATGGTAGTCCATCAAGGAGACATCTTTTGGGTGTACCTTGATGCGCCGATCGGGTCAGCGCCTGGTTTTCGCCATCCCTACGTCGTGATCCAAAACAACATCGCCAATCGCAGTCGCCTCGGAACGGTGATCCTGTGTGCGCTCACATCAAATCTCAAGCGCGCCATGTCTGCGGGCAACGTGCTGTTGGCGCCGGGCGAAGGCAACCTGGAACGACAAAGTGTAGTCAACGTGACCCAAATCATCACGGTAGATCGGGCGCAGCTTGGCGACTACATCGGCTCTCTAAGCCCTAGCCGCGTGCGGCAGATCCTGGATGGCATCCAGATCATGCTTGAGCCGCGGGAACCCGTCTGACGGTCGGGCCAACCAACGAGGTACTTCTTGTTCCAACCTATCGTTTCCGAATGGCGAAAGATCGGCCGGGAGATCCGGCCCGCGCTGCCCGGCCTCTACCTGGTGATTGCGGTCGCGGTGGTGGCGCGCTATCTGCACGAGATCATCCCCAACGCTTCGATGGCCCGTGCAGTCAGCGAGGTGTTCATCGCGGTCTTTCTCGGCCTGCATATCCGCAACGCGCTCCGCTTCTCGACGCGCTTCGACGCGGGGGTGAAGTTCGCGCTGCAACGCGTCTTGCGGCTGAGCATCATCCTGTTGGGGCTGCGTCTCAGCCTGCAAGATGTCGTTGCGACCGGCCTCTCCGCGCTGCTGCTGATCCTGATGTGCATGACAGTGGCCCTGACGCTGGCCTATTTTGCCGGGCGGCTGCTGAAGATCCCGCCGCGGCTGGCCGCGCTGATCGGCGTCGGCACCGCCATCTGCGGCAACACAGCCATCGTTGCCGTCGCGCCGGTGATCGAGGCCAAGGAGGAGGACGTCAGCTTTGCGGTGGCGACGATCACCTTCTTCGGCACGCTGGCCGTGGTGGTCTACCCGGTGATCGGCTTCTTCCTGGGGATGAACGACCGCACCTTCGGCTTGTGGGCCGGCACTGCGGTCAATGACACGTCGCAGGTGGTGGCGGCGGGCGCAGCGTTCAGCGACGCGGCGCGCGACATCGCCACGGTGGTCAAGCTGACCCGCAACACGCTAATGGCCCCGTTGATCGTGTTGATCGGGATGGTTTACGCCCGGTCGCAGAACGGGAAACGCAGCGGCGCAACCATCAAGTTCAGCTTTGGCAAGGTCGTACCCTGGTTCGTGCTCGGCTTTCTGGGCATGACCCTGATCCGCACATCGGGCGTGGCATTGGGCGTCCTGCCCCAAGACGTGGCGCACCCCGGCGCGCTCACCGGCGCTGCGGGCGCGCTCAAACTGATTGATGAGATCGCCAAATTTGCGGTGCTCATGGCCCTCTCGGCCATCGGCCTGGGCACCGACGTGGAGGCCGTCCGGCAGACCGGCGTCAAACCGTTCGCCCTGGGGTTGAGCGTGGCGAGCGTGCTGGCGCTCTTCAGCCTGGGGACGATTTTGGTCACGGGGTTGGGGCGATAGAGTTTTCACCACGTACCAGACACTTTTCAGAAGCGCCTGGTACGTTGGAACTGTGAAACCTAGCGGAAGGAGTTTTTCATGCAACGCGGCAAAGAAATGCGTGTCACACCTTATGCGCGCAATCCGGCCTTTAGCTATCTGGCAGAGAGCGATCGGTATCTCTTCGCAACCGATCAGCCAACGCACCGCTTCAACGTCATTGGCAGCGGGCTGAACGGCATGGAGCACATCCGCGTGACCCAGATGGAGGGCCGCGCGGCGATCCACGGTGTCTTCGACACGAGCGCCCGCAGCATGGCGGCCGCACAGAAGTCGGCGACCCACCTTGCGCCCGATGCGAAGGTGATCGCCTACGACTCGCTGGAGGCCGCGTGCGACGATCCAGCGGTGGATGGCCTGGTGATCTGCACGCCGAACTACAGCCACATTGACATTGTGCGCGTGGCGGCCAAATCGGGCAAGCATATCCTGCTGGAGAAACCGATGGCGACGACGATCCCCGACGCGTGGGAGATCGCCCAGACCGCCAAATCGCATTCCGCGGTGTTCCAGATCGGCCTGCAGTACCGCTACAAGCCGATCTATGTCGAGGCGATCCACGCGGCGCTGGAACGCAAGGCCATCGGCGACATTAAGACGATCACGATCCTGGAGCACCGCGTCCCGTTCCTGGACAAAGTTAAGCAATGGAACAAATTCTCCAAGTATTCGGGCGGGACGCTGGTGGAAAAATGTTGCCACTACTTTGACCTGATGAATCTCTTCGCCGGCGCCCGACCAGTCAGCGTCTACGCGGTCGGCAGCCAGGCGGTGAACTTCATCGGCTTCGAATACGCGGGCGAGAAGTCCGACATCCTGGACAACGCCTTCGTGATTGTAACCTACGCAAACGGCGTCCGAGCCAGTTTCAACTTGTGTATGTTCTCGCCGATGTTCTATGAAGAGTTGGTGCTCTGCGGGGATGAAGGCCGGCTGAAAGCATTCGAGAATGAGGACTTCCTGCCGGGGAGCCGCGCCGAAACGCACCTGGAAATCCTGTGCGGCGACCACCGGCCCACGCAGATCAGCCAGCCCTGCTACCCGAAGTTCATCCAGGGGAGCGGGCACTACGGCGCGACCTACTTCGAGCACGTCAATTTCGTCAACAACATCGAGGGGAAAGAGACCCGGACCGCCACAGCCGAGGAGGGCTTCTGGTCGGTGGTCGTGGGCGCGGCCGCCGAGGCGTCGGTCAAAGCGGGCAAACCTGTGCTGGTAGACGAGTTACTGCGGGAGAACGGGATTGAGGCGTGACGACGAACAACCGCCAATATCCAACTTTCCACATCTAACTTCCAACTCCGTTCGCTTGGTCTGGGTTTCTGGCTTGGTGGTCGCGCTATGCATCCTGGGTGATTCGTTCCTGTATAGCCTGCTCCCGCTGGAAGCTGCCAACCTGGGCATTGCGCTGCCATTGGTCGGGGTGCTGCTCAGCGCCAACCGGCTGGTGCGGCTGCTCTCGAACACGGCTGCGGGCGGAGTCTATGAGCAGTTCGGGGCGCAGCGACCGTTCGCGCTTGCGGCGCTGCTCGGCTTTCTGACGACGGCCGTCTACGCCGTCGGGCAAGGGTTCTGGCTGTTCCTGCTGGCGCGCCTCGGCTGGGGGATCGCGTGGTCGGGGCTGCGACAGGGCGGCTATCAGGCGGTCTGGGCCAGCGACGAGCGGCTGCGCGGCCGGTTGATGGGGCTGCTGTGGGGCATCATCCGGCTCGGCAGCGCGCTGAGCGTGGTGGTTGGCGGCTATCTGCGGGATCAGTTCGGGTATCAGACGGCCGCGCTGGCAGTGCTGACGGTCAGCGTGCTGGCGCTGCCGCTGGCCGCCACGATGCGCTGGCCCGGCGCGATCCATCGTGCGGCGTCTGTCGGGGCGCGCGGCGCGCTCTGGTCGGGGTTGCAGGCGGCGCTGCGGGCTGGTCGCAGCCGACGGCTATTGCTGGCAGGCTTTATTTATGCGATCTTCGAGGGGGTGCTGATCTCGACCACATCGCTCTTTCTGGCCGGACGATTGGGCGCCGATGGGCTGCCGGTCGGCCTGGGCGTGCGCGTGGGCACGGTGGCGGGCTTCCTGCTGGCCGTGCGCTGGACATCGGAGATCGTGTTCGGCCCGGCCATCGGCGCGCTGGGTGATCGCTTCGGCCGCGTGAATGTACTGATGGGTCTGGCGTTTAGCTTGCTGGCGGGGATCGTCGGCATGACGCAGTTTGTCGGGCTGTCGCTGCTGGCATCGCTGCTCGCGGCATTCGTCAGCAGCGCGGGGCTGAACGTCACCCTCAGCGCGGTTGCCAGCACAGAAGCCCAGCGCGCCGAGCGGCCGCAGCTCTTCATCGGCGCATACACCACGGCTGGCGACGCCGGAGCCGCCTCAGGGCCGCTGTTGGCTTATTCGCTGGGTGCGCTGGCAAGCGTGCAAAACCTGTATCTGGCGGGCGCGGCGGTTTTGCTCGTGGCAGTGGGGACCTATTGGCGCGTTACCATCAACAACTCCATAAATTCTTACGAAAGGGACAATCACACATGAAACACGGTATTCTGATCCACGAAACGATTGATGATGTCGGTGTGGCGGTTCGAGACCTGAAGGCAAAGGAAGAGGTCGGGATTGTCACGCTCGAAGGTCAGCCGGCGGGGGCGATCGTGCTGACCCAGGATGTGCCCCTGGGCCACAAGGTCGCGCTGCGCGACATGCCCGTCGGTCACAAGCTACTGAAGTACGGCCGGCCCGTCGGTAAGATCGTTCAGCCGGTCCAGCGGGGCGGCCACGTCCACACGCACAACCTGAAGACAATGCGCTGGGACCTGGAGCAGGCCGCCGCGCCGGAGATCGTCACCAAGCCACCCGAACGGCTGTCGCTGGGCGGTCGCAAGCCCGAAGAGATGAAGCTGCTGGGCTATCGCCGCGAGAACGGCCGCTTCGGCATCCGCAACCACGTGCTGATCCTGCCGGTGGATGACATCTCCAACGCCGCCGCTGAGGGCGTGTCGTACCTGATCAAAGGCACGATGGCGCTGCCGCATCCCTACGGCCGCCTGCAATTCGGCGAAGACCTGGAGCTGACCTTCCGCACGCTGGCCGGCGTGGGCCGCAACCCCAACGTGGCCGCGGTGGTTGTCATCGCCATCGAGCCGAAGTGGGCGCAGCGCATCGCCGACCGCATCGCCGAGACCGGCAAGCCGGTAGCCGCGTTCAGCATCGAGCGCAACGGCGACCTGAAGACCATCGAGATGGCCGCGCGCAAGGCCAAGGAGTTCGTGCAGTGGGCCAACGAGCTGCAGCGCGAGCCGTTCTCGATCAAGGACCTCTGGATGAGCACCAAGTGCGGCGAGTCGGACACCACGTCCGGCCTGGCCTCGAACCCCACTGTGGGCCGCGTCTTCGAGCGGCTGGCAGCCGCCGGCGCCACCCTGATCTTCGGTGAGACCACCGAAGTGACCGGCGGCGAGGATGTCATCGCGGCGCAGTGCGCCAACCAGGATGTGGCCGATCGCTTCATGAAGTTCTTCAACGACTATCAAGACCTGGTGAAGAGCAAGGGCGTGGATCTGATGGGCTCACAGCCGACCGAGGGCAACATCCGCGGCGGCCTGACCACCATCGAAGAGAAGGCCATGGGCAACATCCAGAAGATGGGCCGCTGCCAGGTGGTGGACGTCATAGATATGGCGATCGAGCCCAAGGGGCCGGGACTGCACTTTATGGATTCATCCTCAGCCGCGGCCGAGATGGTAACGCTGTGCGCGGCGGCCGGCTCAGTGGTGCACTTCTTCCCCACCGGCCAGGGCAACGTCATCGGCAACCCGATCCTGCCGGTGATCAAACTAAGCGCCAACCCGCTAACCGTGGCAACCATGTCGGAACACATTGATGTGGATCTCACTGGCCTGCTGCGCATCGAGATCAACCTCGACCAGGCAGCGGATGCGGCTATGGATGTGCTGGAGCACACCATTCGCGGCCGGCTAACCGCGGCCGAGGCGCTGCGGCACAACGAATTTGTACTGACGAAGCTGTACGAGAGCGCGTAAGCAGGATCCGTGAGCGATAAGTAGACAAGGAAACAGGAGAGCAGGGGCGCGCCAACCGCTTGTCGAAATGTGGCGAAGGTGGTATAGTTATCATATCGTCACGAGACGTGGCGCGCCCTATGCATTTTCGCGGGAGGCCCAGTGCTGCCATCACCGACCGACTACGATAGCCCATGGAAGGAGGCGCTCCAGCGCTTCTTTGAGCCGTTCATGACTTTCTTTTTTCCAGACGCGCACGCGGGCATTGACTGGGCGCGGGGCTACACATTCAAGGACAAGGAACTGCAACGCGTGGTGCGCGACGCGGCTCTCGGTCGTCGCTGGGCTGACCAATTGGCGCAAGTCTGGTTGCGCGACGGCAGTGAAGCGTGGGTGCTGATCCACGTCGAGGTACAAGGGCAGGTAGATGTTGATTTCGCTCGGCGGATGTACACTTACAACTACCGGCTCTTCGACCGCTACAACCGGCGCGTGGTTAGCCTGGCGGTATTGGGCGACGCCGATCCCACATGGCGGCCAAGCGAGTTTGGCTATATGCTGTTTGGCTGCCGGGTGAACCTGACGTTTCCGATTGTGAAGCTGTTAGATTATGCAGCGCGGTGGGATGAATTGGCGACCAGCCGCAACCCGTTCGCCGTGGTCGCCATGGCTCACCTGAAGACGCTGACGACGCATCACGATGCGCCGGAGCGGTTGCGCTGGAAGCTCAACCTGATCCGGAGCCTATACCACGGCGGCTACAGCAAGGCCGATATCCTGGAACTATTCCGGATCATTGATTGGCTGATGACATTGCCGGAGGAATTGGGCAAGAGCTTCGACGAAGCAATTGAGCGTTTCGAGGAGGACATGCATATGCCGTATATCAGCAGTACTGAACGACGCATGATGGAGCGAGGCTTGCAGCAGGGAATGCAGCAGGGAATGCAGCAGGGAATGCAGCAGGGAATGCAGCAGGGAATGCAGCAGGGAATGCAGCAGGGAATGCAGCAGGGAATGCAGCAGGGAATGCAGCA
>Ga0172370_10006472_pt1 | contig 14678 bp, 5 predicted proteins | sample LakKiv5m_FD_114538 | JGI IMG/M metagenome (GOLD analysis project Ga0172370, IMG submission 114538) | Freshwater microbial communities from Kabuno Bay, South-Kivu, Congo - kab_022012_11.5m | ecosystem: Environmental > Aquatic > Freshwater > Lake | place: Democratic Republic of the Congo...
CGCGCCCGCCGCGACGTGCAGCGCCGAAAATGGCGCCCGGAGCGGCGCGGACTGCGTCTTGGTCGAAGCGGCCCGGTCGCGCAGGTGCGGCACCTCGACCGGCCCGGCCGTGAGCACGCCACCTGTGGTCCACAGGCCCTCGGCTGCGAGCCTCTCGGGCGAGACGGCGGGCCCCACGCGAGCGACCGCGAGGTTGGGCTTGCCGACGAGGCCTCGGATCTCGCGGGGTTCGAGGCCGCGGTCGAAGAGCATCAGGTCGTCGAAGTCGGCGATGGCCGCGACGTTTTGGCGCGACAGCTTGCCGGTGCCGGGGATGTCCTGGCCGCAGAAATTCGGCCAGTTGGACGACGCCCCTGCGATGCGTGCGGCGCCCCAATCCCACGCCCAAAGCGGCGGCATCTCCACGCCCGCGGCAGAGGCGACCTCGGCGCCGTCAACGTAGAGCACGGCGCGCCCGAACTGCATGACGTCGTCCGCGCCGGGACCGTAGGGCTCGAAGGCGACGGCCACGTGCGTCCAACCGTTCGTCGGCATTTGGATCGTGGAGGCCAGCGACGACTTTCCGACGTCGAGGCGAAGCCGACCACCGGACGCTGCGGCCTCGACCCACAGGTTGACCGTCGCCGGCCGGGGCCAGTTGCGGCAGATGGTGCGCAGCATCAGGCGTGACTTCATCGGCTTGTGCGGCGCGGCCGAGCACGGATCCGCCGCGACGAGCCACGGGTCCAGGACGCACCCCGTCTTGCCGAGACATTGCTGCTCGGCGAGCGCGTTGATATCGGCGTAGTGGCAGGTGTAGCTGCGCTCGGCGGCGCGGAAGGCCTCGCAGGAGCTGCCCGCGTAGGAGCTAGGCAACAAGGCCGGTTCGGCATCGCCGTAGTACGCCTCGACCGCGACGATCCGCGCGTCCGAGCTGGTGCAGGAGGCCTCGATTGCCGAGTCCTCGGGCCGCGATGACCAGCACAGTTCGACGTCGTAGCTGTCGGGCGAGCCTTCGTTGACGTTGTTGAAGAGCGACTCGCCCGAGCCGAGGCCGTTCGGCTGCGACAGGGCCGAGGGCGGGATCTTGACCCACGCGGCCGCCGTCAAGCCGCCGTTGCTGTCCGTCGCGAAGCTCGCGGACCCGCGCACGGGCTCCTCGGGCATCAGGCGCACGACCGCGAAGCCGGCCTTGCCCGCGGCGTTCAGGCCGAAGCCTTCGCCGTCGACGCCGGCGGCGAGGGTCGTGACCGCGCCACCTGCCTTGACGGGCTCCTCGACGACGCGCGAGCGCGGAGACGCAGCGCCGACACCCCGCGCGGGCGCATAGGCGAGCAAGCCGTCGACGGTCATGGGCGGTCCCGCGGGCCGCACGTCGTCGAGCGGCGCGACGTCGTAGGTGGCGCGCGCGCCGGCCTTGCCGGGCGACCCCAGGACCTGCACGTACGGGGCGTCGAGCGTCGCCGCGTTGCCTGCCTCGGGACACCCGCCGCAATCTCCCGCGCAGGTCAGGCACGTCTCGCCCGAGAGCGGCTCGCACGCGCCGTTGCCGCAGCTGCCCGACGCGACGGCCGCTCCGCAGGTCGCGTCGAAGTTCGCGCAGCAGTTGCCTGCCGCGATGCACGCGGCGTCGCACTGGCACGACCACGCGTCGTTGTGCGTGCATTTTCCGGCCTCGCAGGCGTGCGGCGCCGCGGGCGTGCACGTGCTGTAACCGCCCATGTAGGGCACGTACCCGCAGCCGAGCCCGGCAGCCGTGCAGTCGCTGCTGATGAGCTGCGTGTCCGTGCAGTAGCTGACCTTGCCGCTCGCGCAAGCGCCCTTGGTCGTGACGCTGCCGCACTCAGGCACCGTGCAGATGCCGGCCGGCGTGCACGCCTTGACGCCCTCGCACGTGCCGCATGATCCGCCGCAGCCATCGTCGCCGCAGGTCTTGTTCTTGCAGTTCGGCTTGCAGCACTTGCCATAATCGTCGCAGGTCTTGCCCGCCTCGCACGAGGCCCCGCATGCGTTGCCGCAGCCGTCGTCGCCGCACTCCTTCTTGAGCACGCCGATGCCGCAAGAGCAGATCTTCGGGCACGCGGCGGCGGTCCCTTCGGGCGCCTCGTCCGTGCCGCCGCATACGAAGCGCTTGTCCTTGGCGCTCCATCCGGCCTTCTGGCCCGACGCGCAGACGTCCTGCGTCGCCTCGGAGGCCTTGGCCTCGACGCCCGGGCACACGTTGATGACGTCTCCGCCCGGCCCGTTGGCGACGCAACCGGCGAGCGCGCCGGCGCCCTCGCAGGGCAGGACGCACTTGCCCGGCTTGATGCTGCACGCCTTGCCGTCGCTGCAACTCCCGCACGAGCCGCCGCAGCCGTCTGGACCGCAGTCGCGGCCCGTGCAGTCGGGTACGCACTCGGGCGAGCCCGCACACTTGAACGGGTGGGTACCGGTGGGCTCGGGCGCGCCGTCCCAGGTGCATCCATATTTCTTGAAATAAGGCTGCCACCCGCAGTACATCCCGCTCTTCCCGCAGTCCTGCGGGTAGACGGAGTTGCCGTCCACGCAGCGCTTGGCGACGCGCCCCTCGCAGCAGCCGCCGGTCGCCGACACCTTACCGTAGCAGTCGAGCTTCGGCTGGCAGGTCTTGTTCTTGCAGACCTCGTCCTCGGCGCAGCCCGCGCCGCACGAGCCGCCGCAGCCGTCGTCGCCGCAGGTCTGCCACGGCGCGCAGAAGGGCGCGCAGCAGGACAAGCTGTTGCCGGAGCCGATCTGGACCTGTCCGGGCGAGCAGACGCACGCGGGCGAGCCGCCCGTGGTCGAGCACTGCGCGTTCTTGCAGACGGACTTGCCGCCGGTGCAGCCGCCGTTCCAGCAGAACTCACCGGTGGTGCAGGCGCTGCCGTCGTCGCACGCATTGCCGTCCTTCTGCCAGCCGAAGTGGTAGCACCCGCCGTACATCACCTCGCAGCCGTCGCCGGTGCAGGGGTTGCCGTCGTCGCAGTCGGTGGGTCCGCCGGCCGCGCACTTGCCGCCCGCGCAGGCGTCGCCGGTCGTGCAGGGGTTGCCGTCGTTGCAGGGGGCCACGTTGTTCGTGAACGTGCAGCCACCGGCAGGATCGCAGCCGTCGTCGGTGCAGGCGTTCTTGTCGTCGCACGCGATCGCCGGCCCGCCCGCGCACGCGCCCCCGCTGCACGCGTCGCCCTTGGTGCAGGCGTTCTTGTCGTCGCAGGGCAGCGCGTTGTTCGCGAAGACGCACCCGACCGTCGGGTTGCAGCTGTCCGAGGTGCAGAGGTTGCCGTCGTCGCACGCGAGCTTCTTCGCGCCCTGCTGGCAGCTGCCGCCCGCGCACGCGTCGCCGAGCGTGCAGGCGTTCTTGTCGTCGCAGGGCGCCGTGTTGCTGGCGTAGGAGCAGCCCTTGACGGGATCGCACGCGTCGTCGGTGCAGGCGTTGCCGTCGTTGCACGCCGCCGCGTTGCCGCCGAGGCACTTGCCCTGCCAGCACGCGTCGCCCTTCGTGCATGCGTCCTTGTCGTCGCAGGGCGCCGTGTTGAACGCGGTTTGGCAGCCGAGGACGGCGTTGCAGGTGTCGGTCGTGCACACGTTGGCGTCGTCGCACGTTTTATAGTTTGATCCCACACACGCGCCGCCCGCGCAGGTGTCCGTCTGCGAACAGACGTTCTTGTCGTCGCAGGGGCTCGTGTTGGGCTTGTGGAGGCAGCCCACGCCCTTGTCGCAGCTGTCGTCGGTGCAGGGGTTCTTGTCGTCGCAGTCGAGCGCCGCGCCGCTCTGACACGCACCGCCGGCGCACGTGTCGCCAGACGAGCAGGCGTTGCCGTCGCTGCACGGTGCCGTGCTGTTGGCGTGCGTGCAGCCGGTCTTCGGGTCGCACGCGTCGCCGGTGCAGGCGTTGCCGTCGTCGCAATCGACGTCGGTGATCCCCTCACAGGTGCCGGACGCGCACGATCCCGCGACGTGACAGGCGTTGCCGTCGCTGCACTTCGCGCCGTCCGCCACGTTGACCTTGGGCGCGCAGGTGCTCGCGTCGAGGCAGTCGTCCTTCGTGCAGGCGTTCCCGTCGTCGCAGTTGACGTTGCTGGTGCCCGTACATTTACCATCTTTACAAGTGTCATTCGCCGTGCAGTTGCTCGCGTCGTCGCAGCTCGCCGTGTTCGGCGTGTGCTGGCAGCCCGCCTTCGCGACACAGGCGTCGTCCGTGCACGGGTTCGCGTCGTCGCACGCCAGCGGCGTCTTGCCCGGCTGGCAGGCGCCTCCGCCGCAGGCGTCGCCGACCGTGCAGGCGTCGCCGTCGCTGCACGTCGCCGTGTTGGGCGCGTGCGAGCAGCCCTTGACGGGGTCGCAGCTGTCGTCGGTGCAGGGGTTGGCGTCGTCGCAGTCGAGCGGCGTCGCGCCCGCCATGCACGATCCGCTCGCGCAGACGTCGCCGACCGTGCACGCGCTGCCGTCGTCGCAGGTGGCCGTGTTGGGCGTGTGCGAGCAGGTCGCCTTCGCGTCGACCGCGGCGCACGCGTCGTCGGTGCAAGGACTGCCGTCGCCGCAGTCGAAGGGGCCGCCGGCCACGCACGTCTCGCCCGAGCATTTGTCATTGATCGTGCAGGGGTCGCCGTCCTCGCAGCTCCCCTTGTCGCACGTGCCGCCGCAGCCGTCGGAGCCGCACTGCTTGCCCGTGCAGTTCGGCACGCAGATGCAGCTCTGGATGGGCTGCCCGCCGGGAGCCGGTGTACCCGCCGTCGCGCATGCGTAGTCCTGGCTCGGCGCCTTCCATCCGCAAGACCCGGCCGCGCACGCCGTGCTGACAGGCTTTCCGCTGTCGTCGCAATGCCAGACCTCGTCGCCGTCGCAGCACCCGGCCTTCGAGATCGCGCCGCACGAGCCGGTGCAGTACAGCGCCGCGCCGCCGTGCGGATCGAGGCCCGTCACGCCGCTGAGCGACGGTAGCTTCGGCAGCACCGACCCCGCGTCCTTGCCCCAGATCCGCAGCTTGCCGTCGACCTGCACCGCGAGGAAGACCTGATGAGCGCCGAAGTCGCTCGTCGCGACGGCGACGACCGGCTTGAGATCGGAGGGCGGCGCGGCGCCGGACGTGCCCCATGTGACGACCGTGCCGTCCTGCTTGAGCGCGATGGCCATCGACATCGCGATCGCGCCCGAGGCCACGCCGGAGAGCCCGGTCGGCGTGGGCGCGAATTTGTTCTGAAGGTCGGTCTGGTCACGACCGACCACGACCACCGTGCCATCGGTCTTGATGCCCATGAAGTTGTTGTCGCCGCCGCCCGCGATGGCCTTGAACCCGTTGTTGCCGTTGAGCGCGCCGTAGACCTTGGTGAGGTCGCCGCCCCAAATGACGATCGTCCCGTCCGCCTTGAGGGCCGCCGTGGCGTTGGCGTTCGCGGCGATCGCGACGACGTTCGTCAAGCCCCCCGGTGGCTGGTTGGTATATCCAAAAGACTGTAAGAATTGAAACGTCATTTCATCCGGGCCGCCCATCGAGAACACGGTCCCGTCGGCACGCAGGACCGTGACGTGAAACTGCGAGCAGGCGACGGCCACCGCATCATTCGTCGTGCCGTTCTTGGGATCGTCGAAGAGGCCCACACTGTCTTTCGGGTTGCCCCAGTGGACGAGCGTGCCGTTTTCACGCACGCCATAACCCCAGCCGCCGTAGGCCATGCAGGCCGATCGCAGCTTCCCCATCGGGGTGGCGGCCGGCTGCGTTAGGTTCGGGTTCATGGCGTCGTAGAACGAGCTGACGTGGCCGCACGCCACCTCGGCGCACGTGCCGTTGTTGCAGGTCTGGTCGACGGTGCAGTTGCCCGGGCAGCTCTCGCCCGTACAGCCGTACTGGCAGTAGCCAGGGCACCAGACGTTCCCGCTCTGTGGCTTGTAGTCGATCATGTCGGCCGTGTAGCAGCCCATGAGCGACGCCGTGGTCTTGTCGTGGCCGCACTTGTAGGGGCCGTAGACCGGGTTCGGGGCCTTGGTGTCGCACTCGATGTCCGCGTTCGACGTGCCGCCGGCGCAGATGCGGAGCGTTGCGCCTGCGCAGCAGCCCTGTGCGGTGTGCTCGGCGTCGCAGGCCGCGCCGGCGCCGACCGGCAGGGCGGTCAGGCCGACGAAGACGGCGCAGGAGGCCAACGCGAGTCGCACGGCTGGCGGGGGCTCGGCTGGCTGCGTTGGCGGTGCGTAGGCGACGCGTCGGTGCAGGGGACGGATCATGGGGCGGGGCTCCCGGGATGGAGGGGATGCCTCATAGTGTCGCGATGCGCCGCCCTGGGGCAAGGTGGGGAGGTGCAACATATAGATATCTATAGCGTTTAATCTGCGGCGCTCCGCTGGGCTTCCCCTCTTGGGTCTGTCGTGGGCGGGCGACCCCGCGGGCTAGCGGGTGGCGCAGCGCCAAGCGTCACACGAGGAGACGTCGAAACATCCACGTCGCGCGCCCTCGCGCCATGCGAACGGGAACCCCGTGCGCACACCCTCGCACGTCGGATCGATCTCTCGGCACGGCGCCCGTGTTCGAACGCACCCTCGAAGCGCCCCTGCGCTCACATGAACGCGAGGCCGAGTCCGATGTCGATCCAGTAGGCGTCGACGCCGATCGCGTCACCGAGGAGGCCGCGGCGCGAGTCGAGCATTCGGATCGGCAAACGAAAGCTGAGCGTGAGATCGAGCGGGATCTTCGTCCACCCTTCGGGCAGCAGCGTCAGGCCCGCGTAGGGCCCGAGGCCCGCGATCGCGTGCACGTCCGTCCCGAGGCCACCGAGCCCGGTGTAGACGAAGGTGCCCGCGTTGACGAGGAAGCGAGCGGCCCAGCGCCAATGGAAGAAGTAGCCGAGCTCCCCGCCGAGCGAGCGCTCCGTCTCGCCGCGCTGCGTGGCGACGACAGCGCCGTGCCAGCTCGTCATCCAGTTGGCGCGGGAGCCGAGCTCCGAGAGGAACGTCATCCTCGCGCCGCCTTGCACGGCCTCCCCGGCGCCATCGACGCTCGCGGTGGCGACGAGCGACTGGTAGGCGAAGCGTGGCAGCGGCGTCGGCAGATCCCCGCGAGGCAGCGCGACGTCGGTGCGGTCGGACCCCGCGAAGCCCGCCGCTGCGATGGGTCGTGTGGGCAGGAAGCGACACACGAAGGCGCCCGCGCCGCTGCTGCGCGTGCACGCGTCGGCCGGACTGTCGTCGTAGAGCAGGCCGCCGAGCGCCCAGTCGACCAAGCTCGCCGCACCCGCGGCGACCAGCAGCCCGCGCTGCTGCTGCACGAGACACGCAGAGACCACGCCGGGCGGTGACGCGTCGCCGAGCGCCTCGAACGCGCAGGGCTCCACGTCGGGCGTCGACGCGGACAGCAGGTAGGTGTCGCCGAACGCAACGAAGCGGCTCGTGCCGGCGCGCGTCGACAACACCGCGACGAGGCCCAGCGCGTTGTCGGTGTCGTGCGCGTGACGCACGTCGCCCACGTGCGACCACTCGCGGTCGGTGCGCAGGTGACCGCCCGCCATCGCGTCCTGAACGTAGTGCAGGCCCGTGCCCTCGAAGACGACCGCGGTGAGCGCGCTCACGACGCCGTCTATCAGCTCGGCACGCGCGCGAACCTGCTCCGGCGAGAGCTTCGAGACATCCGCTTCGAGCAGGCGGAGCGCGGTCCGTACGGGCTCGAGTCGCCTCGGTTCCGCGCGGCTCGCCCAGGTCAGCAGCCGAATCCGAGCGAGCTCGGAGAGCAGCAGGCATCCCTCGTGGCGCAACGCCCGCTCGTCGAGGGCACCCCATTGGACCGCCTCGTAGCGCGGCAGCCCGTCTGCCAGGTCCTCCAGATCGCCGTCGTCGAGCGCCAGGATCTCCTCGCAGCGCCGCGATGCCATCGCGACGGCGCTCGCGTGAAAGCCGACCCAGGTCTCGAACGTCCGCGCGCCGAAGTGGTGGTGGTTGCGCAGCTGCAAGTCCAGAAAGTGCGGGTTGTCGAACGTGAAGAGCGTGCTCGGATCGACCGGCCCCTGCGGCAGGGCAGCGCGCCGGTCGGGCAGCACCAGCGCGCCCGGGACCTGGGGGACGCGCGCCCCCACGCTCAGCCGCGCGAGCGAGCGCGCGACGTCGCCCTCGACGATCTTCCACGGCACGGGCACGCCCGAGTCGCACGCCTCCTCGGCGATGTCCTCGACCACGCCACCCGGATCGCCCGGCCTCTGCGCCATCCACTCCCAGAGGCGCGCGACGAGACCCGGCTTCGACGCACGCGGGTAGCCCCGCACGGGCCCGAACTGGTCGAGGTGATCCGCGAGCGCGGAGAAGTCGCCGAGCGTGACCGCGTGTTCGCGACAAGCGGGCGCCGCGCACGACCGCACGTTCAGGTGCCCGTCAGCCTGCTTGGCGGTGTTTGCGCAATACGCATCGCCGGACGAAGCGGGCCAGCGCGCGGGACACGCGAGCGCAAGCGCGAGATAGCGCGCTGTGAGCCCGGGCTCCCCCTTCGCGACGGCAGGGCCGAGGCGCGTCATCGCCTCGACGCATGCCCGATCGCTGTAGTAGCTGTGCTCGAGGTAGTCGAAGGCGTGGGCGGGCGGCCCGATGAGGAGCGGGGCGAGGGTGAGCGGGAGCAGCAACGACAGGCGCGATTGGACGGGCACGAGGGGACCGAAGGCGCGGCGGCGCGACGCTCATGCTAGAGCGGAGGACCAGGCCGGGGGAAGGCCCGTGGCAGCGCGGTGAGGCCAATCAGGCATGAGTCGCCACGGCTGTGCCAGGAGTCAGTTGCGCTTTGACCGAGCCTGAGCCCGGCGAGCCGCCGAGCGAGCAGCCCAAGGCGCCGGAGCACCGTACTGTTAGAAGTAATTTAATAAACGGCAACGCAGGAACGCGACGCGCGCCGGCCGCTCGGGCGACCCGAGTCAATCGACAACAGGCTCCTCCCAGCCGGTCCGATGAGACTCACCCGAAATTCCCTGCTTATCCGGCTGCCAAATAGCGGTATCTCTGCGAGGGCGCAGGCCGCGAAGGCGGACTCGGCTCCACACCAGGCGGGACCTTAGTCCACGGCCCAGAGCCTCGTACGCCGTCGACTCTGGTCGCGGCTGCGAGGAGCGAAGCGGGCCTGCGCCGTGTGCTGTCCCCGCCGGCCATCTTGTGGGGCGAGCGGATGAGCCGGGAAGACTCTCTCACCACTCGCTTGCGCAAGGCCGGGCCGCGTCGGACCCCGTGTGCGCGGCGAGCGCACCGCCGCTACGGACATACCGGCGTCGCACACTTCGACGCCGTGCACACGAGGCCGTCCTTGCACTGGTCGGTCTTCGTGCACGCGCCTCCTTCGCCGGCAGGGGCCGTGCAGACGCCCTTCGTGCAGCTGAGGCCGGTCGCGCACAGGATCGTGCAGGCCTGCCCCACCGTCGGTGGATCGACGCAGACGCTGCTCTTCGGGTCGCAAGCGTAGGGCAGCTTGCAGGAGAAGATCAGTCCTGCGAACGGATCGGCCTGGACGCACGCCTCGCCCTTGGCGGGCAGCGGGGCGCACGCGCCGGTGCCCTTCTCGGCGCCCTTGCACAGGACGTCGACCGCGCCGCACTCGACGTGCGAGGTGCAGGCTCCGCCCAACTTGGCCGTGGGCTTGCAGATGCCGGGGTTGCCCGTCGACGCCCCTGCGCACACGAGCCCCGGCTCGCACGCGTCCGCGGCCTTGCAGTCGGTGCCGGCCTCGAGCCGCGGGGCGCAGGTCTGCTGGGGGCCGCTCGACGAGCAGTACAGGCCGTCCTTGCACGCCTTGTCGCTCGACGCGCACGCGCCGCCCGCGTCCACCTGCGCCGCGCAGACCTTGCCGGTGCCGCAATAAGCGCCGGCCACGCAGGGCACGCCGTCGCAGCTCGCTCCGACCGCTGCGGGGACGTTCGGGGCGCACTTTCCCGCGACGCAGACGAGCTCGCCTTCGCAGTCACCGGATTCCTGGCAGCTCGCGCCCGTCGCGCCCAACTCCGCGCACTTGCCGGGACAGCCCGAGGCCTTGACCCTGTCGCAGGAGGTGCTCGCACAGTGCTCGTCGCGTTCGCAGCTCGACCCGATCGCCGCCTTGCCAGTGAAGACCTTCCGGCACGCGACCGGGCCCTTGGATGTCAACTCGCCGGTGGCCGCCTCACACGCGATCGCCTTGTATGCGGCGATGCAGTCTCCGGCCGCCTGCGCGTCGTAGCTCACGCTGCCGGCGCCGACTTCGGCCCGCAGCTTGGCGAACTCCGAGTCGAGCAGCTCGTCGCCGAGGAACGCCTTGCAGGAGTCCTTGCTCGTGAAGACGAAGCCGAGCTGGCCGCACTTGACGATCAACTCGCAGGCCGCGTCGAGGATCGTGGAGCCAAAGGCGTCGAGCGCGACCGGGCTGCCCTGGGCCGCGCCGCCATCGCCGCCCGAGCCGCCCCCGGACGCGTCGGATCCGCCGCCCGCTCCGTCCGAACCTCCGGAACCGCCCGAGGAGCCGCTGCACGCACCGAAGGAAAGGGCGAGGAGGCACAGCGACGTGACGAGTAGGCATGTCCGCGTCATGGTCCACCGCGGCGGGACATGGCCCGGCCAGGTGAGGAGTCTAACCCCTGCGCACCTGCGCGTCACCCCGGCGAGGCGGCCCGTGGCCGGCGCGGCACTTGTGCAGCACGCGCCCAGGTGGAATCATGCGACCTACCGGGTGGCCACGCGGCCACACGCCACCCGGGCTCCCCCGGCTCGAGGTCTCATGCGCGACATCTGTGCGTCCTGCGGGCAGGCTACCGTCGCGGACCCCCACCTGTGCGGCAACGCCCAGCGCCTCAAGCCAGGCACGCTGGTGGACGGGCGCTACCTCATCGAAGGCATCCTCGGCGCCGGCGGCATGTCCGTGGTCTACCTCGCGCGGCACCGCACGCTGCAGCGTCAGGTCGCGCTCAAGGTTCTGCGCTGCGACCTGCTCGACGACCACGTATCCGTGCGCCGCTTCGTGACGGAGGCCCAGTCCGTCGCGCGCCTCCAGAGCCCGCACAGCGTCGCGGTCTTCGACGCCGCGCTCGTGCCCGATCAGGTGTGCTACATCGCGATGGAGCGCCTCAAGGGCCGCACGCTCGGGCAGGCCATGGCCGAGGCGGGCGGCAAACTCAACATGACGCGCGCGCTGCACATCGCGGACCAGCTGCTCGAGGGGCTGGAAGAGGCGCACGGCGCCGGGATCCTGCACCGCGACATCAAGCCCGAGAACATCTTCCTCGCCGACGATCGGAGCGAGCCGGACTTCGTGGTGCTGGTCGACTTCGGCCTCGTGCGCGTCGTACACGGGTCGCCGGCCGAGATCACGCAGCTCGGCGCGGCGGCGGGCTCGCCGATGTACATGAGCCCGGAGCACATCGACTGCCGGCCGCAGGACGCGCGTACGGACCTCTACTCGCTCGGCGTGGTGCTCTTCGAGATGCTCGCGGGCGAGCCTCCGTTCCGCGGCGACAACGCGTTCGCTGTGTTGCTCCAGAAGCTGCGCGCCCCGCAGCCCCGCGTCTCCGAGATCGCGCCGGACGTGCGATTGCCAGGTGCACTCGAAGAGCTCATCGCCAGCCTGATCGAGCCCTCGGCGGATCGTCGTCCCGCCGATGCCCGCAGCGTGCGGGCGCTGCTCCAGACCATCGCCGGCGAGTCGCCCCGCAGCCTGCTCGCGCGCAGCGTCGGTCTCACGCCGCGACCGACCGCGCACGACGCCGAGGTGCCGAGCAAGCCGTCGCACCCGCCGAGCAAGGGCAGCTCGCCGCGCGTCGCTGCGGCGCGTGCGCGTCCGGACGAACGGCCGCGGCTCGACACGACACCGATCCGCGACGCGCACCGGACGCTCCATCCGCCGCCCGGCTTCGAGCCGGTCAACGAGGCGCCGGGGCAACGCGGTGCCTCGGCCAGGACACACGCGCGGATAGACGTCGCCGTGAGCAGCGGCGCCGCGGAGGCGCTCCAGCGAGAGCTCCGCCACGCCGCCGAGCGCAGGGCCCACCCGCGCGAGCGCTGCACGATCCGCGTCCAGTGGACCCAGCGCGACGACAGCGGCTACGGCACGGTGGTGAACGTGAGCGCGGTGGGCGCGCTCCTCATCTCGCCGGAGCCACCGGGCGCGACGGACCTCGTCACGATCTGTCCGGTCGAAGACCTCGTCATCCCGCGGCTCGGCCTCGTCGGCGAGGTCGTGCGCACGGCGACCGCTGGCGACGCGCCGGGCCAATCCAAGGGCGTCGCGCTGCGCTGGGTGAAGGCCTGGGCCGCCGGCCAGGACCTGTCCATCGACGCGTGCGTCGCCGAGTTCCTGCAATCGGGGGACGTCTAGGATGCCCGAACCCCCTGCCCCTCTCAGAGGTCAACGTGTCCGGTCAGAGTCGAGCTTCCCGTTTGGGAAGGCGGTTTGGGGGACACGACAACGACACGCGCGACGACCGACGTGGCGTGGCGTGGCGTGGCTCGGTGGGGTCTGGGTGGGGTCTGGGTGGCACGTCGCCTGACGCGCAGGTCGCACGCAAAGAGGTTGAACCAGCGGGATCTGGGCGTCCCCCCTTCGCGCGCGGAGTGCGCGACGGGGGGACGCCCAGATCCCGATCACCAGGGAAGAAGGCACACACTCGCGCAGCCTCACGCGTGCGGCCGAATTCAAACATAAACACCCTCTGAGCGCGGCGAGCCGCCGAGCGAGCAGTCCAAGGCGCCGGAGCGCCGTACTAACAGAAGTAATTCAAGAAATCGCAACGCCGGAACGCGACGCGCGCCGGCCGCTCGGGCGATCCGAGGCACTCGACAACAGGCCCCCAGCCAGCCGACCGCCCCCCTTGAGTCCCGCGCCGGAGCGCGCTCTACTCCGCGCGCGCCGCCCGACCGCGGCCCGGAGCCGATCATGGCCACATCACGCCGCCCCTGGACCGTGCTGCCACACGACCCAATCGCGAAGCTCGAATCCAACCTCTGGCTCGTCGATGGGGCGCTGCCCCACATGGCCATGAGGCGGCGCATGGCGATCGTGCGCCTCGAGGACGGCCGCCTCATCGTGCACAGCGCGATGTGCCTCGACGACGCCTCGATGGCCGAGGTCGACGCGTGGGGCTCGGTCGCGTTCATCCTCGTGCCCAACGGCTGGCATCGCATCGACGCGCACCCGTGGCACGCGCGCTATCCGAACGCGAAGGTCATTTGCCCGGAGGCAGCGCGAAAGCGAGTCGAACAGGTCGTGCCCGTCCACGGCCACATCGACGAGCTGCCCGCGACCGCGTCCTTCCGCGCCGAGCGGCTCGACGGCCTGCGCGCCGGCGAGGCGGTGCTCCACGTGCGGCACGAGGACCGCACTTCGGTCGTCTTCTGCGACGCGATCATGAACAACCCGCCCGGCAAGGGCTTCGGTGGCCTCGTGATGACGCTCATGGGCTCGGTCGGCGGACCCAAGGTGACGCCGCTCATGAGGCTCGTCGGGGTCCGCAGCAAGGCGGCCTACGCGCAGCACCTGAGGCGTGTGGCCGAGATCGACGGCCTCGCGCGGCTCGTGCCCGGCCACGGCACGGTCCTCGACGGCATGGCCGCGACGAACGGAATTCTCAAGGCTGCGGCGGGGTTGGAGTAGGATGCGCAGCTCGACCCGCCTTCACCCCCTCGCCCTCTTTATGGCCGTCTCGCTGCTCGCCTACTTCTTCGCGAACGTGGAGGTGCAGATCGAGGGCGCGGACGGCTGGGCCGCCAAGCTCCCCGTGACCTTTCGCGTCGAGGACCACTGGCTGCTCGACGTGTTCTGGGGCGGCCGCGCGATGACCGGCTACCACGCGTGGGTCTTCCCGTTCGTGTTCCTCTTCTTCCACTTCCCGCTCGTCTTCTCGGGCACGTGGTCGCTGCGCATCGAGGCCCGCGTGATGGGCTGCGTGATGTGGTTCTGGCTCCTCGAGGACTTCCTCTGGTTCGTCATCAACCCGGCTTACGGCCTCGTGCGCTTCCATCCCGGCGCGATCCCGTGGCACCCGCATTGGTTCGCGGGCTTGCCGGTCGACTACTGGGTGTTCAGCGTCGTGTCGGTGGCGGCGTTCGTGTGGGGGTTCGGCGAGCTCAGACCGCCTGACAAAGCAACCTAGACGAGCGCGGCGACCCGCTCCCAAAACGCATCCTCAGTCAGAATCTCAATCGGCCTGCCGGCGGCCTGATGCTTGCGCGCGCTCTTGAGCTTCGAGGACGGTGGCTCGGCATGCAGCTCGTCATCGCCCACCACCAGGATGTCCGTCTCACCGCTCACCGAGCCGGGCGTCTCGCCGCCAAGCCGACCCGCCAGCGCCTGCGCGTCGCGGCGGGTCATGCGCTTGAGCGAGCCGGTGAACACGACCTTCTTGCCGGCCAGCGGCGAGCCTTCGATGACGGCCTTCTTCTGCGGCGCGATCACCGTCACGTGCTCGAGCAGCCGGTCGATCTCGGCGCGCCTGGCGTGCAGCCCCGCGATCACGTTCGCCGCTATCTTGTCGCCGATCCCGTGGATGACCGACAGCTCTGCCACCGCGCCGGGCTGCCACGCGAGGATCTCGTCGAGCGTGAAGCGCTGCGCGAGCGAATCCGCGACGCCTTTGCCAAGGTCCCGCACGCCGAGCGCGCGCAGGAAGACGGGCAGCTCGACCGTCCGGTGCGCGTCGATCTGGGCCGCGATCTTGGCCGCGAGCGTCTCGCCCATCCGCGGAAAGGGCAGCAACTTCGCGACCGTGAGCGTGTAGACCGAG
>Ga0172370_10006473_pt1 | contig 14675 bp, 14 predicted proteins | sample LakKiv5m_FD_114538 | JGI IMG/M metagenome (GOLD analysis project Ga0172370, IMG submission 114538) | Freshwater microbial communities from Kabuno Bay, South-Kivu, Congo - kab_022012_11.5m | ecosystem: Environmental > Aquatic > Freshwater > Lake | place: Democratic Republic of the Congo...
ATTCTTTATGTGCGAGTGTTTGAGAAGAAATCACGTTCGCAAGAATCTGCGTGCTAGAAAGTAATGCGCACGATGTGTCGTCGCATGATGTATCGATCGCAAGGATTAGCATGGTGCCTCGTCAGAAAATTCAATAACTCGTTCGTTTTCATGTGACCCAGTTTGAAACTTTACCCACACAATTTTTGCTTCATCAGCAAATGGTTTGATTGCATCAACCACTTTATCTGCCCATTCGATTGCAATAACATTGCACGCATCAATCATCTGCGCAAAACCTAAATCTAAAAATTCTGTGTTGTCAAAAAGGCGCCATGTATCCATGTGAATAAAATGTGTTTGTTTTCCTTCTGCCTCAAATGCGTAATCTTTTGACAACACAAACGTGGGCGAACTCACCACCTTGTGAATCCCCAATCCTTGCGCAACGCCTTTACAAAACTGTGTTTTTCCTGCGCCCATCTCTCCAATCAAACACAGCACTAAAGCTTTGTACGTAAACATATTTTTATATTTAGTGATGGTCGATTTTCCGAGCGCAATTGTTTCTTCAGTGGAGTGCGTTGTTTTTGATTGCGGGGAAGAAAACGAGATCGATCCTTGTCGCAACACTTCTATGTCATCCAATGTGGTATCAATTACAGTTGATGGCTCATTGTGTGGAAGCTCACCAGCATCAATCACCAAACTGATGCGCGATTTTTGCGTCTCACTCAAATGATCAAAAATATCCTGAACAGTATACGGACGTTTTTTATACGACGCGTTTGCACCAGTGGCGGTCACTGGGTTGGGATAGGTGCGCATAAACTCCATCACAAATGGATGCGAGGACATACGAATTCCCAACGCGCCCCGCTCAGACTCCACACCCTTTGCCACAACATGTTTCCCTTTTGAAACAACGGTCACAGGACCCGGCAAAAATCGTTCATACACCGTATGCGCGTTTGTTGAAAGCTCCACATAACGACGCGCCATTGCTTCATCTTTTACGAGCACTGAAAGTGGTTTTCCATCACGACGTTTTTTGTATTTGAGCAGCGTATTGATGGCCTCTTGATTTGTGATATCCGCACCAATTCCATACGTCGTCTCTGTGGGATACACCACAAGTCCGCCGCTTTGGAGGGTGGCGGTCATTGCCTGCACAAGTTCCTGTACTGAATGATCTGTCGTCTTGAGTATCTGCACAAGAGGTATTGTACCTTACTCGACTCGTGCACGCGGAACATTGAGGGGTTTTGTGTTGTGTTTATATTTTTTGCAGCACCCTGAGCGCAAGTGTGACGCATTTTTCTCTGGTAGGAAGAATGGAATCCATACCCATTTCCTTCAATAACTCTGCTTGAGTGAGCTTTTGAGCATGTTTGAGTGTTTTTCCTTGAATGAGATCCGTGAGAATGCTTGCTGCAGCCGTGCTGATTGCACACCCAATGCCGCGCCATTTCACATCTTGAATCACACCATCTTTGACAATGAGCTGAAGCTCAACTAAATCGCCACACGACGCGTTTGCGTCTTTCACCGTGTGCGTTGCGTTGGCAAGTGCGCCAAAGTTGTGCGGATGCTCTGCATGTTCGAGAACAATTTCTTGATATAAATCGGACATATGTCATTCCCTAAAAAATTCTTGTTTGACTTGTTTCAAACCTAGCATAAAAAATTGCCAGATCAACAATTTGAACCACTGTAAGTCCTGCAAGTATTGCTGGCATACATATAATCGTCCATATTTCTGGTATTTTTACGGCAATTTCTCTTGAAATTGGGGTTGTGGCAATTGTTGCTAAAAAAAGAACAAGAGTTTCAATTATTTTAATATTCAATATTTCATTGTTGTGTTTAATAGCTTTTGCATCATTTCCTTCTGCTTTTTTACCCTGAACATTTGCTAAAATTAGTAGTTGTTTCGTACGTTCTTTTACACCCATCTCACTCCTTATTTTTTAAACACCTTCCCTACTTTTTCTAACGCTTTTACCAACACATCGATATCTTCTTTTGTGGTGTACACATTGAAACTTGCGCGCGTTGTGGCAACCCATTTGAAATGCGTGTGAAGCGGCATGGTGCAATGGTGACCCGAACGCACCGCAACGCCCTCGCTGTCCAATATCTGCGCAACATCGTGTGCATGAACGCCATCGTAGGTAAATGCAATACTTCCGCATCGATTTGTACTATCCATTGTTCCAACAATGTGAACGTTCGGAATCTTTGAAAGTTTTTCGAGCGCATATGTCACAAGTTCTTGATCGTGTTGCGCAACGTTTTTCATTCCAAGGTCTGAAAGATACTCGCATGCACGAGCCAATCCAACGGTACTTGCGACATCGGGTGTTCCTGCAATAAATTTGTCTGGTACATCAGCAAATGTTGTGCCTTCTACATAGACCGTATTAATCATGCCGCCGCCAAAAAGAAATGGACTGCATTCTTTTAGCACCTGCTTTCGCACGAACAAGCCACCAATTCCCATTGGCGCTAACATTTTATGCCCAGAAAACGCATACACATCACATCCAAGTTCATGAACATTCACGGGAAGATGAGGAGCGCTTTGCGCGCCATCAACCACACACAATGCTTTTGCGGCATGCGTGAGTTCAGCGATTCTTTGCACAGGATTTATTGTTCCCAATGCATTTGATACATGCACAACGGCCACAATTTTCACTTTCTTTGATGAAAGTAATGTTTCGAGCTGTGTAAGATCCAATAGTCCTTGCTCGTTCACATTCAAAAACTCAAGTTTTGCACCAGTGCGATCAGCAACCATTTGCCACGGCACCACATTACTGTGATGTTCCATGAGTGTTGTCACAATCACGTCATCTTTTTGTAGATGCGACTGCGCCCACATCCATACAAATCCATTGATCGCCTCCGTAGTGTTTCTTGTGAGAATAAGTTCATCATTTTCAGCGCCAAAAAATGTTGCGATGCTTTCACGTGCGTGTGTAAAAAGTTTTGTGCTTTCATCGCCCAGCACATGAATGCCGCGATGCACATTTGCATTGGACGTTGTGTAGTACTGCATGATTGCATCCAACACGCATTGAGGCTTTTGACTTGTGGCCGCAGAATCAAGGTACACAAGCGGCGTATCGTCATGAATTACTCGAGAAAGAATGGGGAAGTCCTTGCGGATCACTGATGGATTGTACATGGTTTGCATGATATCACGAGTTGGACGCAGAGCATATAATATCCACATGCCAAAACAGCAATTGAGCGTGTACGATCTTTTTGCAACACAGCACGACATTCATCAAACCCCCATGTATGCCAATGTGATGCGTGCAATTGGTTGGACGATTGAAGGTAAACCTGGATCGCAAATTTTTGTGCGAAAACTTGGACCAATTGCAGTATCAAAAATGCAGAGGCCAGAAAAAATTGATCTTTCTGTAATTCAAACTTTGCGCAAAACATACAGAACAGTGACGTTTCAATTCGAGCCCGCATTGCAGTCACATGTTGGAAAGCGCGCACATATTTTTCCACTTCATACGCAACATGATGAGCCAATCACATGGACAAATGCATGGAAATCATATGGATTCTCTCGCACTGTTATGCCACTTGCACACAGCGCAAGCTCGCTCATTGATCTGCGATTATCGGAACGCCAGTTGCTTGAAAGTTTTTCGCAAAAAACGAGATACAACATTCGCAAAAGTGAAAAAAATACAAGTGTTCAAATAAAAATAGTGCCATTACACGCATTGGATGCTCAATGGAAAAAATCATTTTTGGATCTTCGAGCAGAATGGAGCAAGCGCAAAAATGTGATGGGATATGACGAGACTTTTATGAATGGCGTGCTGGAATCATTCAAACATCACGGCGCATGTGTATTTGCTGTTGATGCAACTGGAAAAGCCATTGCCACACTTCTCATTCTCACTACAGGATGTGTTGCGATTTATTTTAGTGCATTTTCTTCTAAGGAAGGCTATGCACTTCATGCTCCCACACTTTTAACCTGGAATGCGATGCTTTGGTCAAAGAAGCAAGGTATGAAAGTGTTTGATTTTGGTGGTGTGTATGACCTCAGATACACAGGAACTTACAAGCGATGGAAGGGATTTACGGAGTTTAAGGAGAGGTTTAAGCCCACCTTTTTCCTGTACCCGAGGTCGTATGTGAAAATGGGGTGGTAAATATACTTGATTTTTGATGATGTTTTGATAAGTAAAAGCATTTTTGATTCAAAAAAATATTAAGTATGTAGGTTTTGAAAACAATACTAAAGACAATCAAGTTGTATTTATTATCGCAATTCGACATGAATACGATAGCTTAGTATCCTAAACTACATTTCATTCACATCTTCAAAAACCCTTCCACAATCAGCTTTTCAACTTGATTGTGTGGGATTCCGCGACTCATCAAATAGAACACGTGTTCTTCTGGGATTTTTGAGACGGTTGCTGCATGCGAGCACTTCACATCATCGGTATGAATCTCTAAGTTAGGAATTGCCTCGGCGTGTGCCTTTGGTGACAATAACAATATTTTCTCTGTTAAAAACGATGATGTTTGCGATGCTTCATGTTCAATAACAATTGTTCCGGACAACTTGAGTTGCCCAGCATCCCAAGCAACACCTTTGAGCGTTGTTGTGGCGCGTGTGTGCGGCACTTTGTGAATTATTTTGACGTGAAGCTTACGAACATCTTTATCAAATACTTCAAACGTTCCCACTACAACAACTTCCATTCCCTCTTTATCAAGAATGATTTCCACCACTCCTGATTTATTTGATACATCAATAGTTTTCATCCCACCGATCCTTCCATCTCCAAATCGATCAGCCTATTCATCTCCACTGCAAACTCCAATGGCAATTTTTTAATCAATGGCTCTGCAAAACCACGCACAATCATTTTGCTCGCCTCCTCTTCTGACAAACCGCGGCTCATTAAATAGAACAGCTGATCCTCGCCAATTTTTGAAACTGTTGCCTCGTGTTCAAGCGACACATCGTTCGTAAACACGCGCTCTGTTGGATAGGTATCCGAACGCGAATCTGGATCCAAAATCAATGCATCGCACACCACTTTGTTTTTGCTTCCATGCGCGTTGGGGCCAATGTTCACCATTCCCCTATACGTCGTTCGACCTCCGCCTTTACTAATCGACTTACTCACAATGGTCGATGTTGTGTGCGGAGCCAAATGTATTGCTTTACTCCCCGTGTCCTGATGCTGACCCGCACCTGCGAGTGCCATAGACAATGTCTCGCCGGACGCGCCCTTGCCCGCCAAAATAAAACTTGGAAATTTCATTGTAAGCAAAGAACCCATGTTGAAGTCTGTCCAAACCATGTTCCCCTCTTCTTCAACGTACGCGCGTTTTGTAACCAGGTTATATACATGCTTGTACCAATTTTGCACCGTGGTGTACTGCACTCGCGCACCCTTTTTGACAATAATCTCAACAACCGCAGAATGAAGGCTGGAAGTGGAATATGTGGGACTGGTACAACCTTCCGCATACGAAACTTTTGACCCCTCGTCCGCAATAATGAGCGTTCGCTCAAACTGCCCGGCTTTTTCGGCATTAATGCGAAAATACGCCTGAAGCGGCATGGTCACCTCAACCCCTTTTGGCACATACACAAACGATCCACCGCTCCACACCGCAGTGTTTAAAGCAGAAAATTTATTGTCTCCAAATGGAATCACTGTTCCAAAATATTGCTTCACCAAATCGGGATATTGTTTTAACCCCTCATCCATCGACAAAAAAATCACACCCTGTTTTGACCAAACATCTTTCAAACTCCCCTGAACCACTTCAGAATCGAATTGATTTTTAACACCAGCCAAAAGCTCGCGCTCTGCCTGCGGCGTACCTAATCGCTCAAAGGTTCGCTTAATATACTCAGGAACATCTTCCCATTTTTTTGATTCACCGAGCGTTGGTTTCAAATAGTAGTGAATAGAAGAAAAATCAATGTGTGAAAGATCGCCACCCCACATCGGCATAGACATCGCTTCAAATCGTGAAAGTGCGTCCAAACGATAGTTCAACATCCATGCCGGCTCGTTTTTGTGTGAAGAAATTTCTTTCACTAAACGAGCAGAAAGTCCGGGTTTACTAATGAACGCATATTTATCTGTAGGATCGGAAAAACCATGCTCATATGGATCATCTACAATTGACGCGGTGTGTGTTGGAAGTTTAATGGGAGCAAATCTAGACATATTGTGCGTACCCGTTTTTCTCGAGTTCTTCGGCTAACATATGCCCACCACTTTGCACAATTTTTCCTTTTGCCATCACATGCACCATGTCAGGTTTTAAGTATTTCAAAATTCTTTGATAGTGTGTAATCACAATCATGCCGGTATTCTGTTTTGCACGAATTGTTTGAATTCCTTCGGCAACCGCGCGAATAGCATCAACATCTAATCCCGAATCGGTTTCATCCAACACTGCAAACTTTGGTTTTAATACTGCCATTTGCAAAATTTCAACACGCTTTTTTTCTCCACCAGAAAATCCTTCATTCAAAGAGCGTTCAATGAGTTCCGGTTTTACTTTGAGTTCTTTTGCAAGATCTTTAATGTGTGAGCGAAATTCCAAAATACTTTTTAATTTCCCAAATTTTGCTTCGTATGCAACACGCAAAAAATTCTGTACAGAAACTCCTGAAACTTCTACGGGATATTGGAATGCCAAAAACATTCCTTCACGAGCGCGTTGATCAGGAGACAGTTCAAAAAGTTCAACATCATCAATTGCGATGCTTCCTTTTGTTACGGTGTACTGAGGATGACCTGCCAACGTGTACGCTAAAGTAGATTTTCCACTTCCATTTGGACCCATAATAGCGTGTATTTCACCTGGTTCTACAGATAAAGACACACCATTCACAATGGATTTGTCACCAACACAGACGTGAATATTTTTAATTTGTAACATGATAGTTCTCCATTTGTGCTACTTTTTCTTTGATGGGTGATGCGTAAACACTGTACGCATTTCTTCTTTTATGGTTGGAGTGGTTTCTATACTTTCAACATCTTCCTCAGAAAACCATCGAATGTCATCCACTCCTTCATCGCCTAACTTGAATTCGAGCTCGTGTACATTTTCTGGTTCAACAAAAAATCCAAACACATAGTGTTGCTCACAAATTGACCCATCAGCACGAGCTTTTTTCTCGCCCGGCGTATTGATCCAATGCAAGTTGTACTTAAATGGCAATGGCAAATCCTCGGCGCGATCATCGGTTGTGTTTGGCAAAGGATGAGCGCTCACCGCGCGCACTTTTACTCCAGTTTCCTCTAAAAACTCACGCTCTGCGGCATGATGAGGAAGTTCGTGTGGATCAACATGCCCACCTGGAGAAAGCCAAATTCCAAGCATTTTATGCTTGATCATGAGAATTTTGTTATTGTGAAGAAGCCAGCCAGAGGCGGTTAAACAGCGTTTTGCGGGAATGTGTTGAAGTTTCATGACAGAAGTATACCAGATTGAAAGGTGTATAATAGCCTATAATTATGCAGAACCAGTGAATATCTTGAATTGGTAAAAAAGTTAACAAGTCGACCTGCAGAAACAAAGCCATACAGCAATGAGGATACAACCAAAATGTTGTTGGAAATTATTGCAGTATTAGCAGCGACAGGTTTCACCTTTGCCACAATTGCCGCTCTTCTTGCCCCATATTTACAATAACGTCATCTGTATCCCTACGTCCTTTTTTGGGGTGAATGAAAAATCAATTTGCGTTTCAATTAAGCGATTCCACTTGTTCAAAAACTTCACCTTTCCTTTGGTGCGACCAAAGTCATACACATCACGCGTAATCTCAACATCTTTCAAACAATACTTTGACAACTTATCAAACTCTTTATCCGCATAATATTTGAGCGCATCCAATCCCGAACCCGACTTTGCCACTCCCAATGTTTGCGTGGCAATAGAGTCCAAACTAATTCTGTGACCGGTCACGTCTTTGAATCGATCCAACAAATCCAACACTGGCCATTTTTCAACAGAGCCCGAATAGTAGGGGCGCAATGTTTCAATATCAAAACCCTTGATATTAAATCCAACTAACACATCGGCATGTTCCAATATTGGCCACAAATTTGGCAAATCTTGCTCAAAAAAACCTTTCATTTCACCTTTGCCATCGAATCCATCACGCACGCAAATACCCACAAACGAGATACCTAATCGATCAGGAAAATATCCACCAACTTGGTCAAAGGATTTTTTTGTCTCCACATCCAACACGACTTGAACCATATGGAAAGAAACTACACGGAACTGTTTGAATTTGCAACTTTTGACTTGCTATTTTCCACATTCACCACACACGTTACATAACAATTTTGTGATTGACTTACTCTCCTCAACTCCCATATCATACAGGTATGCCAGGTTACTATTCGTTGTTGAAAAAAAGAACTGCCGACGCATTTAATCCCAAATCCTGGTTTACTCCAATAGTTATCTACTCCATGATTGTGTTTCTTGCGTGTTTTGGCGATGCAATCATGTCGTACATTGCCCCCGTTGTTGTTGAAGAACATGTGAGCAACACCTTAATGATGGGAATCATTGTGGCCTTCTCCTCAGTTGTTGGATTCATCTGCGATTTTTTGTTTAGCCAATGGTTTCGCGGAAAATACTACTCATTCTTTATGGTGCTTACATTCTTGTTCGCACTCCTTTTTCCTGCAAGTTTTATTTTTGCTCCACCAATTGTTGCAACATTTTTATTCGCGATGGCAGCTTGGGGTGTGTACTTTGAGTTTATGCAGTTTTCGCATTTCCATTTTATTCACACGTTTGTTCAAAAGGATCAACACGCGCAATCGTGGGGATTTTTGGAATCAATTATTTCGTTGGCGTATTTACTTGGACCAATTCTTGCAACGCGACTTATTGATCTTCATGCTGACGCGCCGCATTACGGAGCGCTCGCATTTTTTACATCGGGAATGTTTGGGCTCTTTCTGTTTATGCGCACACACAGAAAGCATCATGAAGCAGCAAAGCTTCAGCTAACCACAGAGAAGAAGTCACGTTTTCATGAACTCATGTTGTGGAAGACATTAGGAAAAAGAATTTGGCCAATTTATCTTTTCTTATTCTCCATGATCTTGGTCGACTCCGCATTCTGGACCGTTGGAACACTCGCTTCAGAAGAGTTACGTCAATCTCATGTTATTGGCGGCTATCTTATCCCTATATCTTCGTTACCCGCTCTATTTATGGCAGTTGTTGTAGGAAAACTTGCACAGCCATTTGGTAAAAAACGTGCCGCATTTTTGTCAGGATTATTTGGTGGCGCTACCCTTTTTGCAATCATTTTGAGTGACAATATTTGGTACGTGATGGGCATTGTGTTGCTGTCATCAATCTTTCAGGCAATTGCGCGACCAGAAATTTATGCAGTGCTTGAAGATTATGTTGCGCGACTTGGAAAAAATGGAAACGATCTTGTTGGATTACAAAACTCTGCCGCAAGTGCTGCATATGTAGCAGGCCCCATTATTTCAGGATTCTTAGCAGATCGATTTGGAAATCTTCATGCACTTGGAGTCATAGGTGGAACCTTTGCGGTAACATCTTTTCTTGCCCTCATTCTTGTTCCACGCAAAGTTAAAATGCCGCAAACAGAACTCACCATATTAGATCAGAATACATCTACAACGCATACCGCTTAAAGAACATATTTTTCATAAGCTCAACAAGGATAAGGTAACTTCCAACAAGTCCAAAAATAACAAGAAGCATTGATGTTGGTGGTACCACAAATCCAAGATCCTTTGCGAGCGGCGAAAATGGAATCAAGTACGCCAAGCTTACCAAACCCAAACACGTAAATGCCAACCAAAAACTTGGTCTACTTTTGAAAAATGGAGACTTTGCGGTGCGAATCACAAACACCACTAAAATTTGCGTTGCCATTGATTCTAAAAACCACCCAGTTTGAAAAAGCGATCCACGCGCATGAAACATGGTGTACAACACCACAAACGTAAGAATGTCATAGAGCGAACTTACAGGACCAAAAAACATCATGTATTTTTGAATGAATGAAATATTCCATTGCTTTGGTTTGAGCAATGATTCTGGATCAACTCGATCAGTTGGAATACTTAATTGTGATATGTCGTATACGCCATTGGTTAATAAAATTTGGACTGGAGTCATTGGTAAAAACGGTAAGAAAAATGATGCAAGCGCAGCAGAAACCATGTTTCCAAAATTAGAACTTGTCCCCATTAAGATGTACTTCATGGTATTTCTGAATGTGTGTCGCCCAACCATAATGCCATCCGCAATGACTTGCAAACCTGGGGAAAGCAACACAACAGATGCCGCCTCTTTTGCAACGTCCACTGCAGTGTTTACACAAATTCCAACATCAGCTTCGCGAAGAGATGGAATATCATTAATGCCATCACCGATGTATCCCACGGTGTGTCCAATTCTCCTCAATGATTGAATCACGCGCATTTTTTGTGCAGGAGTCACACGCGCGAACACGTTATATGTATTGATGATTGCGTCTAACTCGCTGTCAGTTTTTGCATCCATCTCATCACCTAAAATAATCGAGATATGTTTCATTCCAACTTTTTCGCATACATGTTTGGCAACAATTTCGTTATCACCGGTAATAACTTTGAGATCAACGTTGAGTGATGCCATTTGGCGAATTGCATCGCTTGCGGTTGATCTTGGTGTGTCTGAAAACTGCATAAATCCAACTGGCTTTAACTCTTCAATATCATTCCAAGTAATTTGTGATTTTTTTGTGATTTTCTTTGAAGCAATCATGACGCATCGATAACCTTGCGCCTCTTTTTCTTCAACGTGTTTCAGCAACTCTTGAGCATGTTTTTCACAATGCTTGAGTACAACTTCAGCGGAACCTTTGACATATATTTCTTTTGCTTGGCCATGCTCCACAACAACAAACGACATTTTCTTTTCATAATGAAACGGTTCATGTTGTTTAATTTTCTGATCACTATGAAGTGATTTTGTGTGGACGAATGCACGCAGTGCCGCATCAATGCTATTTGTTGAGCGCTGCGCTTCATTAGTGCTTGTAAATGCGACAATACATTGATTCATCGCTTTTTGTTCAACACCATTTGCCAACTCACTATCATGCACCGCAATTACGCCTTCTGTGAGTGTTCCTGTTTTATCTGTACACAACACATCCATGTTCCCTAAGTTTTCTAGTGATACAAGCTTCCTCACCACAACATGTTTTTTTGCTAATCGACCAGCTCCATGTGAAAGACTCACCGTCACAATAACTGGTAACAATTCTGGTGTAAGCCCAACTGCAATAGCTAAAGCAAACAGCGCGGATTCAATAAAAGCATGCCCCAATAAAACATTGACGATCATCATCGTGCTGATCAAAATTGCCATCACGCGCATAAGCAACACACCAAATGATGACAACCCTTTTTCAAATGTTGTTTGTGGACGAGTAAATGTTGCTCGTTCGGTAATTGATCCATACGATGTGTCCGCTCCAATTGCCACAACAACACCGTGAAGTTCTCCCGATTCAAGCGACGTTCCCATGAACGCAAGATTTTTATACTCAGTGATATTTTTTGTTTTTTCATCAGAATCATCAGATACTTTTTGCACCGACAAAGACTCTCCGGTAAGCGAGGACTGATTTACGGTGCAATCTTGTGAAACAATAATGCGAACATCCGCAGGAATAATATCGCCCTGTGAAAGAACAACAACGTCTCCAATTGTAAGGTGTGAAACAGATAAAGTTTTGCGCACACCGTCACGAATAACCGTCGTTTGACGTGCAATCTTTTTTAAGAGTTCGCGCACGGTTCGCTCTGCCTGATACTCATTCCAAAAACCAAGTCCTACACTCAATACAATCATTCCAAAAATATACAAAGAGCTCACACGTTCCCCCAACGCAAACGACAATGCCGTTGCGCAAGTGAGAAGAATAACAAGAGGATTTCCAATCACTTGTCGAAAAAATAATTGAAGAGGGTTCGTTGTGTGTTCTTGAATACTGTTTAAGCCAAACTGCGTATTTCTTAATTCTGCTTCTTTTGTAGAAAGTCCAAGCGAGGATGACGTGTGAAGAGAAGACAACACTTCAGACAATGGACGCGTTGCGCTTGCATGTGCATCAAATTTATAGTCCATACGAACTCAATGCCGAGTTCCCAACACGTATGCGGGGCAGGGCAAGCCTTTGTTTTTTACACAACGTTGATCCGTGTTTTGTGGTAAATGCAATTTGATACCCCTTATCTTGCAAGATTTTATTTGCCGCAACGCTCCACGTACCGTATGGATATGCGAATGTTTTTGGCGAGTTCACGTGATGTTCGGTAAGTTGTGTGTCCGCAGTCGCAATTTCTTTGGTGTCTACATCCGCCGCACTCCCCATAGCATGATGTGACCAAGTGTGATTTGCCAACAACACATTGCTGTTAAATCCACTCATAGTTCCCCAAGTTACATATCCTGGATTGTTGATGAGTCCAGTTGGAACGAACAATGTTGATTTAAAACCAAACTCATTCAACACGGGGACAGCATCTGTTCCAAAGTCGTCGTATCCATCATCAAAGGTAAGAAACACCGATTTTTTTGGTAATGTAGTTCCTTGATCAAAAAAAGCGATGAGATCTGTTAAGCCCATCACCGAATACCCTTTATCCTTTAAATACTGCATGTGTTTTCTAAAGATTTGCGTATCAACCGTTAACGAAGCATGCCCTTCGGCTTTTGCAACATCTAATGCCTGAATGTGGTGATACATCAGCGTAGGCGCAACAACACATGGGCCAAACTGCGCATTCATGTCAGCAAACGAAAGAGGTGTTGGGCTTGGAACAGGTGATGCTGCAAGCGTTGCTTCCTGTGGCGGCTCAAGCGGGGGATACTTATTTGCAATATGTAATGGGGTATCAACCTCAGGTTTTTGAAGCGCTCTGGAGTTATTGCGCATCGCCATCACAATACCAATTGAAATCAAAAATATTCCGAACACAATAACCAGGCCAAATAAAACCTTTTTCTTCATGCTTGTAGTGTACCTCCTATGTCATAATGTGAGCAATGAAGAATGTTCGTACCGTTGTGCCGGCAGTTTTGTCGTTACTCGTATTCCTTTCTGGGGTTCTCAACATTTTGTATGCATTTTTTCCACAGAGACACTGGCTTGTGGCAACCGAACGGCTACTCCCACTTGAGATTCAGTTTGCATCAAGAACGCTCGTCATTATTTCTGGATTTTTCCTCATCGCTCTGTCTTCAGGCTTGTGGAAACGCAAGTTTCGCGCGTGGATTATTACCTGCTCACTCTTACTTGGAGCCGGAGTGTTTCACCTCATTCGTGGACTCACTCATCAAGATTTCTTCACCATTATTCTCCCGTTCGTGTTGCTTATTGTGTTTCGATTACAGTTTACTGTGCGAAGCACAACAGAACAGTTAACGCAAAGGATTGCTCAGGCAGTTTCTTTGTTAATAGGATTATTTTTTTATGCCGTGTTTGGATTCTTTCTTTTGCAAGGCCAATTTCATTCTCGTGTAACATGGCAAGCCATTGCTTCTGATTATCAATATTCCGTATTTGGCATAGGACAAAACACATTGATTCCAAAAACCGCGCGTGCGCGATGGTTCGAGGATTCCATTTCAGCTGTAGGAATTGCAGTACTTGGATGGATCGGTGTCATGTTCTTTGGCCCCGCCTTTTTACGCAACACTGTTACTGAAGAAGATATAAAACGTGTGCGTCGTTTAGTAATCAAGTATGGTGCGCAATCAGTAAGTTACTTTGCACTGCAAGATGATAAAACATATTTCTTTTCTTCATCACTCCTGTGCTGTATTCCATACGCCATACACAACGGAGTTGCTGTAGCACTTGGAAAACCATTAGGGCCTAAGGAAGAACATATTCCGTGCATCAAAGAATTTATCTATTCCATGCGCCATCACGGCCTCACCATTTTGTGGTACTCCTTAGATAAATCTGACATACGTGTGCTCAGTCATTTGGGATTAAAAAGTTTACGCATTGGAGATGAGGCAATCATTATAATTCCAACATTTACACTTGAAGGATCAAACATGAAACCTGTTCGTAATGCGGTGCGTCATATTCAAAAAGAACATGTGTCATGGAGTTGGAATCAAATGGATACAATTCCTTGGGGGCAACTTGAACAACTTGATGAACTTTATGCGTCGTGGATTCATAGTCGCGACACCGTGCCATTGAAGTTTTCAACAAATTACTACCCGCTTCCCGATGAAAAACGAGCATGGGTATTGATGGCATATAGCGCTTCGCACGAACCATTAGCAGCACTCACGTTTTATCCCTATCACGCCGGAAGATCTATGGCGCTTGATCTCATGCTTCGTGCTGAACACGTTCCAAATGGATTAATGGAAAGTATGATTGTTGAAAGTATCCAATTTTTTGGAGAAAAAAGCGTGCAACAATTGAACCTTGGTCTTGCCGCATTGCACGGCAATGAATCTCTCACGCACACAAAACTTTCTGTGAAAGCGATGCATATTTTGACGCAACAATTTAAACATTTTTACGATTACCAATCACTCACGGTGTTCAAAGAAAAATTTCATCCCGTTTGGGAACCAAAATA